>OLSQ01000593.1_pt1 | contig 34653 bp, 28 predicted proteins | sample 1672561 | NCBI WGS metagenome assembly OLSQ01 (sample SAMEA3136699, study PRJEB25190) | human gut metagenome | biome: human gut; feature: human-associated habitat; material: faeces | place: Austria | collected 2013
TCTTGAATGGGAATATTATTTCTGATTTGTTTAAAAATAGTTAGGAAGTTATTAATGATTGCTTTTTTCATGGAATAAATAATATATTTATCGTTATGTTCTTTTAAATTAATAGGTGTAGTTAAAAATTCTGGTATATTTGTTGTTAAAATTAACTCCAAAATTTGTGTTTTTTCTTTAATTGATGGGAAATTAGTGTGAAAGAAATCAATAAAGTAAGTTAGTTTTTCAATAAACGATTCTTCATTATTCTTATTTTCTATTATAGAATTGTTGTTTAGAATTTTATCAAATATTTTATTGTTAATTAATTCTTGCATTAGTACATAATATTTTGGTTTGGTACTTGTAAGATATTGTAGTATTTTAGTCTTATAATTCATATAATTACCTATTTTCTTTTTGTTTCTATACATTATAATAACATATTTTTACCAAATATATCCAAGTTTTATAAATAATTATTTTTTTAATGTAAAAATTAATATAGGTGGTTATGAGATGTACGAAAATAACTTGAAATATATTAGAGAATACATGGAAATGACACAAAAGGAACTTGGAAAGGTTTTTAATGTGGCTGAATCTACCTATAATGGATGGGAAACTGGCAGAGATGTTATTCCTTTAAAACATTTGTATAAATTTAGTTTGAAGTATGGTTATTCTATGGATTATTTACTTAAGTTAAATAGTAAAAATGTTAAATATGATAAACTTGATAGTATTGATAGAAAAATGGTTGGTAACAAATTAAAAAGAATTAGAAAAGATTTAAACTTAACTCAACAACAAATTGCAGATGAGTGTATGATATCTCAAACTACTTATAGTAATTATGAGTTAGGTAATAATTTAATTTCTACTATGAGTTTGTATACAATTTGTAAGAATCATAATATTTCGATGGATAGTATATTTAAGTAAAAATAAAATTAACAAATTCAGTTATTTTTAGTTATTTATATGTTATTTGTAAATAAAGAATAATAAAACTAGATGAGTTTAAATCATCTAGTTTTTTGTTTATGCTATTGTACCGTTATCGGTTTGATATGTTTTAGAAATTACTTAATAAATCAATTAATCTAGTATTTTTATAAATACTTTCTCTACCTACTTTTTCAAATTCTAAAAGTCCAGCATCAACCAAACTATTTAAATATGTAGCAGCAGTTTGCCTCGTAACTCCACATCTATCTTCAATATAATTGATTCTAGTATATACTTCAAAGAATAATGAATCTAATAATTCTTCAGAATATATTTTAGGTAATTTATTCATAAATTCTTCTTTATAAGATTCCATCTCATTTTGAATTAGTTTAATTAATTCAATAGTATTTTTAGATGTTTCTTTTATTCCTTTTAAGATATAAATAATCCAATCTTCATAATTATTATTTTCTCTAAATTCAGTAAATAATTTATAATATTGGTCTTTATTTTTATTAATGTAATTACTTAAATATAAAATAGGACTATCTAAAAGATTATTTAATACTAAATATAAAACATTTAAAATTCTTCCAGTTCTTCCATTTCCATCATAAAATGGGTGGATTGATTCAAATTGATAATGAATTAAAGCCATTTTGATTAGTGGATCAACTTCATCATCATTTTCATTAATATAATCTTCAAGATTTTTTAATAAATCTCTTATTTCTTTTTCTTCTTGTGGTGGAGTATAAATTACTTCTCCAGTTTTACTATTAACTAATTTAGTTCCAGGATTCTTTCTTACACCAGCTTTATTGTGTTCAATCATTCCTTGAAGTTCTACTAAAACATTAGTTGAAATAAATCCTTTTTCTTTAATTATTTCATATCCACGCCAAATAGCACTTCTATAATCAACAACTTCTTTAGCAGATTCATCTTTATATCCACTTTCTGTTAAAACTTTATAAATACTATCATGAGTAGTAACTATATTTTCAATTTCACTACTATCTTTAGCTTCATTTATTGTAATAGCATTTATTAAAATATGTTGATTAGGAATTGAATTAGCAAATCCTTTTAATTCTGCAAGTGATCTAGAAGCTTCATTTAATGCTTCAAGAATTCTAGGTGTTTTTAAATCAAAATCATTAAATGGTAATAGCTTCATATTATCATCTCCTCTTATATAATATTACACTATTTTTTTAACATATACAAGAAATATGTTAAATTTTTTAGCATTTTTTAACATATTTTACTTATACATTTTTTAAATCATTTTTTATTTTTATTTTGATCATTTTTATAAGATATATATTCTTCCTTTATAGCCCATTGGAGTATCTAATTATATAAGACCAAGTTCATAAATATCATTATTAGCATAAAATATGTTGTGTTTTTTAAGAAGTTATATATCCATTATTTTTATTAATATGTTCTTTAATAATTTCCATATGTCTTTTATCTTTAAATTCTCTATGAGTTTTTCCATTATAGTATCTTTTCTCGACTTTTCCACTTGTATATCAATAAAATATTTAAGTAATCTAAAAAGCATATATTGTTTATGTTGCTTATATGCTAATTTTTTATAAAGAAATATGTTTTTTGATTTTTAGCATTTACACTCTTTTTATTTATATAATCAAATTTCTTTGATGCAATTAATGGTTTAATTATATTTCTAGATAAAACCCTTTTTGTTTCTATACCAATATACTTTCTAATTTCGTTTGATGAATTTGGTTCCTTACAAAATTCTACAACTTTATTTCTAATTTCTTCATAAAATTTTGGAGAAGGCAATCTATATTTTTTCATTTTTCGAATCATAATTGGTATTACTAAAAGTCTATTTTCAATTACTGTTTCCTTTTCTTCAAGTATTCTTACTAATGTTGGATTACGTGATTCCATTGTAATAGCAGTTCCTAATTTTTCAATTCTATTTGTACCATATAACGCTCTAGGATAAATAATTTCTATCTTATTTTTATTCATAAATACAGAAATGAAAGCATTTTATATTTAAATACTATAATCACGATTTTAAAGCATTCGAAATTACCTCTCCAAATGCTTTCATTGGATATTCAGTAGATCTTTTTTTACCATCATCATTTATTAAGAAACTTTTTTTGGATTTTCTTTGCTCACTTAATTTCTTCTAGTTTTGATTAAAATGGCACTACTATTTATAAAAAAAAGAAAACTTTTACGATTTCTTATTATTTGGATTTTCTTTGGCTATTCACTCGATATTTGTAAAAATTTATCTTTTAATTCAGGATATAATTTATAAAACTTATTTATATCAAAACCATTCTTTTGCCATTTAATTACTTTAAAAATTAAATCACTATTATCATTTGGTATTCTATTGGGTCTTTCAGGATATAAATATATTTTTATTAAGCCTTCTTTATTTAATTTAATTAGTTCTTTATATACATTTTCAATGTAGATCATTTCTATAACTTTTTCTTCTTTATCACTAACCAATTCTGCTGTCCAACTTGTCTGACCGCTTTTAAAATTAGTAGCATCTAGTTTATAAATATAACCGGAGCAGTCAAATATTTTTTTGAACATGCCTTTTTTTCTTTCGACTAATTCTACTGGATAATTTATTCCATCACCGGATAAAGAATAATATAAGTCATTACCTAGTGGTGATAGAAAAATTATTGATATTGCTTTTGATGCACAGGCATATACCCATTTCTTCATATGAGTACTTTCATTTGGTTTAATAATTTTCAAATTTGGTATTGAACTTCCGTGATATACATACTTCATCTTTTGTTGTCCCTTCTTATTAATATTTTAGATAAACTATAGTTTAATTTATCATATTCTTTTTGATTATTGAGTTCAATTATGAAATTTTTTATTCCTTCCAAAATTCCTTTTTGAATACATTCATTGATTGCTTTTTCTACTGCTATTTTGAAAGGAAAATCTTTTTGATATGTCCTGATGCAGTCCACAAACTGCATATACTGGTGCAACGTCGGACTTTTCTCCATAGAGATTTTCATTCATAATCAATGCCGAATATACACAAGCTACATAAAATAAATCTCTTAGTGGCATATTCGGATTTACCGTTGACTGGTGTTCGTACAATACAAGCTGGGAATCTATAATAAAAGATACATCATTTTTCATTCCCATATACACAGCATTCTCCAATGTAGTTATAATCAATTCCTCTGGATCCGTGTAATTAGTACTATTCATTGCGTTGTACACTTCAAGCGCTACGTGGCGATCCTTTAGGAGCATACGAAACACATGATCTTTGTACATACGATCTGGTTCTCCTAAGATTCGTATCAGATGCTGCGCTGACTGCTCCATTAACTCCGTTGATATCCCCTGATCAGTTACATACACATCCGTTTTTGGCATTTTATCATTTCTACCCTTCTCTGACATTATATGTCCTCCTTTGTTATGTTCGGGAGAACTTCAGCTTCCGCAATCGAATTCTCCCTGCTTTTTTAATGTGATTAAAAGCATTGAAAATTCTCTGTCGTGATACTGGTATTCAGTCCTCTACACCAGTATATATGTGATTGGATTGCAGAATTGCACTTGCCATAATGACATGGTATATGATGTTGGCCATTTGTGTTCATATACGCTTGAAAACATAATGCTTTGCATGGATTATAACATGATACGCCTGTTGTGTCATCTATTTTTTATTCTAATTATAACAATATATGTGCCACCATTTTATGTAATGGTTACTGTTTCACATTACAATGTGTGCCGCTGCAGTTAATGTTCAATTTTGTGTGATGAAACAAGGTGTGCGGGGTCTATATGAAAAAATTATGCCAAAATACCCCATTTCAGCACAAAATCAGCTGTAAAACAATGCAACTGGGGTCTATAGCAAAAAAAGTAAAAGAAATACCCCGCTTTTCCGGAAAAAGCGGGGTATTTCTTTCGTTTTTTTCATATAGACCCCAAAGCGGCTTGGGGAAGCATTTTTTGGGGGCAAAATGGGGTATTTTTATATATTTTTTCGCTATAGACCCTGTTTTGCCAAAAACAGGAAGCATTTTGCCGCCCACACGGTTGAGCGTTATTAAAGTGGTTCTTTGTCAGATTATACGCTATAATCAAACCGGCTTCCTTCGGTCTCCTGTTTTGTTTCCTTTACGCTATCCCAGTCAATCTCTTTGATTTTCTTTTCAAGCTCTTCCAGTGAATTTGCCTGCACATAGGTTTTCTTCTGGGCTTTTGCTGCCTGCTCTTTCTTCTCCTCTGCACGCTTTTCTTTTGCATTTTCAATGCGTTCTTTCTGCTTATCTGAAAGTTTTTCAAGTTCAACAAAATAGGAAGTCGTTCCGTCAGCATTGACTTTAATTCCAATCTGCGAAATTCCTACACCGTTCTCTTTTCCATAGTCACTTTCTGCACCGAACTTCTCATTGATCTCCTTTGACTTTTTCACTGCATCATCAATGGTGTTGATGTTTTTGTTGTAGTAATCCTCATCCGCTGCCATCTTTTCGAGTTCATCGCCGGAAATCATAACCGAGTACTCTTTGGTTCCGCGGGACATGATTTCTTTTGCCTCATCTTCACTGTCAGGATCCGCAACGAAGAAATCCATATTGCCATATTTGCTTTTTAACTTTTCAAGCACTGCCTGTGCATCCTTTGACAGTGTCTTCTGTCCGGCAGTCTCTGTCTGACTGTTCTGTGCTACTTTGCTGCTTCCCTGCTGCTTTGTCTGCTTGTTGCTCTGCTGCGTAGCATTCATCGTATACTGCATTGCTGCATAGCTTGTGTTAATCGTGCTCATTTCCATCCTCCTTGATCTTACCATGGGCCTGTTTCTTTTCCTATTCCAAGTGCTTCTGAAATAGTTACTTTTAAATACTATATCGACCAATGAACAGAAATTCTTTAGCTCAACTTCCTTTGTAAGTGCAGGAAAATTCGAAAACTTTGATTCCAACACAAGCCCTTCTTAATCGCTCTCCCGCAGCCGCTCTACAATGGTACGTTTCCCGACAAAATGATAAACGATCCGTGGCACGGCTGCTCCGATTATGACAAAAAATACGGCTGCAATCAGAATTGGTGCAATGGTATAGTGAAACCGGAAAAACCAAAACATCTGCCCCGCCACCTTTCCTGTCATCGGCTCTAAAACAGCTACGAGCAGAATTGAGATCACCACTGCTGCAAATGTATACAACAGGCCTTCGATCATCAGCATCCGCTGTAACTGCCGCCGTGTCATTCCGATGGATTGCAATACCGCAAACTCTCTTCGCCTTGCGATAATTCCGGTAAGAATCGCATTCAGGAAATTTAAGATTCCTACCACAGCGATCACTGCGGATAACACACCGCCAAGAATCAGAAACATATTTCGGAAAGAATCAAATTCCTGTTCATACGAAAACTTGGATTCATAATTGTACACCGGGTTTTCATTCTCTGTGTAATGTTTCAGGAACTGCTCCATATTTCGTGCATACATATTGTTTTTCATATCAAAAATCAGGCTCATCACGCAATCCGTTCCAGAGTCTTTTATAAAGTTATCACTTTCCAACACAAACTGCGGACTACCGTAATAGCGGTAATCTTCTGCACTCGGCACCATAATCTCGGCAACAACCGAATATGTTTTTTCTTTTGCTTTATCCGCTTTCATGACATACGCATCGTCATAACTGTCAATGGCATCTGCATCGATTTCTTTTCCACTTTTTTTATCATAATACTTCCAGCTGTCCACATAGCGAAGTGTAACTTTATCCCCGACTTTTGCCCAGTTGGTATGTGCCACCGCCTTATTATAGTCATCCTGCATATAAACCGCGGCTATCGCATCTTTCTGCGTGGTCAGTGCCTTTAAATCCCCTTTGATCAGAGTTGTCTTTTCGATTGGCAGCTCATCCATTCCATAAAGCAACACATCACCGTAATACTTTCCATCTTCGGCTTTTTCCTCGTTGCCCAGATACGCGTCCAGATCCTCTTTGGTCATTCCATAACCCATCGCTTCAAAATATCTTTTCATATCTTCTGCACTCATTTTTCCCTGAACAACATTCGTCTGTCCATATATTTTTCCACTTTCTTTGATACCGCTTTGTTCCAGCAATGTCTGTATGGCATCCTCTTCCACGGCCTGATCCCCAGATCTAAATCCTTTCTGCACAGTAAAGTAGTCCGCATTGGCAAATACAAAATCACTGCTGCAGAACTTCTGTAAATACAGATCCATATCAAAGCCATTTGCAAATGTACATACAAGATTCAAAAGCACCACTCCAAGTGTCAACGATATAACCACAAGTCCGGTTTTCTTTTTGTTTCTTCCAAGATTTGCCCATGCCATGGAAAAAAGCGAAGTCCCCGATTTCTTTTTCTTTGCGGCATGCACCTTGCATCCACTGTGATTTTCTGTATATCCGGTTGCTTCCACCGGCGATACTTTTGCTGCAATCTTTCCCGGTTTATTGCATGAAACAAGTACCGTAATCAGCGAAAAAAGCGCTGCTCCCGCAAGTACGGCCGGATGCAGACGGCTGACCACTGTACTGCAATTAAACTGCCTTATCACGATTGGAATCAATCCTTCTGAAATCCCGATGCCACATACAAGGCCGATGGGAATCCCGATGCATGACAAGCACAGTGCCTGCTGTCTTATCATCCGTTTCGTCTGCTTTCCTGTCATCCCGATCGTTTTTAACAAGCCATAAAAGCGGATATCATTTGTAACTGAAATCTGAAAGACATTGTATATGACAAGATATCCCGTAAACACGATCAACAGAAGTAACGCACCCACAGCAACCATGCTTGTGCTGTCCATATGATTATCCGACTGCGTGTTTGTATATCCCCAGTTCACACCAAATTTGATGTAATGATCCTTGGAAGCATCTTTCCACTGAAATCCCTGATTTTCGATGACCTGTCTCATATTTTCTTCAATATGAAACGAATTGCGAAAACATACGCCTAGTGTCCATGTTCCGGTCTCATCTCCCGCGACAAGTTTCATTCCCCGCAACATCTTTTTTGCGTAACTTTGCGGAACAACCATATGGCTTGCCGTGGAAACACCATTATAGTCCCACCATCCAGAAAGCACAAACTGTTCGGTAACCTCTTTTTTATTTACGGAATCCTGCCCAATTTCATAGGTGATTGTAACCGGCTCCCCCACTTTTGGTTTGATTCCCAGAAGTTTCAGTACACGCGTATCCATCATCACCTGATTGGTGCCCTCTTTTGGCACCTGTCCATGTGTCGGCGTGCAAAAGTAATGTTTCACTGCCTTCGCATCCATGTAACTGATTTCCACCTGAGTCTTTCGAAATGCACTCCCTGTTCCCATGCCAAGAAACAGCCGCGCATCCGATTCTTTGATCAGTGGATCTTTTTGCAGCTGTTCCATCTGCTCTTTCGTCAGGTTCTTAAAATCTCCATGATCATCCCCGCCGGAAATAAGAAAATTAGACTGTTGCAGCGAATCATTAATGGAAATTGTGATTGCAAACAATGCGGTAAACATCATGGTTGTAAGTACAATAGCAAGCACTGCGACCATATTTCTTGTCTTAAATGCCCGAAGGCTTCGCATTGCGATTTTGCGGACGCATGCCCGGTTTGCTACCTGCATCATTGTACATCACCCACTTTCCTGTAAGCGGTTGTTTCCAATGTTGTCTTCTGCGTCACAATACAACCATCTTCTATGCGGATAATTCTGTCTGCAAGCTGCGCAATCTCTTCATTATGTGTGATCATCACAATCGTCTGTGAGAATTTACTGCTCGTCGTCTTCAACAGCCCCATGACATCCTGCGAAGTCCGGCTGTCAAGATTTCCGGTCGGTTCATCTGCAAGAATGATTGCCGGCTTCGCCGCAAGCGCCCGGGCAATCGCCACCCTCTGCTGCTGTCCACCGGACAACTGGTTGGGCAATGCCTGCAGCTTTTCCTGCAGGCCGAGTGCCTCCACAATCTGATTCAGATACGTCTCATCGATGGTTCTTCCATCCAGCTGCAACGGCAGAACAATATTTTCATACACCGAAAGGACCGGTACCAGATTAAACGCCTGAAATACAAATCCGATCTTTCTCCGGCGAAAAATCGTCAGCTCCTCGTCTTTCAGGGAAAATATATCCTTACCATCCACGTATACCTTTCCGGATGTTGCACGGTCTAGTCCACCCAGCATATGCAGCAAGGTGGATTTTCCGGAACCGGAAGTTCCGACGATGGCAACAAATTCCCCGTTTTCCACGGACAGATTGACACCCGCAAGCGCATGTACCGCGGTATCCCCTGTGCCATATTGCTTTTTCAAATCTTTTGTCTCAAGAATCACCATTTGTTTTCTCCTTTTGAACATCAATTTTTCATTTCTGTTTTGATTTTCTCACAGGATTCTTTCTACAATCTTTCTCTGCCGCAAAAAATTCTTACAGTTTTGACACAATTGCCTTTGGAAAATATAATCCGAACACAGAACCTTCCCCGACTTTGGAAGACACTTTGATATAGCCGCCCTGCTGCTCCATAATTTCTCTGGCAAGATACAAACCGATTCCCACGCCCTCTTCCTGCGCTACGTCGCTGCCCCGGTAAAAGCGTTTAAATATCGCACCACGCTCTTCCTCCGGAATTCCAATTCCTGTATCTGCGATTTCCACACAGGCAAACATTTCATATGCACGGAGTGTGATTGTAATGCTTCCTGCCTTCGTATATTTGATGGCATTGTCCATAATATTATTCAACGCTTCCAGTGACCATTTTTCATCAAATGCTGCCAGACAAGGCTCTGTTTCATCCCGGGAATCTACCACAAGACGAAGTCCCTTCTGCCGGACTTTGTCTCTGTAAATTTTTTCCACAGTGACGACCATGTCATCCAGCCTTCCAACCGTTGGATGCAGAACAATAATCCCCGTCTCCAGGCGCGACAATTTGACAAGTCCATCGATCAAAAACTGAAGTTTTTCCGTCTGCTGATGCAGCTTCTGCAAAGAGTCCTGATTCCCGGATGGAATCTCTTCTTCCAACAATTCTGTGTACAGTAAAATATTCGAAAGCGGTGTCCTTGTCTGATGGGATATGTCCGCGATCAATTCCTTTATTTTTTCCCGCTCCGATGCAATATTTCTCACGGAAAGTTCCGATGCTTTTAAATACTGCGCCAGTTGGTTTTCAAGCGCCGATTGGCGGGATTCATCAAACGACTGCTCGCAGAAAGTTCCATCCATTGCAGTCTCAAGCATGTGCGTAAGACCATCCATCATTTTCTTTTGCCGATAGAAAAAGTAACCATTGATGCCAATGGTTACTGCAATACATACAATACTGATAAAAATCATCCAACTCATACTTTTTCCCACACATATCCGATTCCGTATACCGTTCGAATCTGCTCCTTTGCATGCAATTTGTCCCGCAGGCGCTTCACAGCAACAGACAGCGCATTCTCGTCAACATACTCTGCGCCATCCGTCCAGATACGTTCCAAAAGCATTTCCCGTGGAACGGTTTGCCCCGCATTCTGCACCAGAATCGAAAGAAGCTTCTGTTCTGTTTTACTTAATTCCACGACCTCTCCATCCACCTGATAGAGCATCTGCGTAAAATCAAACCGGTATCTGTCACTTGTCCAGATCTGTCCTGCTGCTTCATTTGCATGGTTGCGTGCACCTGCGTAGCTTCGAAGCTGCGCATGGACTCTCGCCCGGAGTACCGCAAGACTGAACGGCTTGGTGATGTAATCGTTCGCTCCCTGTTCCAGTCCATTTACAATATCCATCTCCAGATCATTCGCCGTAAGCAATATCACCGGAACATCGGATGTTTTGCGCACATTTTCCAGAAAATCCACACCATTTCCATCCGGGAGATTGACATCCAGAAGTATCAGATCTACGGTTTCTTTTTGTAAATATTCTTTTGCTTTTCGCAGATTCTCACACAGATGCACCTGCCGGTCATCCATCGTCAACGCACGCTGCAATCCCTCCGCCAGCGTCCGGTCATCCTCTATGATCAGCAGCTGGTACTTTTTACTCTGCATAATATATTTTGTCCTTTTCCACGAGCGTTCCCACACCATCCACTACATCTGCAATGCAGACCGAACAGTTCTTTGGTACGCCGCCACGCCAGATATCTTCTTTATCTTCATAAAAATTAGCAAGCAGACAACGGCTCGCTGCTCCATGTGTCGAGATTAAAATATTTGCATCCCTGTACGCCTCATTTTTAATCAGCGACTGATAGAAATCAGCAGTTCTTTTTAATACATCCTGAAAACTTTCTCCACCTGGAGCTTTTGGACAATGGTACGGATCATGATAGAACTTATCCACATAATCGGCCGGAAGAACTGTACTTTCCCGCACAGATTCCCCTTCCCATTTACCAAATGACATCTCTATGATACGCTTGTCCGTGATCATCGGAATCTGTCTTCCTGCCAGAACCAGTTCTGCCGTCTGCTTTGCACGGATCAAAGGACTTGAAATCACAAGATCAAAATCGATATCCTGCATTCCCTCTCCGGTCTTTTCCGCAAGCCGAAGTCCGTCGGCATCGAGCATAATATCTTTTCTTCCCTGTAATCGTTTCGCTTTGTTCCACGAAGTTTCTCCGTGTCGTATAATATATAATCGCATGTTGTATTCCTCTCTTACTGTTTTTCTTTTCGATTATAACATTTTTTCCCGGCTTGTAAATAAGTGTGCGCTTGCCATACACTTTCACGCCTACCATAAAACAACAGCAGGGATGCCTCGCGGCACCCCCACTTTTTCTATGTATTTATGCATTTACTTTTATGTATTTATGCATTTACTTTATTGATAAAACGTTCAAATGCTTCTCTTCCTTCTGCTGTGCATTTATACACACCGGCATCCTGAAGAACTTCATTGAACACAAGTCCGATCTCCTCATGAAGAATATCCATTACATTTTCCTTTGTGATCTTATCATACTTTGGAAGGAAACCTTCTGCCCAATCTGCATGGGAAGCAAGTGTCTCGGTTGCACGAAGATCTTTTCCATTGACCAGCGCATCGGCAAGTTCTGCCATCTCATCTTTGAGACGCGCCGGAAGCACTGCCAGTCCCATTACTTCAATAAGACCAATGTTCTCTTTCTTAATGTGATGCAGTTTTGCATGCGGATGGTATACGCCAAGCGGATGTTCTTCGGTTGTGATATTGTTACGCAATACCAGATCCAACTCGAAATCCTCTCCACGTCTGCGGGCAATTGGTGTGATCGTATTGTGTGGTTCTCCGTCCGTCTCTGCAAATACAAATGCAGCTTCATCGGTGTAACCTCTCCACGCAAGAAGAATCTTATCGGCAAGTTCGATCAGACGCTCCTTGTCCGCTCCGGTGATACGGATAACGGACATTGGCCACTTTACGATACCTGCTTTGATATCTTCGAATCCGTTAAAATGTAATTCTTTTTCCATCGGTGCCTTTGCCATGGCAAATGTGTAATGACCGCCCTGGAAGTGATCATGACTTAAAATCGATCCTCCTACGATTGGCAGGTCCGCATTCGAACCAACGAAATAGTGTGGAAACTGTGTCACGAAATCCAAAAGTTTTCCAAATGTTGCACGCTCAATCTTCATTGGTGTATGACAGGAATTGAACACGATGCAGTGCTCGTTGTAATACACATATGGAGAATACTGGAAATACCACTCACTGTTGTTGATTGTCACCGGAATGATTCTGTGGTTCTGTCTTGCCGGATGATTTACACGGCCCGCATAACCTTCATTTTCTTTGCAAAGCTGGCATTTTGGATATGCACTCTGCTTTGCATTCTTTGCTGCTGCAATTGCCTTTGGATCTTTCTCCGGCTTGGAAAGATTGATTGTAATATCGAGTGTTCCAAACTCTGTATCTGTTGTCCACTTCTGATCCTTTTTGATACGCTGTCTGCGGATATAATTGCTGTCGCAGCTTAACTTGTAGAAATAATCGGTGGCTGCCTGTGCAGAGGTATTGTTGTACAGATCCCGGAATGTTTTGCGTACTTCGCTTGGACGTGCCACAAGACATCCCATGATTTTGGTGTCAAAGAGATCCTTGTAAACAATGCTGTTTTCTTTCATGATTCCCTGCTCGTATGCATAGTCCATCATGTCAGAAAGGATTCCCTCCAACGCATCTTCTGCCTCTTCCTGTGTCCAGTCCGGAAGATTTTCTACCTTTGCAAATGTTTCATCCTCAATGTCATCCACTGCAAAAAGCTCCAGCAGACGATTGATTGTATATACTTTATCCTCCGGATTTACCAGACCGGTTGTAAGACCGTATTTTACTAATTCTAAAATTCTCTCCTGAATCATGTTATACTCCTTCTTTCTTTATAAGCTGGCGCTTAACACATTTTGAACATCAGCCCATGCAAAATTTGCCTTCGGCAAATGGGCTGACGCTACATGTTAAGCTGGCGCTTAACACATTATTCTACTAGGTCCATCACCGATAGAAACTACATAGAACTCCGGTGTCTTTCCGACTTTTTCCTGATATGCTGCAGTAAGCTTCTCTTTGAATTCTTCCACTGCCTCATCCTTTACGATGCTGACGGTACATCCACCGAATCCGCCTCCGGTAATACGGGAACCGATCACACCGGAAATCTTCCATGCCTCATCAACAAGTACATCCACTTCCGGGCAGGATGTCTCATAATCATCGCGCAACGATACATGAGATGCATTCATCAGTTTGCCAAATGTTGCAAGGTCGTTGTCCTTGAGCGCCTTTACTGCCTTGATGGTACGCTGGTTCTCATAAACTGCGTGTTTTCCTCTCTTGCGGGCAATCTCATCTTTGATTGCATCTTTGTGTGCTTCAAATTCTTCTTCCGTGAGATCACCAAGTGTCTTGATATCTACAACCGTCTGCAAATCTTTCAATGCCTGTGCGCTTTCATTTCTTCTGTCATTGTAAGCAGAAGTTACCAGACTGTGCTTTACCATACTGTTGGTGACCACAATCTTTGCGCCATCTAAGATGACTGGTGCATACTCGAAAGAAAGTGTTGAAGTATCCAAAAAGATTGCATGATCTTTCTTTCCCATAGCAGATGCAAACTGATCCATAATTCCACAGTTACATCCATTGTAATTATTCTCGGAATACTGTCCGATCAAAGCCAGATCCTGATTTGTCACATCGAATCCGTAGAGATCCTTTAACATATATCCGGTTACGACTTCCAGTGATGCGGAAGAAGAAAGTCCGGAACCATTCGGGATATTACCAAACAATGCAATATCAAGTCCCTGCTCTAATTTCATGCCTCGACCTTCAAATGCCCACATAACGCCCATTGGATAGTTGATCCAGAGTCCGTCCGGATCCGGAGTAAATGCATCAAGAGAACTCTCAACGACACCTAAGTCCTCAAAGTTCATGGAATAGAAACGAAGCTTTCTGTCATTTCTTTTTCTTGCAGCCATGTATGTACCGATGGTCAGTGCACATGGAAATACATGACCACCATTGTAATCTGTGTGTTCACCGATCAGATTCACACGTCCCGGTGCAAAATATACACGGATGTCTCCGTCCTCTCCATAGATTTCTTTGAACTTTGCCAATACCTCATTTGCAATCATTTTTCTTCTCCTTTTCGAAACATTTTTCTTTTTTGTGCCCAGCGCATTTTCTGTTTAAAAAAGCGCATCGCACAACCGTTCATTACCTTATAAATTCATTATACATGGTAAGGAAATGTTTGCAATACGCTTTTTTCATGTTGCAACATTCCAGAGAAAAAATGCAACAAAATTACATATTTTTATTTTTGAAAATCCCGGATCACCTCAAGGGTCGGCAATGCATTACCTTCGTAATCAAACAATGCCTGATTTGCCCACTCATTTCCACATGGTCCCGGATCATTCATGTATTTTAAGGATGCAGGTGTTGCCCATCCAGAGCCCGGTACCGGAATCCATGCCGGCTCCCACCAGAAGAATCCTGCCCCTTTATCATCTGCGACATTTGCCACGCGGTTTAAGAAGTCTTTGGTAAAATCAACCTGTCCCTGTACGGTCATCGGATACTCTACTTTTGCTGCGAGTTCCGGCTTTGTCGCATATCCTTTTCGCTCACTGTCTGTAAGCTTTTCATAGCTCTTGTAATCTTCCATGGTATGTCCCATGGATACTTCTGCGACAATCAGTTCCTTTCCATAACGGACTGCGATATCGTTCATATTGTCCTCGAGCATCTGCAGTGTTCCGTGCCAGAACGGATAATAAGACAGCCCGATATAATCGAAGTCCTCGCCTCTTTCCATGTAATGGTCGAACCAGTCACGATACAATGCGTTGTTTCCACCATTATCCAGATGAATCATAAGCGGAATATCTGCCTTTACCTCGCGGCAGGCACGAATTCCCGCGCTGACAAATTTCGCAACATTATCGTAATTCGGCAGCTGTCCTTCCGGCCACAGAAGTCCGTTGGAAAGTTCATTTCCAACCTGGATCATGGTTACGTTCACGCCGGCATCCAGTACTTGTTGCAGGGAATCTTTGGTAAAATCATATACCGCTTTTTCCAGCTCTTCCACGCCGTAGGAAGCCCATGCCTTTGGCTTGATCTGTTTTCCCGGGTCAGCCCAGAAATCACTGTAATGGAAATTAAGCAGTACCCCCAGTCCGGCATCTGTCACGCGCTTTCCGATTGCGATTGTTTCTGCCAGATCGTTGTTTCCGGCACCGTAAGGCTCTCCGCTTTCTGACTTCGGGTCATTCCATAAACGAAGACGAATGGTGTCCACATCATATTTTTTCATGATGTCAAGAATGTCCATCTCCTGTCCATGGTCATAATATTTTGCTCCACAACGTTCCATCTCAAGAAGTGTGGATAAATCCATACCTTTTACAAATTTGCTCATATATACTCCTTTATCCATACATTACCTTTTGGTATCCGTTACATTCCCCGGAACCAGAATCTGAATTCTTTTCTTCCAGTCACATCCAGCAGATATTCCGGATGCACTTTTGCGCCCCAGCTGTCATCGCCGGAGACACCCATCTGCGCCTGTGCAATACGCACAACGGTATAGTGAACCGGCGGCAGTTCATATGCATGTGCCGCATTTTCCAGCTCGTGCGGTGTGTATGGCAATGCCGAAAATGAGAGTTCATCACCAAAGAAAAGCATGCCCCGTCCTCTCCGGTCCATTACTTTTGCATAGCGCACACCACATTTGTTTCCATTCTCCTGTGGCACCAGATACTCAGCCATGTCAGCGACCTTACTTTCATAAAGTCCCATTTTGCCGCCGCGTTTACGATCCGCATAGGTTTCTTCTTTGCCAAGCCCATACCACTGCACGCGGTCATAATCTGCATCCAGCTTCATCATCACACCAAACTCCGGCATATCGCCAAGTTCCGCCACTGGATCATAGCCCAGCGTAACTTCCACCGTTGCATCACCGTACACACAATAGCTTAATGTACAGCTGCTCTTTGGTGTGGTCGGCATCTGGTATACATATGTGATCTTTACGCGCTCCGGCGTGGCTTCGATCACCGGATCGATTGCTTCCACGCCCCAGCTTCCACGGTTTGACAGATACATGCTGGCAATTTTCCACTGCGCATAGCGTTGAACCATTGCATTTCCCATATCGTTGTCCACCGGTGCTCTCCAGAAATTCGGAAGCGGCACGCTTTTTAACATTTCCTCACCTGCATATACATAGGATACCATGCCCGGTGACCCTTTTGCAAAGATTGCAGAGAAATTTTCTCCACGAACGCCAACATTGTTGATTCCATCCACAAATGTCAGTTTCTTTTTGCAGTCATACAGCTGTACTTCCTGCTTATAAATCTGCTGGCCGAAAGCCACTTCATGTCCGGCTTTTGCCCATAACGTGTCTTCTTTCAGGCACACACTTACAACAATTACAAATTCGCATTGCCTGCGCCCTTCCGCCGGATGCTGACTGGTGCACATCTTCATGCGCCGAATGACAGATTCCGGAATCGCATAGGATTTCTCCGCCAACGGCTCCACATCTATCTGTATATTTTCACGAAGAATCTCCTCCCCATCCCGTAACAGGATCACGCAGGTATCGAACATTTCAGTATTCACAAATAAATTTTTATTCTTTATTCTAAAACACTCTCCCTCAAAAGCTACTGAAATGTTCTGATAATTATATTTTACTTCCTGCATTTTTGGAGACGGTTCCCGTTCTCCTCCATACACGATTCCATTGCCACTGAAATTGTAATCACTCGGGCGATCCCCGAAATCACCACCATAGGCAAGGAACCATTTACCATAACGGTCTTTTTTATAAATCGACTGATCCACATAATCCCAGATGAAACCACCCTGATAGCGCGGCTGCCGATCCGTCAGATCTGTATATTTGTGCATTCCGCCACAGGAATTTCCCATGGCATGTGTATACTCGCAGCAGATAAAAGGCTTTTCCTTATGTTCTTCGAGAAACTTCTCGATTACGTCCACCGGCGGGTACATCTGGCTTTCCATATCACTGGTTGCATCGTAACGTCTGTCATGACATACACCTTCATAATGCACCAGCCGATACGAATCCATTTTCCGGAAAAGACACGCCATCTCGTAAATCACTTTCCCGCCAAAGGATTCATTTCCACAGGACCAGATCAGAATCGCCGGATGATTTTTATTTCTCTGATAACAGGAGTTCACACGATCCAGCATAATATCTAGCCACTCTTCTTTGTCATTTGGTACAATCAGATTCCAGTCCGTTTTTCCACATTCGTACTTTTCCCAGCTGCCATGGGACTCCAGATTATTTTCCGCAATCAGATAAAGACCATAAATATCACACAGTTCATACAAATATGCATCATCCGGATAATGACAGGTACGGATCGCATTGATATTGTTCTGCTTCATCGTACGAATATCTTTTATCATTTCCTGACGGTTCGGAACTCTTCCGGATACGGATGAAAACTCATGACGGTTCACACCCTTGAACACGATTCGTTTTCCATTCAGGCACATGATACCGTCTTTCATTTCAAACCGCCGGAATCCGATGTTCTGCCAGAACACTTCCGTAAGATTTCCACTTTCATCGAACACTTCAAATACGGCTGTATAAAGATTCGGGATTTCCGCGCTCCAAAGCGCCGGTTGTTCCAGCTTCATTTTCAAAGGTATATCCTGCTGCGTAATGTCTGCTTTTGCCTGCTGGATTACTTTTCGCGTTCTGGAAAGTTCCTTTCCCACGGCTGCATCATACAATGTAACGCTGACCGATCCATTTCCTCCTGTTTGTAAATGCACGGAAATATTTCCCTTTCCGTAATCATCCGAAAGCGTCGGAACCATGTCGATATCCCACACATGCGTTTCCGGTACCGCGTACAGATAGACATCTCTGAAAATTCCACTAAAACGGAAGAAATCCTGATCTTCACACCAGCTGCCCGCGCACCATTTCCACACGCGTACCGCCAGACGATTCTCCCCGTCCACAAGATACGCCGTCAGGTCAAATTCTGCCGGATCAAAGGAATTTTCACTGTACCCTACATAAGTTCCATTGAGCCATAATGCAAATGCACTCTCCACTCCCTGAAACGAAATGCAGATCTGTTTTCCGTTCCATTCTTCCGGAATTGTAAAATACTTCACATAACTGGCCACTGGCTGAAACACCTGTGGAATTTCTCCCGGCACAAGCTGCTCAGTTCCTTCCCATGGATATGTCGTATTGGTATAATGCGGTCTGTCATATCCTTCCATCTGGATATGCGCCGGAACATGAATGTCATCCCAGCCATCGCAGTTGTAATTCTTCTCCCAGAATCCATCCACCGCCTGTCCCATATTTTTTGCATAATGAAACTTCCAGATTCCGTTCAGGCTTTTTCGCAGGCTGCTGCTTTCGTCCAGTGCCTCTTCCAACGATCGATAGCAGATATGGTCACTGTGCGCCGGCAGGCGGTTCTCCTGAAAAATCTGTGGATTCTTTACAATGTTGTAGTCAAATTCTTTCATGCCAAATCCTTTCGTTTTCCTGTTGCTTTTCCTATTACCATCCTTTCAGCGCGGTAATATGATAGTTCTGCAATTTTCTTTCATAATTATCCGGTTTGATTTTCCACTGATATGGTGATATATCCAGAAACTTTTTAAAATTTCTGTTAAATGTCGATACCGTTGTAAAACCAACTTTTCGCGCAATCTGATCCATGGTCTCTTCCGTCTGCAGCATATATTCGCAGGCCTTTTGTACACGGACAAGATTCACGTAATCCATCGGTGTCATATGTGTATACTCTTCAAAAATTCTCCGGAAATAGGTCTCGCTCATCCCACATGCAACCGAAAGATCTTTCACTTTCATTGCTTCGGCGTAATGATTTTCCACATAGGATAATGCATCAGAAATCTGTCGCATATTATTACTTGTAGATGTTTCCAGCCGATGTTCCTGTCCTTTTGCCTGCATACGCAGCACCTCAATCAGTATCGCCTGAAGGCATGCATTCACCATCTGCCGGTAATGCATTCCCTGCGTCTGCATTTCATTCATTGCCGCATCAATTTCCGCCATCAGAAACGGATAGCTGTCTGCATCCAGAAACAGCGGACCGCTGCGAAGCAATTGTAATGCTTCATTGCTTTTTGCGAGCTGTCCATCGTATAATTTTGCAATTACAGGATCCGGATTCAGATACAGATATTCCCATGCATTTTTCTGCATGCCATTGCTGATTGTTGTATGAGAAATATTTTGCGGAATAATGGTAATGGTTCCATTCTGATAAAAATAATCCTTTTCATCCAATACGACAACGCCTTCTCCATTTCTGCACACACCAATTTCCATCAGATTGTGAAAATGCATATAGGGACTGTCATGACCATATACCCGGTTCCACTCTTCTCCCAGCAACGCCAGAACCGGCTCTCCCTGTGGAATTTCATAGAAGCGAAGCTCTACGGTTTCTTTTTTTCTTCTTCCCATTCCACGCCTCCTCTCGCGGGGCAGATGCATATAAATGTGACCTCCGGTCACGGGCATCTGCGTAGGTCATAAGGTATCCTCCCACTACGTGGATCCCCCCTTATGACTAAAAAAAGTCGTGCGATAGTATCTACCGCACGACTTCTTTTTAATCAAAATCAAACTTGTCGAATCTCTTATACATTGCACCGTAACGGAAACGTATCATCTCATTCTTTTCGAGAACATCCTCTTCTGTTCCTCTGTACTGACAGCGGATACAGCTGTAAATCTTGGTGTCTTTGTTATAAAACATATCGATGTCGAGGTCTCTCATAAAACAGGATGGACATCTGTAATTTAATTTGCCTTTTCCAAGTTGAGCCATGTTGCAAATACCTCCTTATCTGAAATTGTTTTCTTATATCCAAGCTTAAACATTGGTGAGAATGCATAACCTTCTTCAATATATCCCTCTGCGTCTGCGGATGCAGTCAGGGAAACTTTTGTCTCAATTGGTGGGATGACTGCGCTGACAGCAGTTGCTCCCTGAAGAGACTCGCTTCTGCATTTATATGCATAATCAATTTTCTTTTCTTCTGCGCCTTCGCACTTGAGCACAACCGATGTCATGTCTTCCGGATACTCTGTAGTTCCGTAGCATGCAACCATATATTCGTCAAGAGTTACCTCTGCATCTGGATTGCTCATCTCTAAGATGTGACGCTCGATCTTGATGTTGGAAGATCCTTCCTCGAAGTACTCTTTTGTCTGTAACTTAACAGTAAGTCCGTTAAACTCGATGGTTACCGGATCAAGTGTAAGGATTCTTGTCTTGCCTTCCTGTGAGAAGTGTGCATGAGTAGGACACAGACATAAGTCAACTTCCTCTCCCTTGTAAGATAACTTCGCACTTCTTACAGTTCCTTCACCAGCATAGTGTGTAAAGTATCCTGCACGATATTTCTCCTGAATCAGGAATGGATAAGATGCATCCTGTACGTGCTTTGTGCCGATACCAACCGGCCACTCAAGCTTTGCAGCGTATGGACGAAGGTCTACGATTGCACCACCCTGATCCATATTTACACATGCTCTCATAAATGGATCGCAGTACCAGAATAACTGCTTGTCAGATCCATAAAGAATATCTCTCCAAAGTGCACATTCCGGCTCTGTGTAACGATTCTCTTTTGTTACACCCTTCTTCTCTCTGTAATAGTCAGCGAACTCAGACATTGTCATATCGATGAGCTTGCCTTCTTTCTTTAACTTACCGTAGTAAGCACATCCATCGGTATAAGATTTCAGAAGAAGTTCGTATGGCTGCTCCCAACGTCCCATCTTGTTCATCCAGCCTGGTCCAACGAACATCATGTTGTAAGAATATCCGTTGTTGTACTTCTCAAGAGAACGATACTGATCGATCAGGTTGTAAAGATATGGATACTCCCATGTCTTTGTATCATAGATCATTCCACGAAGTACATTCTGTGGATGTGTTCCGAAGTTGGAACCATTTCCATCATAACATGCAATCAGGTCACGGGAAAGATGAGGGATTGCTACGATACCGCTATCCTCTGCCTCGTTTGCTGCAGGTGCATGTGTATTCTGCTTGGATGGAATCCATGGTGCCCATGGGCCTCCATCGAATAATGTATACCAAGAGTTGTTGCAGGTATGGTATGCCTTTGGTCCTTCCTCCCAGCAGGTAGCAACTGCACATTTTACAGTTGGGTAAGTTGCTTTGATGTAGTTGATCAGATCCGCATCCATGTAGTAGGAACTTGTGGACTCCGGATAAAAACCGAAACGATCATGGAATTTTTCAAATACGTCGTTTACGATTGCTTTCTTGTCTTCCATAGAGAACATCCAGATGCAGAAATCTTTTGTTTTATATTTCTCACGGAACTCTTCACAAGGAAGTCCCAGTAAAGATAAACCAATCTCATCGCCGAACTCTTCGTGGTCGTGCTTTGCAATCTCAACAGCTTCATCGTTGAACAAAGATGCATATGTCATCTGGATTGTTACTTTTAATCCATTCTCGTGTGCAAGTCTCTGCTGTGTCTTGAAAATATCCAAAGACTCTGTAAGTAATGCCTTATCTCCGATATCTTCTTCTTTTCCCTGTCCGGTCACAGTTGCAGAATACTCTGGAACCATCTCCGGGCGATGGATGATGTTAACAATAAATTTGTCCATCCGTTTTTCCCTCCATAAGTTATGTATTATTTTATGATTGCTTTTGTTTTGCAATATTGCGCAATCGGTTGTTCTTTAATTGTAGTATAACAATACTTAAGCCCGATGTCAATGTACAATTTCGATATTTTCCACTTGCTTTTTTGCGCATTTTTACCAAATTGAAAGCAAATTCGCTTTTTGTTTGCGCAATCGGTTGCAATTAAGTATTTTCGCGGTTCTTCTTCCTTTTTGATAAAATAATCCATTTATTACTTGCGCAAATTCAAGCATTTTTCTTCCTTTTGCGCTTTTTGTTTTCTTCAAAGAGCCTGAAACCAGCATGGAGAATCATAAAAATGGAGGAGGGATACTTCTGTTTTGAAAGGAAAGAAGGGCAAAGTTAAATAAAATGTGCACTTGCTTTTACTGAATGGACATATGCAAAAGAAGTATTAACAATGTCCACTAAAAAAGACTTTTTTGGATGGATACGAAAAAAGCGAATTGAAATGTCCAGCGTTTGAGATGATTTTGGACATATATAAAAAAATATGTCATATTATCCAATTTACGTGATTTAAATGGATCTCATCACCAAAAAATTTTGCATATATCCATTCTTACAAAAAATTGTGGACCTGGCTTCCTTCGTTTCTTCTATATGTCCATATCCGCAATTCAGGGAACTCTTTAACCAGAAGCCGGACATTACGGTTTCATTTCCTCCACAATAAAACAGGTGTAATGTATAAAATTTTTACTTTTACACATTACACCTGTTTTTTGTAACTATTCAGAACCTCTTTTATTTTGTAGACTCTTTCAATACGACTTCATAAGAAAGCAACGTACGGTCCGGAACCTTTTCATTTTCGATTTGTGCCAGCAGGTTCTTGCATGCCTCCATTCCAAGTTCCTTTGCATTAAAGGAAAGCGATGTAATCGAAGGAATGCTGTTCTCAAGAACAGAACTATTGTAAAAAGATGCAACTTTGACATCATCCGGCACTTTGACATGCTCCTGCCGAAGCTTACGCAACACCTGACTGCAGATGGCATCATCCATACACAGAATACAGTCTGCCTTTTTGTCCAGGGCATCTTCCACTGCCCGGTCAATAAACGGCTTTGTTTCCAGATTCATATAAACAAGAGACTCATCCATGTTCTGCTGCATCTGTTCGTAGGCTTCTATGTATCCCTTGTAACGATTCTGTGTTACAACATAGGATTCACTTCCACCCAATAAGGCTATACGCTTCATGCCACGCATAAGCAGTATCGATGTCAGTTCCCTGCATGCACTCTCATGATCATTATCCACCTGTTTTACCTTTTTGTATGTGGTAGAACCTGTCGTAACAAATGGAATTTTCTTTTCATTCAAAAGCTCGATCTGTGCATCATGTAAAAAGGTACGGAGTAGCACTACTCCATCAACTTTTCCATTGCGCAGGATCCGCTCCAGACTCGACACATCATTCTCCTCGCAGATACACAGAAGAATATCATACTCGTTCATTGCGGCAATCTCCTGTATTCCGGCAATTACCTCCTGAAAAAACGGCAAATCCACCAACGCATAATTACTTGGCATCACCACGCAGAGATTGAACGTCTTGGACTGCGCCAGTCCCCTTGCAATGACGTTTGGCTTATAGTCGTGCTCATCAATATAATTCAAAACCCGCTGCCGGGTTGCCTCACTGATTCTTCCCTTGCCGGATATCGCCCGGCTTACCGTTGTCTTTGATACCCCAAGTGCCTCTGCCACATCGGCAATCGTAATATTATTCCCCATTCTTTTTCTCCAGTTTTTCCAGCTTTTTCTTTGCCTCTACAAGTGTCTGATAATTTTTCACCTTGCTTTTCGCATTGCTATTCAGCTTATCATATGCTTTCTGTGCTTTTTTAATTGCATCTTTGGAATCCAATGTCACATCACCAATGGCAGCGATCAGTTTATCGACTGCTTCTGCTGCCTTCTGGTCGACATTAGCATTTGCTTCGGTTCCTTCCAGTTCATATACCAGAACCGGATAATTCTTGGAAACATTTTCAAAAATCACTTTTGCTGCACTTGGTGGAAGGTTGATACATCCATGTGATCCAGCTGTCTTGTAGATACTTCCTCCAAAAGAGCTTCTCCAATATGCATCATGCATACCTACATTTCCTGCAAACGGCATCCAGTAAGTAACCGGTGTCTCATAATTTTCTCCACGTAATGTTGCATTCTTTTCAGTATAAGTAATTCCATATGCGCCTGTCGGTGTTGCATTTCCCTTCGAAACATTTCCTGAGACAAAATCAGTCTCAATTACAAGCTTTCCCTTCTTATATAAGAACAGATGCTGTGCAGTCAGATTGATTTCTACGTAAGAATCTCCAAAATCATTTCCATCATGGCTGTTGGCCGTCATAGAGTAATTCAAATCACGGGTAACTGCTTTTCCCGTCTTAATATCATCTATAATCTGGTTTACTTCTGCCTCATTGTCTACCTTCCATCCATAATGACTGAGTGGAATTGTGACTGTCTTTCCATAGGAAGTCTTTAACTTTTTGGCAGTATAACAGGTATTGTATTTTTTTTCCAGCGTACTTACATATTCTTCCACCTTTTTCTTGCTGAGTACCGGTTTCAGATTCTTGTTCAGACGCATCCAGTCACTATATACGGATGCATCCAATACCTCGCTGTTTTTCCCAATCTGATAAGTAATACTTGCTTTTGAATATTTGTTCATGCTGTCAACTGCATGTGCCAGTTCTTTGTTATCGTCAAGAACCGTTGGATCTATGTACACACCCGCTTTGTCGAGATTCAGTTTCTCCACGAGACCGTTTACTGCATCATCTACAGCTTCGTACATTTTATCAGCGTCAATTTTGGTTCCCATCACACATGGCACGATGGTATAACCATCTTTTTCACTGTAGGAAGAAACGCCCGCATTCTCCGGAGCTACCTGCTTGCTTGCATCCATGCATTCCAGACCATCTATGACCTTCTTTGTTTTCTCTTCGTCAAAATCGACCAGTGTCTCGCTTTTTAATGTTTCTTTTTGAAAAAGTCTGACCGGCCATGCAAAACCATTCTGTTTTTCGATCAGTTTTTCGGTTTCATCATTCCACTGCGGTTCTAAATCAATATCCGCTCCTGCAATCTCTTCTGTCTTTCCATCTCTTGTCTTTAACTTCAATACATAGGAATGGATCTCATCATTGGCTATGTTCTTGACCTTCTTTGCCGAATATCCACCGACTTTTCTACCATTTAACGTTGTTTGTGGGAAAAAATGGTGCATAAAATAAACACTTGTTCCAACATAAATAACAGCCAGAGCTGCAATCACTCCAAGCACCACACGTCTGTTATTTACTCTACTCTTTCCTCTTTTGCTTCTTTCCGGCTTGCTTGCTGCCGGTTTTCTCTTCTCGTCCACGCTCAAATTTGCATCCTCTCTAACATTTTTCTCACTCAATCCTTTATTATACAATAACTAAAATCCTTGTCAACATACGGAAAATCTTAATTATTTACAAAAAATTATTAACAATATTTTTTCCTATTGTAGCTCTTTAAAAGCAGTGATATAATCAACAACTGTAAGAGCTTGCATATCTTATTTATATGCATGAACAACGTTTTCAGACCAATCAAAAGAGGTATCTGTATGTTTGCAAATTTGCGTAAGCTTCTCCAATACCAAATTCAATATTTGTACGAAAACTATAAGCACCTGTTGCTTCTTTTATATTTTTGCATCTATCTGCCATGGTTCGGATATGTGGAAAAAACGGTGACAACCCATTTTCATGTAATCCATGTGCCATTGGATGATTATATTCCGTTCTGCGAATATTTTGTCATCCCTTACCTGTTGTGGTTTGGGTATGTTGCGTGGGGCATTGCTTATATGGCATTACATAACAAGTCGGATTACTACAAACTGTGTACGTTTTTGTTTACGGGAATGACCATTTTCCTGATTATTTCCACGGTATATCCGAACGGACATTTTCTCCGTCCCTATTATTTTACGCACCACAACATATTTACGAAATTGTGTGAGTTTTTATATGCCACGGATACGGCAACCAATCTGTTTCCGAGTATTCATGTATATAATTCTCTCGGTATTCATTTCGCAGTCATGCAAAATGAGCAGCTGCGAAAAAACAAGACCGTTCAGGTGGTTTCTTTCATTTTAATGGTCAGTATTATTCTTGCCACCATGTTTATCAAACAGCACTCCGTCTTTGATGTATGTACGGCATTTTTACTCGGATTTGTGATGTATCAGCTCGTTTACAAACGCAACTGGTCAAAATCATCCTCTTCCCAGCCGCAGAACACACGCAAAAAATTTTCTCTGGAATAATAAAAGAAGTTGCACATTGTGCAACTTCTTTTATTGTGATTTCCGTTCGATCAGATGCCGATACAAAGGATCGATCATCCGGAAAATTTCTTTTTGGTTTTTCTGTTGCGCGAGGAATTCTTCATTCAGATCATCCACCTGCATCCGATTGCGTTCCTCTGATTTAACAATCTCTTCATCTGCATTGCGTAACATAGACATTTTATTCTGGATTTCTATGAAATCATCCGTCAACGGATTCTGACTTAATATATCTGCTTTATTGACCGCATCCTGACAAAGCTTCATCATTTTTGATATCGCAATATTGTTTTCTTTCAGTAAAGTAATAAGGTAATGCACCTGCTTTTCCAATTCATTCAGCCGTTCGTCTGACTGTTCTAACTGTTCTCTAGTCTGTGCAATAACTTTGTCATAGTTTACTGTATATGTCCGGATATTCTCTGCTGCTTCCACAAACTGTCTTCCATCCTCGCCGAGACGTCCTGCCTCAATCGCTGCCTGCAATGACAGTACTCCCATCTGTTTTCCGAACTCTTCCATCTGATCAAGATTCTCACGGCAAGACTGGTTCTGCGCCTTATAATTGGATGGAAACTCGCTGATATATTTTGAAGGAGTAGTGAAATGTTTGTTGGCATCTACCAGTCTGGTCGTCGCATCCAAAAGCTGATGAAATCCTTCGTCTGCTGCCTGCTGCTGCAATTCCTTCTCCTGAACTCTCTGGCGATAATCATTGACAATTACACCGAGATTGTTTTCAATCTCTGCATTACCGGATGCCAGTGTAATTGCATTGTTCATGTTCTCACTGATTTGTGTGACATCCGCAGCCACTTGACGGTATGATTCTGCCAGTTCCGCTACGCTGGCATCAAACATGTCTTTCTGGTCTTCCATTTCTGCAAAAAATACATTATCTCTATTAATTTTATTTTTTAACTGCTCAATTTCTTCCTGGCTGATCTTATTTCTGCCGAACATTTACTCCCCTCCACCAATCAGGTTTTCATAGAAAATTTGATACTATCTGTTAAACTACTTCTATTTTACAATGCCAAAGTGCTTTTTTCAACGATAATATTGTATTTCAAACTGAAGCGTTTCACTGTCTCTGTATGTATTGAGCTTTGGAGAATATACAATAGATATCTGCATGTTATTCTCTCTTCCGTGAAACGCTTTGTCCACTTCCTGTGTGCCATACTGTTCCATCAGATACGTCTGCATGGCTTCGATATCGCCAAAGTAAATTGCAGACAGCGGACGTCCCTGTTCGGAAATCAGCGTCATTCGAAGCACATTCTGATTTTTACCAACAATCCACATACGGCTGATTTTCAGATTCCGGTCCGCAAAAACAGGCTTGGGATTGTCTTTTCCAAACGGTGCAAGAATTGAAAATTCTTCGACCAACGCATTTGTCACATAATCCACCGGCATCGGCACATCAATATGAATGGTCTGTACGATCTCCTCTGCGCGGAACGGACAGTTTTCATTCATCTGTTTCCGGAATGCCTCCACATTCTCTTCCGGAAGCGACAAACCTGCTGCCATCGGATGTCCGCCGAACTTTGTCAGCAGATCACTGCATTTACACATCTGTTCATACATCGAATATTCTTCGGTCGAGCGGCCGCTTCCTTTTACGCCATCCTCCGCTTTCGTCAGAATAAAGGTCGGACGATAATAGTATTCCCGGATACGACCGGCAATAATACCTGCGATGCTCTCATGCACATCCGGCAGATACAGGATAAGGACCGGATCATTTTCATAACCGCCCTCTTCCACAAGCTGTTTTGCCTCTTCCACGCCCTGCCTTGTCATCTCTTTCCGCTCTTCATTCAATACAACCAGTTCATCCGCAATCTCCGCCGCTTCCTCTGGTTTCTCCGAAATGAATAAACGCAGTGCACGGCGGGCCGTATCGAGTCTTCCTGCCGCATTGATACACGGTCCAAGAACAAAGCCGAAATGATAAGTATCTATCTGCTCCGGCAAAAGCCCACACTGACTGATCAGTGCACGCATTCCGATATTCGTCGTATGATGGATTCTTTTTAATCCTTCCCTGACAAGAATACGATTCAAACCAGTCAGGGACATAATATCTCCCACCGTTGCAAATGCGACAAACTCCAGCAGATCTTCTGCTTCTATCTGTTCGATACCGTCTTTTTCATATAATGCAACGATGACTGCCCATGCAACGCCTGCACCACACAGATCCTTGTATGGAAACGCACATGTCTTCTGATGCGGATTGACAATGGCATCCGCTTCACTGCACATATAAATACGCTCCCCATCCACATCTTTGAATGGGATTTCATGATGATCGGTCACGAGAACTGTCATCCCCATTTCCTTTGCATAAGCAATTTCTTCGATTGCAGCAATTCCATTATCACAGGTCAGAATCGTATCCACACCGCTTTCGAATGCTTCTGTGATCAGGTTCCGGTTCAGACCGTATCCATCTGTAATACGGTTCGGTATCGCCACATCCACCTTTGCCCCGCATCTGGTCAGTGCACGATACAAAAGATAGGAAGACATTACTCCATCAATATCATAATCGCCAATAATCCGTATCTTTGCTTTTTCTTTTATCTTCTCATCCAGCACCTCCACCAGAAGATCCAAATTCTGCATCAAATGAACATCCGGAAGTTCCTGCAACGTTCCTGCCAGAAAGCTTTGTATCTCCTCGTCCCCGATGACTTCCCGGTTTCGAATGATCCGCGCCGTCACCGGATCAATATGAAATTTATTTCCAATCCCTTTAAAATCGGCCCCTTTATTTATGACCATCCACTGCTGCATATTCTACCTGTTCCAATCGTAATCCCTGCGGTGGCGCGGTATAACCGGCCAGTTCCCGCTTTTTTGCCTCCAGAAGTGTTCTCATGCTCTCCGGTCTTCTTTCCTTACGCCCCACTTCAATCAGCGTACCGGTAAGAATCCGTATCATATTCTGCAAAAATCCGTCTCCGGTATATAGAATCGTAATCTCATCCTGTTTTTGCACAAAACAAATATCCATAATTGTGCGCACTGTAGACTTTTTCATATGCTTATTTCCACAAAAAGAGGCAAAATCATGCGTTCCTTTCAACAACTGTGCTGCCTGTTCCATAAACCCGACATCCAATGGTTCTCCATACTGATAAAGATACCGGCGGTCAAACACTGAGGGAACGGGACTTGTCCGTATCCGGTAACTGTATGTTTTTGACACCGCATGAAAACGGCTGTGAAAACGCTCGTCCACTTCTTCGATCTGAATCACTGCAATATCTTCCGGGAGAAAATTCCAGAATGCTTCCATGAGCTGTTCTTTTGAAAAATGTTCTTCGATATGAAAATTTGCCACCTGCCCACTGGCATGTACGCCGGCATCGGTTCTGCCGGAACCAATCACTTCTACCGGATGGCCGGCAAGTTTGGAAAGTACCATCTGAAGTTTCCCCTGAATGGTCACATCCGTGGACTTTTGCACCTGCCAGCCTTTATATCTTGTTCCGTCGTATTGAACGATTATTTTGTAATTTTTCATTATATTTCCTCTATCGGGTAATTTGATAAATTTGCTGTTTTCTATTTAATCACAAAGTGTTTGGATTGTCTAGCTGTACGGTCAGCGAAGCTCCGCAATGCGGGATACCGCAACATAGATATCCGAGATCCGGTACCAGGTCGGATAATCGACCACACCGGTTGCCGGAAGCCCGAACACTGACTGGAATTTTGCCACGGCTTCCTTCGTGCGGTTTCCGTATATGCCATCTGCCGTGATGGACGGAATCGCCGGGTATGCCTGCGAAATTCTCTGCAACTGTTCCTGCAACTGCCGCACCTTTTCTCCACTCGCCCCGATACTCAGATTATATCCCGGCCAGGATGCCGGAATTCCCGATATTCCCTGTGCCGTGTTAATGTACATGTCATTGCCATAATAGTTGCGCAGAATATCAATTGCAGAGTATCCCTGATCGCCCAGATATTTGCTGCCCCACTGCGACATCCAGTTCGGACAGGTAACTCGCTGTCCGTCGCAATACTGTGTCAGTATCGGCTGACGCACATTTGGCCTGGACAAATAATTTTCAAACATCTCATCCACAACCCGCGAAATGCTCTGGAAATAATTTCTTCCATATATAAACTTGTGATCGTAAGCCGTGGACGAAGTAATTGTGAAATTGTAACCCTTGCCTCTGTACCACTCCGTATATACACGGTTTAATGTAAAAGACATAATTGCCAGCACATTTGCTCGTATGGTGGCATCCGGCCATGTTGCATAAATTTCGCTCGATGCGACATTTTTAATGTAGTCCCGATAACGGACATAATAATCCGAAGCAGTCGTATCGCCCGGTGCGCCATCATGTACCACAATATATTCTGGAATTACCACACGGCTCAGTACAATCTCACCGCTCTCATTCACCGGCTTGATTTCTTCCTCCGGAATCTTCGGTGGATACTCCGCATACAGTGTGTGTGCAGCTATCACAATCGTATCGATCCGGTCGCCCGGTGCATCTTCCGCCTCCATCCTTACATTCTGAATCGCCACTTCCCCAGGAAGGACGTTAATCGCCGAAACCGTAATATCCCGATATCCCGGGGCCTGCACGCGAATCGTATATTCGGCATATGGCTGCTCTTCCGAAGGTTCCATAGAATATTCGAGTGGAGGCGCATTAAGCGTAAGTTCTTCGCTATTTCCGGAATCATCCGCACTCACCTCCTCAATCGTCTGTGACGGATTTCCCGTATAAGATATGGAAATTTTTGCTCCCTGTACCGGCGTTCCGTTCGATTCATTTGTCAAATGGATACGCAATGTTCCTGTATCCACATTTTCATTTACATTCTGATTCAGATCCATATAAGACCCTTTATGTTTTCTCATGCTATTGTATGCAGAGTTTCTACAATGGGTTACTTGAAAAAATAATCTCAATTTTGGTATAATGTACATATATTAAATTGTTAAATATAAGGAGGATTTTCATGCATACATTTCAACCGTATCCAATCGACATGTTAAATATGAACCCATTTACCAAAATTGGAAAAGAATGGGCTCTGATTTCCGCAGGAGACAAAAACAAATGCAACACCATGACCGTCAGCTGGGGCGGTGTCGGCGTTCTCTGGGGCAAAAATGTTGTCTACATCTTTATCCGTGACAGCCGTTACACAAAAGAATTTATTGATAACGGAGAATTTTTCTCCATGTCTTTCTTTGATGAGAAATACCGTGATGCATTGAGCTATTGTGGAAAAGAGAGCGGACGCAATGTTGATGACAAGTTCAAAGGTGCCGGTCTGACACCGGCATTCCGCCACAATATCCCTTATCCGGATGAGGCAAATCTCGTTCTTCTTTGCCGCAAAATGGCCGCCGTGCCGATTACGGAAGACACCTTTGTCGATCCACAGATCATGCCAAAATGGTACAGCGACAACGATATGCATGTCATGTATGTCGGAGAGATCATCGAAGCGGTTGCACGATAATATTACATAGAAGACAAAATTCCGACAACAGAAATTGTTTTTATGCACTGAACAAAAGAGACGATTGCGCACTGCAACCGTCTCTTTTCTTATCTGCATAATTTTTATCTGCACTCTGTACTGATGGATTCAATTGCTACCGATCCACCGCGCACAACCGAAATATTTTTAAATTTCTTTTTTAATATGGCAATCAGATCATCATGTTTCTGCTCGGTTCTTCTGCACTCAAGCATAACACTATGCACCCCAATATCCACCACGTCCACACGCATCGCCTGTGCGATCTGGAATACCTCCGTCATCTGCGTCTCATTGAGATCCATAATTTTTACAAACATCAATTCCTTCAGACGAAGCGGTACATCCGTCAGATCGATCACTTTAATAACTTCCACCATACGGTTCAACTGCTTTTTGATCTGCTCAAACGTAATATCATCGCTTGCAACACTGATGGTCATACGGGAAATGCTCTCATCTTCCGTTGTTCCTACGGTCAGTGACTGTAAATTATAGGATTTTCCGGAAAAAAGTCCGGAAACTTTTGCCAGTACGCCTACCTGGTTTTCTACATATAACGCAATCCAGCGCTTTTTCATCTCAGACATATTTTCCCCTCCTCTATTTTAAGATCATTTCACTCATAGGATTTCCGCTTTTTACCATTGGAAGTACCAATTGATCCGTCGCGATCATAAATTCAATGATTGTCGGTGCATCTTTGTGCTTTTTCGCTTCCGCAAAAGCCGCATCGAGATCCTCCTCATTCTCCACACGGATACCATATGCCCCATAACTTTCTGCAAGTTTTACAAAATCCGGTGTGTATTTCGGGCATGCCTCATTCGGTCCCTTACAGTCATTCGGACATCCCGGACGTTTTCTCAGACAGGTGGCACTGTAACGCTTTCCATAAAACAGCTCCTGCATCTGGCGCACCATACCAAGATAATAATTGTTCAAAAGACAGATTGTAACGTTCGTTCCCTGTGTTACCGCAGTCGCCATCTCCTGAATATTCATCTGGAAACCGCCATCTCCGGTCACCAGTACAACATCTTTGTCACGGTTTGCAATCTTAGCACCGATCGCAGCTGGGAAACCAAAGCCCATCGTTCCAAGTCCGCCGGAAGTGATCAGCTGGCTTTCCTCGTCAAGTTCCAGATACTGTGTTGCCCACATCTGGTGCTGTCCGACATCGGTAACATAAATGCTGTGCGGATATTCTTTGTTGATGTGTTCCATGATCATCTGTGGACTTAATCCATGATCCCGGCACATCGCCAATGGATTTTCTTCATCCCACTGTCTGATCTGCGCCAGCCACTTTTCGGTCTTCTTTGGCTCTGCCCATTCAATCAGTTTCTCAAGCGCGGTCTTTGCATCCGATACGACCGGCACGTCAACTACTACATTTCGTGAAATTGAAGCAGTATCCACATCAATATGTACAATCTTTGCATGCGGTGCAAACTCATTCAGATCACCGGTAATACGATCGTTAAAACGGGTTCCGATGGAAAACAGCACATCACACTCCGTAACGGCTATATTCGCTGCATATTTTCCATGCATTCCACAATTGCCGATATAAAGCGGATGTGTGGTAGGAATCGCGCCTTTTCCCATAATCGTTGTTACAACCGGTACATTTTCCTTTTCTGCAAATTCCTGCAGCTGCTTGTTTGCCCGCGCGATATTCACACCGCCACCGGCAAGAATCAACGGTTTCTTTGCCGACTTCAAAAGTTTATACGCACGTTTCAGCTGACCCACATGTACACTGTTGATTGGCTTATAGCCGCGGATATCCACATGATCCGGATAAACGGCAGATCCGGATGCGGTCTGAATATCTTTTGGAATATCAATCAGAACCGGTCCCGGCTTTCCTGTCTGTGCAATATAAAAAGCCATCTTAATGATTTTCCCAAGATCCTCACGATTTCGTACAGTAACACCATACTTTGTGATACTTCTGGTCATTCCGACAATATCCACTTCCTGGAATGCATCGTTTCCGATGAGGTGACGGGCAACCTGTCCGGTAAAGCATACAAGCGGAACACTGTCATAGTTGGCAGTTGCAAGACCTGTTACAAGGTTGGTGGCGCCAGGGCCGCTGGTAACGAGGCATACGCCGACTTTTCCTGTCGTTCTCGCATAGGCATCCGCCTCATGCACCAGCGCCTGCTCGTGGCGCGGCAGAACGATTTTGATTTCATCCTGTTTGTAAAGCTCATCGCTGATATCAATGGTGCAGGCTCCCGGATAACCGAAGAGATACTCGACACCCTCCTCCTTCAGAGCCTTTACCAGAAGTTTGTTTCCTGTAATCTGTTTCATATGAAAACCTCCTGTTCTAAATTTGCTGCATAAAAAATCCCCGAACATAAAACACCTTTTCTGTGCCTTACGTTCAGGGAGAATGTTTCCATCCACGGTACCACCTGAATTCCAGAAGAATACACTTCTGCTTATTCCGTACAGGATTTAACTTTTTTCATCCGATACGG
>OLSQ01000610.1_pt1 | contig 34149 bp, 30 predicted proteins | sample 1672561 | NCBI WGS metagenome assembly OLSQ01 (sample SAMEA3136699, study PRJEB25190) | human gut metagenome | biome: human gut; feature: human-associated habitat; material: faeces | place: Austria | collected 2013
AATCTGCTTTTCAGCAGCGAAGATTATTTTATCAAATCTTCATTCTCTTGTCAAGTACTTATTTTAGTACTTTTATTTTAACCACATTTGAACTCAGTTAAAATAAATGGCGGAGAAGGAGGGATTTGAACCCTCGCGCCGCTATTAACGACCTATCCGCTTTCCAGGCGAACCCCTTCAACCACTTGGGTACTTCTCCATAATGCTCTCAGTTCATTGTATGGTATTTAATTGACGGAGAGAGTGGGATTCGAACCCACGGCTCCTTACGGAATCACTGGTTTTCAAGACCAGCTCCTTAAACCACTCGGACATCTCTCCATGAAGTTTAGTTGCTTCTTCTTGCGCAGCGACCTTGACTATTATATCTTACCGACCAACGGTTGTCAAGCATTTTTTCGCTTTCTTTCATTTTTTCTTTTTAGCAACCTTAGCGTCATGTTTCCGTGTCGCTCGCGGTGATATAGATATTACAGGAAAAGTCGAAACCTGTCAACCCCTTTTTTTCATTTTTTTGCTAAAAACTTTTTCTTACATTATATATAAATATATAAATTCTCTCCGCTGCATATCGCTTACATGTAGCTTTTCTTTTTAATCCATGCTAAAATAGATTGACTTTCAAAATCTATGCAACAAGGAGGTACCTATGAAAACAGTTACAGAACGTTTTTTAACATACGTAAAGCATCACACCACTTCCGATGAATCATCCGATACCTTTCCCAGCACCAAGCGACAGCTTGCCTTTGCCGCTTTTCTTGCAAAGGAATGTGAAGCGATTGGTCTGCAATCCGTTTCTGTGGATGCCTATGGCTATGTGACCGCACTTCTGCCTGGCAATACAGCAAACGCTCCCACCATCGGCTTTATTTCCCACATGGATACCAGCCCCGATGCAAGCGGTGAAAATGTCCTTTCAAATATTGTGGAAAATTATGACGGCAAAGCAATCCCCCTCAATGGTACCGTTCTTTCTCCCAAGGAATTTCCTTCCTTAAAGGAGTATATCGGGCAGACCCTCATCACCTCAGACGGCACCACCCTGCTTGGCGCGGATGATAAAGCAGGCATTGCCGAAATTCTCACTGCCGCAGAATATCTTCTCGCACATCCCGAAATTCCCCATGGAGCTATCCGCATTGCCTTTACCCCTGATGAAGAAATCGGCAAGGGTGTGGATTTCTTCGATGTGGACAAATTTCACGCAGATTTCGCCTACACGCTGGATGGCGGCCGCATCGGTGAGTTGGAATATGAAAACTTCAATGCGGCACGCGCAATCATTCGCATTAAAGGGAAAAATGTACACCCCGGCTCTGCAAAAAATGTCATGAAAAACGCCGCCCTCATCGGTACGGAAATTGCTTCTCTCTTGCCAGAACGCGAAACACCCGCGAAAACCGAAGGCTACGAAGGCTTTTTCCATCTCTGCTCCTTTGAAGGTGATGTCACCTCCGCAACCCTAAATTATATCATTCGTGATTTTAACGCAGACTCCTTCGCGCACCGCAAGGAGCTTCTGCGGCTGATTGTGGAACGCAAAAATGCACAGTATAATAACTGTATCGAATTGGATCTGCATGATGAATATTATAATATGCTCTCGCAGATTGAACCCCACATGGAAATTGTAAGCCTTGCCAAGCAGGCAATGCTCGACTGCGGCATCACTCCCATCATTCAGCCTATCCGCGGCGGCACAGACGGTGCGCGTCTTTCCTTCATGGGTCTGCCTTGTCCGAACCTTTTCGCCGGCGGTCATAATTTCCACAGCAATTATGAATATGTCCCCGTTCCTTCCATGGAAAAGGCAGTCAGCATGATTGTTCGTATCGCAGAACTTGCCGCAACGACGCTTGACTTTCAAAAAAACGTATGATATCATTTTCTCATATTATTTATGATAACAGCGATGATTGAGTATATGGGCAAAACTGGTTACAGCCGCAGAGAGCAGTCCGGTCGGTGAAAGGTCTGCAGCACAGTTTTTGTAAATTACGCCTCATGAGCTTTGTGTAGGAAATGACACAACGATTGCCCTACGTTACAGGGGCAGGAAGATGCTTGTCTTTTTGCAGAATAGGCATAAATTAAGGTGGTACCACGGGTTCTCTCGTCCTTTCGGCGAGAGGCCCTTTTTTATGCTTTTGCGCAAGGCTTCGCTGCATCAATCTATCCATCATATATCAGAAAAGGAGAATGTAACATGAACGCTTATGAAGTATTAAAGGAACGTGGCTTTATCGAACAGCTGACGCATGAAGAGGAAATCAAGGCGCTTTTTGAAAAAGGCGGTGTCACCTTCTATATCGGCATCGACCCCACCGCGGACAGCCTGCACGTTGGGCATTTCCTGACCGTTATGGCTATGGCGCACATGCAGCGCTGCGGCAACCGCCCCATCTGCCTGATGGGTGGCGGCACAGGCATGATTGGCGACCCCTCCGGCAAAGCCGATATGCGTAAAATGATGACTGTCGAAACCATCGACCATAACGTAGCCTGCATCAAAAAACAGCTTTCCCGTTTCATCAATTTCGATGAGGGCGAGGGCGGTGCCATCATTGCCAATAACGCAGACTGGCTGAGAAATCTGAACTATATCGAATTCCTGCGTGAAATCGGCACCCATTTCTCCGTAAACCGTATGCTTGCGGCAGATTGCTTCAAAACCCGTATGGATAGAGAGCTTGGTCTGTCCTTCCTCGAATTTAACTATATGATTATGCAGGGCTACGATTTCTACGAACTGAACAAAAGATACAACTGTATGCTGGAAATGGGCGGCAATGACCAGTGGTCTAATATCATCGCAGGCGTAGAGCTGATTCGCCGCAAAGCGCAGAAGCCTGCTTATGGCATGACCTTCAAGCTGCTGACAAACAGCGAAGGCGTAAAAATGGGCAAAACCGTTTCCGGTGCCGTTTGGCTTGACCCCGAAAAAACCTCTCCCTACGAATTCTATCAGTACTGGAGAAATATCGGGGATAAGGACGTTGAAAAATGTCTGGCTCTGCTGACCTTCCTGCCTATGGATGAGGTTCGCCGTCTGGGCGCACTGGAGGGCGCGGAAATCAATCATGCAAAGGAAGTCCTTGCCTTTGAGCTGACAAAAATCGTACATGGCGAAGCAGAAGCAACCAAAGCACAGGATGCCGCAAGAGCATTGTTCGGTAAGGGTGCCGCAACCGTGGATGCACCCTCCACAGAAATTTCTACCGCCGAATTTGCAGAAGGCATGGATATCCTGACACTGCTGACCACAATTAAGGTCGTTCCTTCCCGCTCCGAGGGCAGACGTGCCGTACAGCAGGGCGGCGTAAAGCTGGCAGAGCAGCCCGTAAAGGATATTGATTTCAAGGTAACCGCAGACCTCTTTACAGATGGTAAGCTGTTGGTGCAAAAGGGCAAAAAGACCTTCCACAATGTCATTCTGAAATAAGAACCATATAAAAAAAGAACCACATAAAAATAAGAGGTGTTTTTTCACCTCTTATTTTTATGCTCTAAATTATCTGATTCGCCCAAAAGCAGCTTTTCCAGCTCCTTCGGCGTATGCACCAGCTGTGTCGCACCCGCCTGCTTCAGAAATTCCGCATCCCGAAACCCCCAGCAAACGCTGATGCAGTCCATTCCTGCGTTTTTTGCCGTCTGTAAATCCACCTCGGAATCCCCGATGTATAGGCAGTCCTCTCTTTTCACGCCAAGCCGCTCCGCCGCCGTAAAGACCATATCGGGTGCAGGCTTGCGCCGAATCCCCTCGGCTTCTCTCTCTCCTGCCGCCGCATCAATGCAGCCGGGGAAATATCTTTCGCAAAGCCCCTTCACCGCCGTATCAAATTTATTCGATACCACACCAAGGCGCAGACCACTTTCCTTCAGCCTTTTCAGCAAAGGCAAAATCCCCTCGTAGGGCGCGGTTTTGTCCGCCATGTGTGCCTTATAATATGCCTGATATTCCGCCAGACAAGCCGCAAAAACCGTCTCCTTCGTCCCCTCAGGCAAAGCCGACCGCATCAGAAACTCACTCCCATTTCCAAGAAATTTTCGGATTTCTTCTTTCCTCCGCAAAGGAAAGCCGTGCGCCTGTAAGGTCACATTCACACTGCTTGTTAGGTCATCCAATGTGTTCAGTAGCGTCCCATCCAAATCAAACAAAATTGCCTGTTGTTTTTTCATTTTTTCACCTCCGTCCGCTCTTATTTTATTCTTTTTTTCATTCATATTCAACAATTTTAACACGATTGATTTTGTATGGATTTTTTTTGCCCACCCCCTTGTCAATTTGTCCCAACAGGTCTATAATAAGACTTAAATAAAAAAGAAAACATTTTTATTACATAAAAATGCAGTTTTTTCTCAAAAACTGTCACGCTTTTTCTTTAAAGGAGGAATTCTTATGGCAAAGAAAGTATTGATGTTAGCAGGCGATTTCACAGAAGATTATGAAACAATGGTACCCTTCCAGGCAATGGAAATGTTGGGCTATCAGGTAGATGTTGTATGCCCCGATAAAAAAGCAGGCGATATTATCCGTACAGCAATTCACGACTTTGAAGGCGAACAGACATACTCCGAAAAGAGAGGTCATAACTTTGCTCTGACAGCAGATTTTGATGCAGTAAATACAGCCGATTATGCAGGTCTGTTTATCACAGGCGGTCGTTCTCCCGAATATCTGAGACTGACCCCCAGAGTCATCGAAATCGTACAGGAATTCTTTGCAGCAAATAAGCCCGTTGCTGCAATCTGCCACGGTCCTCAGATTCTGACCGCTGCCAATGTGCTGAAAGGCAAAAAGGCAACCGCATATCCCGCAGTTGGCCCCGATATCACTCTGGCAGGCGGCGAATATGTAGCTGTTGATGCTTCCGAGGCTGTTGTAGACGGCAATCTGGTAACTGCTCCCGCATGGCCCGGCGATTCCGCAATCACAAGAGAATTCATCAAGCTGATGGGCGCAAAATGGGAACTGTAATCACAGTAACTTTGTAATATCTTTTTCTTAAAATAAAAAAAGCAGGGAGGACTTTTCTTCGGAATTGCTCTCTCTGTTTTTATTTTGCCCGTTTCCCCGTGCCCTTCCCCTTCTGCTTGTACTTTCGCCATTTTTCCTTTATAATAAAAAATACGAAAATTTGAAACTGAGAAAGGAGAACTTCTTATGTCCAATATTGCATTAGAAGAAAAAATAAGAAATCTCTCTGCGGATTATATCTATCAGCAGGCAGTCGGCTCTCTGCTGTTGCTGCTCATGAGTGCCATGGAGGATGCCGAAAAAGGCGTAACCGCCCTCCCCTATGAAATCCCTGCCGATGTACAGGAAATCAAGGAGGAAATCAAGGCATACCTCATCCGCCTGGAGGATCTGCTCGAAAGCGATGCCGCATCCCGCATAGTTGCACTGGAGGACTGCATGGAGCTGAAAAAGCGTCTGCTTTCCATCTACGAAACCATCTACAGCTATTTCTCCCAGTGGAACATCATCTCCACGCTTGTCAGCGACCAGATTGCCCTGCGCAAATATAAGGAGGACGGCGTATCCCAGAAGCAGGTGGAATGGTCTCTGTTCTTTGCAGACTGCCACGCCTTTATGGAAAGTGCGGAAACTCTGCTCGATCAGAAAACCTACATGGGGCAGCTTCTCAAGTGTATCCCCCTCTATATGACAAGGGATAAATATTATGACACCGTCCGTGCCTCTCTGGATGCCGCTTTTGCAGGCGAAAGCAGGGATTTTATCGATGCTTCCCTGAAAGCCTTCGAGGGCTTTTGCAGTCCGCAGGAAAATCCCCTGTACGGCAAATATTTTCCCGAACTCGCAGAATGGATTGGACAGAAGCGCATGGTTCTTCCGCATAAGCTTTCCGATGAGGAGCTTGCAAATTTCTATGAGGAGCTCAAGGAAACCTTTGAAGCATTGGAGCAGATTGAGGAATATTTCTCCTGTATCCTGCATGATATCAATTCCCTGATTCTCCTGTTCTATCTCACCTATTCCTTCACGGACATCACAGAGGGCAGTGCTGCCTATGCCGATTTGTATCATATCGTCTGCGATTTCATCAGCGATAAGCTGACTCTGACCGAAAAAGCGGCTTATCTGGATACCCTCACAGAGCAGCTGGAGGCAACCGTTGAGCCTGTCATTGATAAAGCAAATGCCATCGGTAAGGAAGAATATGAAGCCCTGCAAAAGGCAGGCTCCTTCGCCGGCTTCTCCGCGGATACCAAAAAGGTTCTCATGACAGAGGAATTCATCCGCGAATGCTTCTTCGGTGATTTGAACGATGAATTGTTCCACTTCGATATCCCGGAGGAGCTTCCTGCCGCAACCGCAGAGGAAAAGAACGCCCTCTTTGATGCGTTTATCGCAAAAACAAGAAACCACTTCGACACCCTGCCTACCCAGACCAGAAAGCTGGCAATGCAGAATCTGACAGGTGCTTTGCCACCTGTCTATACCGTCCATGATGTGATGGATATGATAACGGAAGCCATCGACAAAGCAGCCTCCGAGGAACAGAAGGTTCTGATTGTGGATAAGGTCGGTATGGTATTCAACGAAAACGGCTGGCAGTCCTTCACCGAAGACTATGATGATGACTGCGGCTGTGGGCATGACCATCACCATCACCACGATCATGACTGCGGCTGCGGACACAACCACCATCACCACGATCATGACTGCGGCTGCGGACATGACCACGACCATCATCATCACCACTAAGGAGGATTCGTATGTTTACCTTTAATCATTATAATTATAACGTACTCGATCTGGAAAAAAGCATGGCGTTCTATGAAGCCGCACTTGGTCTAAAGGAGGTTCGCCGCAAGGAAGCCCCCGACGGCAGCTGGAAGCTGGTTTATCTGGGCGACGGCAAATCCGATTTCGCACTGGAGCTGACTTGGCTGAAGGAACGCAAAGAGCCGTATAATCTTGGCGAAAATGAATTTCATCTTGCGTTTCAGGCAGAGGATTTCGATGCGGCACATGCAAAGCACAAGGAAATGGGCTGCATCTGCTTTGAAAATCCCGAAATGGGCATCTATTTCATCAACGATCCGGACAATTACTGGCTCGAAATTATCCCGAACCCCTAACGTAAAATCCCCTTGGAATTTCTCCAAGGGGATTCAAATTTTATTTTTCTTATTTCTTCAGCTGTGCCAGTCTTTCCTCAACCTGTGCCAGCATTGCTTTATATTTTTCTTCCTTTGCCTTTTCTTCTTCAATCACGTGCGCGGGTGCCTTTGCCACAAAGCCCTGATTTGCCAGCTTCTTCACAACACGGTCAACCTCTTTTTCCAGTTTGGTCTTTTCCTTTTCCAGACGTTCAATTTCCTTCGCAAAATCAACCAGCTCTGCCAAAGGCATGTAGATGGTCGCATCCTGAACCACAACAGAAACCGCATCCTCGCCAATGCCTGCCTTGTCCGTCTGCACGGTTACCTCGCTTGCATGCGCCAGTGTCTTAAAGAATACCTTGGAATGTTCAAAGATATACCGAACACCTTCGTTTTCGGAAACAACGTAAACATGTACCTTCTTGGAGGGCGCAACGTTCATTTCCGCACGAATGTTACGAATATTTCTTACTGCCTCTTTGATGGCATCGATTTCCGCTTCATTTTCCTTGAAGTTCCATTCCTCCTTGTAAACAGGCCACTGAGAGGTCATGATGGTTTCTTCCTCATCCTGAATATGCATAAACAGCTCCTCTGTAATGAAGGGCATGAAGGGGTGCATCAGCTTCAGTGCATTGATCAGAACCTGCTTCAGCGTCCACAGTGCCGCTGCTCTTGTGCTGTCCTCCTTGTTATACAGGCGAGGCTTCACCATTTCAATATACCAGTCACAGTATTCATCCCAGATGAAATCATAAACCTTCTGTGCCGCCAGACCAAGGTCATATTTGCTCAGGCTTTCCTGTACTTCCTTCGCCAGCGTGTTTACCTTGGACAGAATCCATTTATCCGCAGAGGTCAGCATCAGGAACTTAGGTTCTTCGCCATCCTCCATATTCATCATCACGAAACGGGACGCATTCCACATCTTGTTGCAGAAGTTTCTGCAATTATCCAGTCTTTCCCAGTAGAAACGCATATCGTTACCGGGTGCGTTGCCTGTAATCAGCATTAGACGCAGGGGGTCAGCACCGTAGTTTGCGATAACCTCCAAGGGATCAATGCCGTTCCCCAAGGATTTAGAGAATTTCCGTCCTTGGTCGTCACGAATCAAGCCGTGAATCAAAACATCGTTAAACGGTCTTTCGCCAATCTGCTCCATACCGGAGAATACCATTCTGATAACCCAGAAGAAAATGATATCATAGCCTGTTACCAAAACGCTTGTGGGATAGAAGTGCTTCAGCTCCTCTGTTTCATGGGGCCAGCCCAGTGTAGAGAAGGGCCACAGCGCAGAGCTGAACCAGGTATCCAGTGTGTCCTCATCCTGTGTGATATTTGCGGAGCCGCATTTTTCACATTTGCCGGGGTTTGCCTTTGCCACTGTGATATGGCCGCAATCCGCACAGTAGTATGCAGGAATTCTGTGTCCCCACCAAAGCTGACGGGAAATACACCAGTCGCGGATATTATCCAGCCAGTGCATATAAATCTTGCCGAAACGTTCGGGAACAAATTTCAGCTCCTGATCCTGATAAACCTTGATGGCAGGCTTTGCCAGCTCGTCCATTTTCACAAACCACTGCAGCTTAATCATGGGTTCGATGGATGCATGGCATCTTTCATGGCAGCCTACCGCATGGGTGATATCCTCGATTTCAACCAGATAGCCTTCTTCGTCCAGCTGTTTTACGATTTCCTTTCTGGCCTCCAATCTGTCCATGCCTGCAAATCTGCCTGCCTTTTCATTCATTGTGCCGTCATCATTCATCACGCAAATACGGGGCAGGTCATGTCTCAGCCCAACCTCGAAGTCATTCGGGTCATGCGCAGGTGTAATTTTTACAACACCGGTACCAAATTCTCTGTCAACATATTCATCCGCAACGATGGGTACTTCCTTATTCAGAACGGGAACGATACAGGTCTTGCCGATCAGGTGCTGATATCTTTCATCTGCGGGATGTACCGCAACCGCAGTATCGCCCAGCATGGTTTCGGGTCTGGTGGTTGCCAGTCTCAGCTTTTCATCAGAACCAACAATGGGGTAATTGATATGATAGAAATGCCCTGCCATATCAACATGCTCTACCTCTGCGTCAGAAATTGTAGTCTGACACTCCGGACACCAGTTGATAATCTTTTCCCCGCGGTAAATATAACCCTTTTCATACAGACGGCAGAAGGTTTCCAGAACCGCTTCGGAGCAGCCCTCGTCCATCGTAAAGCGTACACGGTCCCAGTCGCAGGAGCAGCCCAGCTTTCTCAGCTGGTTCAGAATAATGCCGCCGTATTCCTCCTTCCACGCCCACGCGCGTTCCAAAAAGCCCTCACGGCCAACATCCTCCTTGGTCAGCCCTTCGGATGCCATCTTCTGCACAACCTTCAGCTCCGTGGAAATGCTTGCATGGTCAATGCCGGGTACCCAAAGTGCGTTGTAGCCTGCCATTCTTTTCCAGCGAATCAGGATATCCTGCATGGTGTTGTCCAGTGCATGTCCCATGTGCAGCTGCCCTGTGATATTCGGGGGCGGCATTACGATGCAAAAAGGTTCTTTTGTTTTATCTACTTCTGTATGGAAATATTTCTTTTCCATCCATTTGTTGTAAAGTCTTTCCTCTACAACAGAAGGGTCAAAATTCTTTGCCAGCTCTTTCATAGTATTTCCTCCTATTTTTTTCATTTCACTGTGAATCAAAAAAAGCCTTCGTCCAACCAAAGGACGAAAGCTCGCGGTACCACCTTATTTCCCGTTTCTAAAAACGGACACTTTATCGTCTGTAACGGGACCTCCCGGCTTCGCCTACCCAGAAATTTCTTCTGAAATTCCCTTCAGCAAAGCAACTCCAAAGCTACCTTCCACATTCTTTCTACAAAGGATTTTTCAGCCAATGAATCCTTCTCTCTGTATAGTTCGGATGTGTACTCCTCTTTTTCTCTGTCTTTCACAGTGTTGTTTTTCTTTCTATACCTCAAGATTTTATTCAATTCTACCAGTTTTGTCAACCCTAAATTAGTAAATAAGTAAGAAAAAAAGACTTTTCTACTATTTTTCAAAAAGTCTTTCCTGTTTTCAACTTTAATTTTCCCTGTCCTTGGGATAACGCGAAATATTCAGCAGCATCCCAACCATCGCCATCAAAAACAACAGCGAGGTGCCGCCGTAGCTGATAAACGGCAGCGGCTGCCCCGTATTGGGAATCGTATTCGTTACAACGCCGATATTGATAATCGACTGAAAGGCGATAACCGCCGTAATCCCCGTTGCAACCAGCATCCCATAGCTGTCCTTTGCATTCATCGCAATGCGAATCCCTCGCCAGATCAGCACCGCAAACAGCAGAATCACCAACGCCGCCCCGACAATCCCAAGCTCCTCACAAATAATCGCAAAGATAATATCGTTATATGCTTCCGGAATAAAGGTTTTCTGTCGGCTCTGCCCCAGTCCAAGCCCGAATAAGCCGCCGGATGCCAGTGCATACAGCGACTGAATCGTCTGGAAGCCATCGCCCGTCGGGTCTGCCCAGGGGTCAAGCCATGTCTTGATACGGGTCAGTCTGTAGCGAAATTTGGGAATCGCTACAGCAAGGCCGCAAAGAGGAATTGCCCCTGCGATTGCCGCCCCGAAATACCAAACACGAGGGCTTGCCACAAAAAGAATCGTTGCACCCATCAGCCCAACCAAGAGCGCCGAGGAAAAGTTCGATATTGCAATCAGCGCCACAGGCAGCAGCAGCACACAGCATGCCTTGAGGAATCCCTTCAGATTTGCCAACTCCTTCCGATGCTCAATCACATAAGAGGAAAGAAACAGAATCACGGCAATTTTCGTAAATTCCGAAGGCTGAAAGGAAAGCGAACCAATTCCCAGCCAACGCTTCTGCCCGCCTGCCTCTGTCCCGACAAAGGGCAGTGCAAGCAGGAACAGATTGGAAAGCCAGTATGCCAGCTTTGCAAATCGTCTCCAGAGGGTATACGGAATATGCATCATGCCAACCATTGCCACAATCCCCAGAACCGCCCAAAGGCTCTGCCGTTTCAGGAAATAGAACATATCATTATGGAATCGTTCCGTTGTCATTGTGTAATAATAGCTGGAGCTGAAAATCATGACAACGCCAAAAAGCACCAGAATCAGCACAATAAACAGAACCGTGAAGTCATATCCCAACGGCTTTCTATACTTCCGCTTTGCGGTTTTCTTTTTTGGTTTGACATGACTCATTTTCACACCTCATTCCAGCGTTTTTTATTTCAGATATCCCCGAACCTGCTCCTTGAACATATCTCCGCGCTGTTCATAGTTATCAAACATGCCCCAGCTTGCGCATGCAGGAGAAAGCAGTACGCAGTCGCCGTCCTCCGCCTTTTCTCTGCACAGGTCAACCGCTTCTGCAAAGGTTTCGCAATCGGAAATGGCAGTAAAGCCGAATTTCTCCGCAGATGCGCGTACCTTCGGTGCGGTTACGCCAATCAGCACCAGATGCTTCACTCTGCCGGGAAACAGCTTCGTCCATTCATCAAAGGAGCTGCCCTTATCATAGCCGCCGCCAATCAGCACAATCGGCTTTTTCATCGCCAGTACCGCGCGGATGGATGCGTCCACATTCGTCCCCTTGGAGTCATTATAATAGTCCACACCGTCCACCGTCGCAACATATTCGATGCGATGTGCTACGCCTGCAAATCCCTTCAGCACCGTGCGAATGGTATCCAATGCAATCCCCGCACAAATGCCCATTGCCGCCGCCGCCATCACGTTTTCATAGTTATGCACGCCCAGAATCTGCAATTCATCCACATGAATCAGGGTTTCGTTGATAGCGCCCCAGCGCACCTCGATGGCATCCCCGTCCAGATAAATGCCTTCTGCAAGCCTTTCGGAGGAATCGAAGAAAAATACCTTCGCCGCGGTTTTGTCCGCCATTTTTCTGCAAGCCGCATCCCCATGGTTCAGAATACAGAAATCCTCTGCGGTCTGCTTTGCAAAAACTCTTTCCTTCATGGCAATGTAAACGTCCATGGTTTTATGTCTGTTCAAGTGGTCGGGTGTAATATTCAGCACTGCGCTGATATGCGGATGAAATTCCTTCGCCTTTTCCATCTGAAAGCTGCTGATTTCCGCAACCACCCAATCCTTTTCGGTCAGCCGCTCTACCTCCTCGCTGTAAGGCACCCCAATGTTTCCGACAACCGCCGTGCCGCTGTAAGCCGTTTTCATGATTTCGCCTGTCAGCGTGGTTGTGGTTGTTTTGCCGTTTGTGCCTGTGATTGCCGTAATCGGGCAGGGTGTCAAGCGGTACGCCAGCTCCACCTCGCTGATAACCTCGATTCCTGCATTTTCCGCCGCCGCAATAAAGGGCAGGTCGCAGGGGATACCGGGGCTTAATACAATTAAATCCTGCGCGCAGGCAATCTCATCGGGGTTTGCGCCCGTGTAAAGCACGATGCCCTCCCCCTCCAATGCCAGCACATCGGCAGAAATTTCCTCTCTTTTTTTCATATCCTGCAATGTAACCCTTGCACCCAGTCTGTTCAACAGCTTTGCCGCCGCAATGCCGCTTCTTGCCATGCCGCAGACTAAGGCCTTTTTACCATTGTATTCCACGTTTGATTCCTTCTTTCCAAAATTCCTTACAGGAACATATATTTACAGCCCAGAAAACCAATGAGACACAGCAGTGCCGTTGCCACATAGAAAAGCGTCACAACCTTGGTTTCCTTCCAACCGCATTTTTCCAGATGATGATGGAAGGGTGCCATTTTAAATAAGCGTCTGCCTTCCCCGTATTTTCTCTTTGTAAGCTTAAACCAGCCAACCTGCAGCATAACAGAAATGGATTCCCAGAGGTAAATAAACCCGACAATCACGATAAAAATGGGCATTTTCAGAATAAATGCCGCCGATGCCACAAAGCCGCCCAGTGCCAGAGACCCCGTATCCCCCATAAACACCTTTGCAGGATAGGAGTTAAAGATTAAGAACGCCATCAGACCGCCCACAATCGCACCGCAAACAGGTGCAATCGTGCTGCCTGCCGCCCATGCCACAATCATGAAGAATGCCGCCACCAGAAGGGTTACGCCGCCTGCCAGCCCATCCAGACCGTCTGTCAGGTTGACCCCGTTCACTGTTCCCAACACCGCCACAAACAGGAAGGGAATGAAAATCAGCTGTAAATCAATCATTTTCCCGTCTGTAAAGGGAATATAAATCGCCGTACCGATGCCGCTTTTCATGATATACGAGCAGAACAGCCCCGTTACAATCAGCTGCAGCAATAGCTTCTGATACGCGCGCAGCCCCAGAGAACGCTTTTTTACCACCTTAATATAGTCATCCAGAAAGCCGATCAGCCCATAGCACAGGGTCATCAGCATGATAGCCGCGCCGTCCCTGTTCCCCTTCAGAAAGAAAAGGCTTGTAATCACAAATGCCGCCAGAAAAGCAACGCCGCCCATCGTAGGCGTGCCCTGCTTTGCCAGATGTGTCTGCGGCCCGTCGTCACGCACATTCTGCCCGAATTTCAGCTTTCTCAGCATAGGAATCACGATGGGACACAAAATCACCCCAATCACGAAAGATATGATGATGGCATAGACTGCCTGTTCCAAAGAACCCACTTTAGTTCACTCCTTGCAATTTTGCTACTGTTTTTTCAAATTCTCTGCTGCGGGATGCCTTGAGCAGAATCGTATCGCCTTCTTTGAGCGTAGGCAGTCCCTTCTCCCAGAATTCTTCCTGTGTCTCCAGATAATAAACCTCTTTCATGCCTGCCTTTTTCGCCGCATCTGCCATGTAATCACAGCAAAGCCCGATGCAGTAAAGCACATCAATGCCTTTTTCCGCCGCATGGATCCCGACCTCACGGTGTCCTTCCTCCGCATAATCGCCCAGCTCGCCCATGAAGCCCAGAACGGCAATCCTTCTGCCCTTTGCGTTCGCCAGAATATCCAGAGAGGCCTTGCAGGAAACCGGGTTGGAATTATAAACGTCATTCAGAATCGTAATTCCGTTCTTTGTGGTTTCAATGCTCATTCTGTTCTTGGTTGCACGGAAGCCTTCAATGCCCGCCTTCACCTGCTCCGTTGTCAGCCCCAGCTCCACGCCGACCGCCGCCGCGGAAAGCGCATTGAGTACCATGTGTACCCCCGGAATGGGAATATTCACGCGCACATTGCCAATCGGTGTATGAATCGTGCAGGCTGTTTTTTCCAGACCAACCTGTGCAATCTCATCCGCATAGAAGTCCTTTTTATGCTCCACGCCGAACCAACGAATCTTCTGCGACAGCTTGCCCTCCAGCGTCTGCAGCATATCGTTGTCTGCATTGAGAATCGCAACGCCGTCCTTTTCCAGATGTGCAAGCATTTCGCATTTCGCCTTCAGAATCCCTTCTCTGCTGCCCAGAAATTCAATATGCGCCACGCCGACATTGGAAATCACGCCGATGTTCGGGCGCACTGCCTTCGCAATTCTGTCCAGCTCCCCGAAGTGGTTCATGCCCATTTCGATGATTGCCGCCTGATGGTGCTCCTCAATGCGGAAAATCGTCAGCGGCACGCCAACCTCATTGTTGTAATTGCCCTGTGTCCACAAGGTATCATATTTCTGCGAAACCACGGATGCAATCATATCCTTTGTTGTTGTCTTGCCGACACTCCCTGTCACCGCAACAACGGGAATATCAAACAGATTTCTGTAATAAGCCGCCAAATCAAGCAGTGCCTTCCCCGTATCAGGAACCAGAAGCACAATCGCCCCATTCGTGGGTGCAGTCACCTTCTGAGAAAGGCAGGCAGTCACGCCGTTTGCAAAGCACTGGGGCAGAAAATCATGCCCGTCACGCACCTCGCCCACTCTTGCAACAAAAAGAACGCCTTCCTTTGTTTCTCTGGAATCCTGTGTCACATACCAGATTTCCTTATTCAGCGCTTCCTCCATATCTCCCAAAGCAATCATCTGTGCGCCTGTTGCTTTAATAATTTCTCTGATCGTAATCTTTTTCATAAGCAATCCTCTCCAAATGCCTTGCGTACTTCCTCAATGTCATCAAAATGAATGGTTTTGTCGGGGAAAATCTGATAGGTTTCATGTCCCTTCCCCGCAATCAGAATCACGTCGCCCGCTTCCGCCATAGCAACCGCCTTCTGAATGGCCTCTCGTCTGTCCACGATTTTTTCATAGGGGCAGTCTGTTTTCTTCACCCCAACCTCAACATCCTCCAGAATCTTCTCCGGGTCCTCCGTTCTGGGGTTATCCGAGGTAATGATGCAGTAGCCTGCCAGTCTGCCGCCGATTTCGCCCATGATGGGACGCTTTGTTCTGTCTCTGTCGCCGCCGCAGCCAAATACCGCAATCAGCTTGCCCTTTACAAATTCATTCGCTGTATTCAGCACATTTTCCAAGCCGTCGGGCGTATGTGCATAATCCACAACTGCCTGACAGCCCCTTTTGCTGCGTACCGTCTGGAATCTGCCGGAAACGCCGGGGTTTGCCGTCAGCCCTGCCACGATTTCCTCTACGGGCACACCCAGCAGAATACACGCCCCTGCCGCACCCAATGCGTTGTATACGCTGAACCGTCCGGGCGTATGCAGGTGTACAGGATACCGCTTGCCCTGCCAGAGCATGTCAAATGCCGTACCGTCTGCGGAAACGTCAATGCCTTCCGCCGTCAAATCAGCCTTGCAGTCCACGCCGATTGTCAGCACCTCGCCCTTGCTTTGCTCCTTCATATACGCGCCTGCGGCATCGTCCATATTGATGACGCTTTTTGCCGCGCGTGCGAAAAGCATCCCCTTTGCCGCCTTATAGTTTTCCATTGTTTTATGATAATCCAGATGATCCTGTGTCAGGTTCGTGAAAATTGCCACATCAAAGGCAATTCCGTCTACCCTGTGCAAATCCAGAGAATGAGAGGAAACCTCCATCACAACGTCCGTCACATCCTCATTCTTCATCCGGCGAAAGAGCGCCTGCAGCTCCTTCGATTCGGGCGTTGTCCGCTCCGCCTTCAGCACCTCATCGCCGATGCGGTTTTCAATCGTGCCGATAATGCCCACCTTTTTGCCGATTCTGTCCAGAATGGATTTCATCAGATAGGTGGTCGAGGTTTTGCCATTTGTGCCTGTCACGCCGATGACATTCATCTCTGCGGAGGGGTGTCCGTAGAAATGGTCGGAAAGCAGTGCCAGCGCAATGCGGTTATTTTCCGTCACAAGCACCGTTACGCCTTCGGGTACGTTTTCCACCCTGTGCTCACACAGAAGGGCAGCCGCCCCCTTTTCCAATGCCATGGGAATATATTTGTGTCCGTCCGTCTGAAATCCTGTAATGCAGACAAACAGACCGTCTTTTTCTACCTTGCGGGAATCGTACTGGAAATCGGAAATTTCCACATCCGCCGTTCCCTGCTGTACCTCATAAGAAATACCCTCTAAAAGCTGTTTCAGATTCACTCTTACAGCCTCCTTTCTTTTTCGGCTTCGATAAATAAATCTCAATAATAAGCCATTTTTTAGTATACCACACTTATCTCCTACAACCAAATATTTTTGCCATTTTTCTTGAAAAATGCAAGGAAAGGCCATTTCCCTTTTTCGCTATTCCATGCGGAGCAAAACCTTCGTTCCCTTGTTTACGCTTTCTCCTGCCGGCGGCATTTGTCCTGTGATGGTCTCGCCCTCTGTCTCAAGCCGTGCAGAAAGCCCTGCCTGAAAGAGTGCATTCTTCCCTTCGTTTAAGGTCATGCCCAGAAGGTCGGGTACAATCGTTTTCAATTCTGCCGCTTCCTCCGCCTCTTTTTCATCATATTTCGCTTCCATCCCTAGATACGGCAAAATATTCCGCAGCAGCTCCTGCATCACAGGCCCTGCCACCGTGCCGCCGTAATAAACGCCCTGCGGCTCATCAATCAGCACCAGTGCCATCACCTGCGGATTTTCCGCCGGCGCAAAGGATAGAAAGGATGCAATATATTTTCCGCTTCTGCGCGGCAGCTTTTCCGAGGTTGCCGTCTTGCCGCCGATACGATATCCGGGGATATATGCCTTGCTGCCCGTTCCTTCGGAAACCACGCTTTCCAGAATCGCTTTCATCGTTTCCGAGGTCTCCTTGGAAATCACCTGCGCGCCTGTCTCATAGGTAAATTCCTCCGTCAGCCTGCCGTTTTCGTCCGCAAGCCCCTTTGCAAAATGCGGCGTAATCAAATATCCGCCGTTCACGATTGCCGATGCCGCCCGCAAAAGCTGCAAAGGCGTAATCTGAAAGGACTGCCCGAAGCTCATCGTTGCCAGCTCCACAGGCCCGACATTCTCCGCCTTATGTATAATGCCCGTTGCCTCGCCTGCAAGGTCAATGCCCGTTTTTTCGGCAAAACCGAATTTTTTCATATATTCCAAAAAGGTCTCCGCCCCCAATCGCTCCCCGACCTCCATAAAAACAGGGTTGCAGGAATTCTGTACCCCCTGTACAAAGCTTTCCGCCCCATGTGTGCGCGGATAGCGCCAGCATTTAATCTGTCTGTCCCCTGCCACATAAAATCCGCGGCAGAAAAAGCTGCTTTCGGGTGTCACAGCCCCCTCCTCCAGACCTGCCGAGGAGGTCACAATTTTAAACGTACTCCCCGGCTCGTATGTATCATTGATTGCGGTATTGCGCCACATTTTGTTCAAATACTCATTTTTCTCCTGCTCGGAAAAGCTGTCCCATTTCGCCGCCAGTGCTTCATCCTGTATGGTAAACGGCTCATTCAAATCAAACGAAGGGTAATTCGCCATGGCGTAAATTTCCCCATTCTGCGGATTCAGAATGATGAGAACACCGCGCTTTGCCCCCTTCGTTTCCACCGCCTTTGCAATGGTCTGCTCCGCATATTGCTGCATCACCACATCCATCGTTGTCACCAGATTTTTCCCATCCACAGGCGGAATCCGTTCCTGTTCGCTGTCCACCTCATTCCCTCTGGAATCCGTCAGCGTGAGAATCTTCCCCCGCTCCCCCTCCAGAAACCTGTCATATTTTGCCTCCAAGCCGATAATCCCCTGATTATCCTTCCCGACAAAGCCAATCACCTGCGCCGCCATGCTCGTATAGGGATAGATGCGCCGCACATCCTCGTCCACCTCTACCCCCGCATAGTTCGCCCTGCGGATGGCTGCCGCCGTTTCGGTGTCCACCTTTGTTTTGATGCGCACCAAGGCAACTCTCTGCTTAATTTTTTCCAAAACCTCGTCATATTCCAAATCCAGCATTTCTGCCAAAAATTGCGCCGTTTTCTCCTTTTCCTTCACCTGCACGGGAATCACACTCACGGCGTTTACCGTTTCCGTCAGAGCAATCCCTTCCCCGTTTCGGTCAAGAATCGCGCCGCGCTTCGGCGTAATCAGCCTGTCTCTGGTCTGCTGCTCATACGCCAGCTCCTGCAATTCCTCCGCCCGAAAAAGCTCAATAAAAACCAGCCGCCCCGTCAGCAGCAGATACCCGCACATGGAACAGAACAGAAAAAGCAAAAGCCGTTTTTTTGCCTTTATCGTCGGTTTCTCCATACAAAACACCCCTGTCTTTTCCCTCTACTGATTATTGTATAGAAAAGACAGGGTGTCTATGCTTTTCCCTATTGCGTTGTTTTCTTCAGCTCCTCCGCCGTTTCCTCCGCGGCTTCCTTCTTCGTCAGCGTGATTTTCACCTCGCTGTCCGCCTCTACGGAAACGCCGTATTTCGGGTCCTGCGCCGTTACGGTGCTGTTCGTGGTTTCGCCCTCAAAGGTTACCTCAAAGCCTGCATCCGAAAGCGTTTTCACCGCCTCGGTGTAGCTTTTCCCGACCACATTCGGCACCTTCGCTGTGCCTGCTTCTCCTTCCGCCTTCGCAACATACAGAATCACCTCACTGCCGGCTTCCACCTTCGCGCCTGCCTTCGGCACCTGATTCGTAATCGTGTTGCCCGTCCCGACAACCTTATACGTCAGCCCCTTGCCCTCCAAATCGAGCGCAACATTATAGATGCTGCTGTCTGTGTAATCGGGCATGGTTACGGTCGTCTTGCCGCCGTTGAGTGCTGCGGCTTCTTCCGTTTCCTCTGTCGGCTCCAGATTCTTATATTTAATAATGTTTTCCATAATCTGCTTTGTCATGGTTGCGGTGGTCTGCACGCCGTCCTCATATCCCTGCGGCTTATGGATAACGCTGAATACCAGATACTGCGGATTTTCCGCCGGGAAATATGCCATGTGGGTCAGTGTCCAGTTCTTCTTGTCACGCTTGCCCTGCTCCGCCGTCCCTGTTTTACAGCCGATGGAATATCCGGGAATCGCAATTTTCTTACCCGTACCATGGTCAACCGTTGCCTTCAGCGCAGTACGGATATAATCAGATGTTTTCCGGGAAATCACCTTACGCACAACCTCTGCTGTCTGCTCCTTCACCACAGAGCCGTCATCATCCACAATCTGCGAAACCACATAGGGCTTCACCAGATTGCCGCCGTTAATCAGCGCAGAAAAGGCAGTTGCCATCTGGATAGAGGTGCAGTTAAAGGTCTGCCCGAAGGAGCTTGTTGCCAGCTCAACGGGACGCAGCTGCGATTCCGCATGCAGAATCCCCTCTGCCTCGCCCGGCAGGTCAATGCCTGTTTTCTGCCCGAAGCCGAATTCCTTCTGATATTTATAGAATTTTTCCGCCCCCAGCTTCTGTGCAATCTGAATCACACCGGGGTTACAGGACTGCGCCATGATTTCCTCAACAGAAAGCGTACCGTGTCCGCTGTGCAGATGGCAGTTGATATCTCTGTCCCCCACCGTAATTTTACCGCTGCAATTGAAGGTAGAGTTCTTCGTGATTACGCCCTCCTCCAATGCCGCCGCTACTACCAGCGGCTTATAAATCGAACCGGGTTCGTAGGTATCGCTGACGCAGAAATTTCTCCATATTGTATTCAGATAGTCGCTCTTTTCCTGATCCGTCATGGCATCCCATGTTTCCTTGAAGGTTTCATCCGTTGCAAGCGCTGTCGGCTCATCGGGGTCATTCAGGTCAAAGGTGTCCGCAGAAGCCATCGCGTAGATTTCCCCCGTATTTGGGTTCATCACGATTGCCGCCACGTTCTCCGAGGGCCATGCTTCCATGGTTTCCTTCACCGCCCGCTCGGCGTACTGCTGAATGTTGTAATCCAGTGTTGTCACAATGGTATTGCCGTCCTGCGCCTCATAATCCTGATAGGTTACCTTGTCCGCCCCCTGATACAGGATAAAGGAACGCCCGGGCGTACCCGTCATTTCATCATTATAATAGCCCTCAAGCCCCCATGTGTTGTTGAAGCCAATCAGATGGCAGGCTACGGTTTTCAGCGGATAAGAGCGCTTACTGCTCTGCTCGAAATAAACCCCCAGCAGCTTTTTCTTTTCCAGCTCCTCCTTCACGCTTCTCTCCACGCCCTTCACCAGATATTTCCAGTGTGTCGGCGTATTGATTTTGCCCGTTTCCTGATTTTTTGTAATATGATATTCCAAATCCTCGTAGTGCAAATCGGGGAAATATTCGCAAAGGGTATCAAAGGTCTTCTTCGTTTTCTTGGCATCGTCCTCCTCCGCCAGCTGCAAGGGGTCTAATACCACGTTATACACCGCCGTCGAAACGGCAAGCACCTGTTCATTTCTGTCCAGAATACTGCCGCGGTTTGCCGCATTGACTAAGTCATAGCGGTTAATCTGCTGATTTTTCGCCGCCGCTTCAAATTCCGCGCCATGCACAACCTTCCAATACAGCACTCTGCCGAATAATACCGTCAAAATCACCATAAACACAAAAAGAATAAAAGCAAACCTTTGATTCGCTTTTATTCCTCTGGTCTTTCTTCTCATCTATCATCAATCCTTTTTAAAGAAATCTAAAATCTTGTCCATCAAAGAGGTTTCCGCTGTCGTTTCCTCTGTATCATGCTGCACCGTATAGCTCTGCTTGGGTACGTTGATATAAACCACCTGATAGGGCTGCGGTTCGCTCATGCCAAGCCGTTCTGTTGCCTCCTGCTTGATGTAGTCCATATCCAGCTGTTCTGTCAGCTCTGCCTCCAGAATCGCATTTGCGGATTTCAGGTCCTCCAGTTTGCTTTTTTCCCTTCTGAGAGAAACCTCCGCCTGATCTACCATAACGTGCATCCCCATAAATGCAATACAGCCGATAAACAGCATAATCGCAACGCCTACCATTTTCGCAAAGGAAACCTTATTTTCTCTTTCCGCCTCCTTGGCAATGCGCGCCGCTTCTCTGCGCCGTTCCTCTTCCTCCTCCCGCACACGGTAAGGGGTATAATCGGGCTGCAATTCATACGCCACATTGCCGTAGGTATAATAAGAACCGCTCTGGTTGCGTTTTCTGTTCTTCTCGTCTCTTGCTGCCATCCTTTCCCCTCCTTTCTCGGGTCTTTTCAATATTTATCAATCCTGCGAAACCCCCTCCAGCACACGCAGCTTTGCGCTTCTGGAACGAGGATTTTCCTCTAATTCTTCCTTGCTCGGTAAAATGGGCTTTCTGGTAATCACCCTGCCCAAAGGCTTTTTGCCGCAGACGCATACAGGAAACTGCGGCGGACAGATACAGGGATTTTCCTGCTTGCGGAAGGCCTCCTTCACAATTCTGTCCTCTAAGGAATGGAAGGTGATGATGCAGAGCCTGCCACCGACCGCAAGCCTTGCGGCAACGTCATCAATCGCCCTTTGCAGTACCTCCAGCTCACCGTTTACCTCTATGCGAATTGCCTGAAAGGTGCGCTTTGCCGGATGGGGACCATCCTTTCTTGCGCCCTTCGGCACTGCCTTTTTGATAATATCTACCAGCTCGCCCGTTGTCTCAATGGGCTTTGCTTCTCTTTCCTTTACGATAAACTGCGCGATTCTTCTCGCCCAACGCTCCTCGCCATAGGTGAAAATCACTCTGTCCAGCTCGTCCTCGTCATAGCCGTTCACCACGTCATACGCACTGAAGGGCCTGTCCGGATTCATCCGCATATCCAACGGGGCATCCTGCTGATAGGAAAAGCCGCGCTCCGCTTCATCCAGCTGATGCGAGGAAACACCGATATCCAGCAGCATCCCGTCAATCTTTTCAATTCCTAAGCTATCCAGAATATTTGCGATATTGCCGAAATTATCTCTGACAAATGTGATTCTGTCCTTGTATTCCGCCAATCGCTTTCCCGCCGCCTCGTGCGCGTTGGGGTCCTGGTCAATGCAAATCAAACGACCGGTTGTCAGCCGTTTTGCAATCTCCAGGGAATGACCGCCGCCGCCCATGGTACCGTCTACATAAATGCCGTCAGGCGTGATATTCAAATTGTCAATGCACTCGTTCAGGAGTACGGAAATATGATGAAATTCCATGCCTGCCGCCTTTCCGATTTGTCTGTGTTGTGTGATATCTATCTTTTAAGTCATTCATACTTTTAAATCATTCATAAATTTGCTTCGCAAATTTATTCATAACGAATCATTCTCTTCGAGAATTCCAAATGCAAATAAATTTGCATTTGCTCATGTAGCTTACAGCTACACGAGGATTCGTTAAATTCCCAGATTTTCCATCTCAAAAGCAAGCTCGTTGCTGATGTAATCCTCTTCGTCGCTGTATTCGTTCCAATTATCCTTATTCCAAATTTCAATGCGATTATTCACACCGATAGAAACAATATCCTTTTTCAAGCCTGCGTATTCTCTCAGATGCGTCGGCACCATAATTCTTCCCTGATTATCCAACTCACATTCCACCGCGCCTGCAAAGAAAAAACGCACAAATTTACGCGCACCGGGGTTTGTCAGCGGAAGCTGCTTCAGCTTTTCCTCGAAAATCTTCCATTCCTCCTGCGGATAAGCAAACAGGCAGTTATCCAGACCCTTTGTCACAACGAAACGCTCGCCAAGCCCCTCTCTGAACTTTGCCGGAACGATTAAACGCCCCTTTGCATCAATCGAGTGCTGATATTGCCCTAAGAACATTTCGCTGTCACCACCTTCCGCCACTTTCACACCTTCGCGGTAGCTTTCCACCACAAAAAACCACTTTGCGCCACTTTTAACCACATTGTAATATAGCCGCCACAAAAAAACAACCCCTTCCGCCCCATTTCTATTGATTTTTTCATTAAAAAAGCGCTTTCCTTCAAGCGCTTTCCCCAAGAAAAAAAAGAGTTCCCCTCCACCTTCCACCAAAATACATTTTTTCCCATTCTCCCCTCCCTCCCCTGCATCCACAAAAGAAAGAAAAGCACAAAAAAAGAACCCGAAAAATGGGTTTTCGAGTTCTTCTGCTTATATTTATTTATTTTTATAATACTCCATCATGGCTTTGAAGCCGGGCAATGCCCCTTCGATGGTCCCCGGCGCAACGCAGTACGCAATCCGCACATAGCCGGGACAGCCGAACCCACTGCCGGATGTCAGCAAAATCCGATGCTCCTTGATTTTCTCCACAAATTCCAAATCGTTTTCCGTCGGCGTTTTCACAAACAGATAGAACGCCCCCTCCGGCTTCGGCATTTCATAGCCGTATGCCGTCAGCGCGTCATACAGGCGTTTTCTGTTTTTATCATAAAAGCTGATATCCACCGTTTCATCACAGCATCTGGCGCAAACCAACTGCTGTAAGCCGGAGGCATTGATAAAGCCCGTAATGCGTGTTGCAACTGCAACAGCCGCAACGATATTCTCAAAATCCTCCACCTCACTGCGCAGTGCCAGATAGCCAATACGGTCACCCGGCAGGGAAAGGGATTTCGAGAAGGAATAGGCTACGATTGTGTTTTTATAATCATTCGGAATCCAAGGCACGCTTGCCCCGTCAAACACCAATTCCCGATATGGCTCATCCGAAATCAGATAAATCGCATGTCCGTATTCCTGCTCCTTCTTCGCCAGAACCGCAGCAATCGCCCGAATCGTTTCCTCATTATACACCACCCCCGTCGGGTTGTTGGGGTTATCAATCAGAACGGCTCTCGTCTTTTCCGTCACGCATTTTTCCAACGCCGCAGGGTCGGGCTGAAAGGTGGGAATATTCGGCGGCACTGTCGTCAGCGTACAGCCTACGTTGTCCGCATATCTGTCATATTCCCCGAAATAGGGCGCAAAGGTCAGAATCTCCTGTCCGGGGTCCATCAGCACCTTCAGCAGGCAGTTCAAGCCCCCTGCCGCACCGGTACACATCATGATGTTGTTCGCGTCAAAATGCTCCCCAAAGCGGCGGTTCAGGCTTGCGGCAATCTTCTCCCTTGCCTCCGGAAAGCCGTTATTCGGCATATAGTGATGCAGATACCAAGGGTCGGTTTCCTGCAAAACGCGGATACTCGTTTCCCGAATACTGTCGGGCGCAGGCAGGTTGGGATTACCCATCCCGAAGTCATACACATTTTCCGCGCCGTATTTTTCCTTTAATCTTGCACTTTCTGTATACATGCTGCTCATGGCAGCGCTTCTCTCCAACAGCTTAGACATCTTTTCGGAAATCATTGGCTGTCACCTTCTTTCCTTTTTTTCTTTTGTATTTTTTCCGCTTACGCCTTGTTTTCCACAAGGAAAGCAATGGCATCCACATAGCCCTTGAGGCCTCTGCCCATGATGGTTTTCACACAAGCCTTCCCCGCATAGGAAATCTGGCGGAAATCCTCTCTTTCCTTCACATCGGAAATATGCACCTCCACCGCAGGCAGGCGAACTGCCTTCAGCGCGTCCAGAATCGCAACGCTCGTATGCGTATACGCCGCAGGGTTAATCACAATTCCCTCTGTGCCGTCAAAATATGCCTGCTGGATACGGTCTACCAAATCCCCCTCATGGTTGGATTGGTAAATTTCCCCCTCCACGCCCCTTTCGGCAAAGGTTTTCTCCAGAAGTGCCTTCAAATCCTCGTAGGTCTCGGCACCGTAAATATTTTTTTCCCGAATCCCAAGCATATTGATATTCGGGCCGTTGATTACCAAAATTTTCATACGCTTACACCTCGGAATAGCAGCCTAAGAAGGACAGGCTTTCTGCCGCCTGCTCAATATCCTTCAGCACCGTCATGGTCTCAGGAGAGAAAACAGAGCCGTCCAAATCGAAATAGAAACGGAACTCGAAATCCTTTCCCGGAATCGGGCGGCTTTCCAGCTTGCACAGGTTGATGCCGCGGCAGGCAAATTTTCCGATCATTTCATGCAGAGAACCGGGTCTGTGGTCCAGAGAAAGCATCAGGCTGATACGGTTGGAGCCTGCATAAATTTCCATGTTCTTTGCAATGCAGATAAATCTGGTATAGTTGTTTTCGTTATTTTGCACGCCATCCTGCAAAACATGCAGTCCATACAGCTTCGCGCAGTCCGTGGAGGAAAGCGCCGCAAGGTCTGTTCTGCCGCTTTCCGCAACATATTTTGCTGCGGTTGCCGTGTTTTCAAAAATCGTCACCTTGATATTGGGGTTCGCCTTCAGGAAATTGCTGCACTGCTGCAGTGCCTGTGTATGAGAAACAACCTCCTTCACATCCTCCAGCTTCACGCCGGGCTTTGCCAGAAGCGCATGGCTGATGTGCAGCTTAATGCTCTTTACGATATAGAATTTATGGCGCACCATCAAATCATAAACCTCTGTTACAGAGCCTGCAGAGCTGTTTTCGATGGGCAGCACGCCATATCTGCACAGACCGGATTCCACCGCATTGAATACACTCTCGAAGTTGCTGAAATACATCTTGCTGGGCAATGCAAACAATCTGTCGCATGCTCTTGCCGCATAGGAGCCCTCCACGCCCTGACAGGCAACAACAGCCTTTCTGGGAAATTCCATGTGAGGGTCTGCAATGTTTTTCAGAATTTCTTCGGAAAGCGCTGTTTCCTTTGTCAGAAGCCCCGCCTGATAGCTCTTGCTGATATCGAAAATTGTCTGATACAGCTTATTGATATAAATTTCAAATTCCTCGCCGCCACGCTCCATTACCTTTTCCAGAACCGCCTGCTCTCTGCGTAAATCCAGAACGGGCAGATTCTTTTCCGCCTTTGCGCTGGCAACATCCGCAGAAGCCTTCATGCGCTCCACGAATAAATCTACAATCTGGTCATCAATCGCATTGATGCGTTCTCTCACTGCATTCAAATCCATTGTATTTTCCCACCTTTCTCACTGCTCCATCCTGCATATCAGATCCAGAAGCGCGACCGCCGCTGCCGCCTCCACGCAAGGCACCGCACGCGGCACAATACAGGGATCATGTCTGCCTACAATGGCAAGTGTATCGTTTTCTCCTCTGCTGATACTGATGGTATCCTGCGTCTGCCCAATCGAGGGGGTCGGCTTAAATGCCGCCCGCAGCACAAGGGGCATGCCGCTCGAAATGCCGCCCAGAGAGCCGCCGTGATGGTTCGTTGTTGTCCGAACCGTACCATCCGCCTGATATGTGAAATTGTCATTATTTTCCGAACCAAACAGCGCCGCTACACCAAAGCCCTCGCCAAATTCCACGCCCTTTACGGCAGGAATGGCATAAATCGCCGCCGCCAGTCTGCTTTCCAGTCCGTCAAACATAGGCTCGCCCACGCCGACAGGCAGACCTACCACCGCACATTCAATCACACCGCCGACAGAATCGGCGTTTTCCTTTGCCGCCGCAATCGTCGCCTGCATTTCCTCCCCTGCCGCGTCATTCTGCACAGGGAAGACCTTTTCCGTGACAGCCTTCAAGGTATCTGCATCCACAGCCACCGCATCAAAGGGGGTATCCTGCACGCCCTTGATAGAAAGAATATGCGCACCGATATGGATGCCCCTTCTTTCCAAAATCTGCATGCAGACTGCGCCCGCAAAGCAAAGCGGTGCGGTCAGCCTGCCGGAGAAATGACCGCCGCCGCGATGGTCATTCGCTCCCTTATATTTCACCCACGCCGTAAAATCCGCATGCCCCGGTCTGGGCAAATCCTTCAATTTATCATAATCCTTCGAGCGTGTATTTGTGTTTTCAATCACGGCACAAATCGGTGCGCCGCAGGTTTTCCCTTCAAATAAGCCCGATACCACACGGGGCAGGTCTGCCTCCTTACGGGGTGTAGAATAGGCATTTCTGCCGGGAGCGCGGCGCTCCATGAATTTCCGCACCGCCTCTAAATCAATTTCCTCCCCCACAGGCAAGCCGTCAATCACCACGCCGATTGCCTCGGAATGAGACTGCCCGAAAATCATAATTTTTACTTTTTCTCCAAAACTAGAGGACATTTGTCACACCTCCCAGCTTCGCCAGCTCTATAAAGAAGGACGGATAAGATTTATTGACCGCCTCTGCACCCAGAATCGTCAGCTCTACGCCAAGGCTCACCGCCGCAATCGCCATTGCCATCACGATACGGTGATCATTATGGGAATCTATCACGATTTCCCCCTCAGGTGGATTACAGCCGCCTGTAATGATGATGCTGTCAGGTCTTTCCTCCACCTCCACGCCGATTTTCTGCATACATTCCGCCATCACAGCCAATCGGTCGCTTTCCTTCATCCGCAGTCTGCCTGCGTTGTAAATTTCGGTTTTGCCCTCTGCCGCAGCCGCCGCTACACAAAGAATCGGCACCAAATCGGGAATTTGGGACGCATCAATGCGGATGCCCTTCATTTCCTTATGGGTTGCCGTAATCTGGTTCAGCGCAACCTTCGTTTCCGCGCCAAATTCCTCCAAAAGAGCGGCAATCGCCCGATCCCCTTGGGGAGATTCCATATCCAGCCCCTGACAGCCGATGCTGCCGCCAATCGCGCCTGCAACGAGCCAGAACGCCGCATTGCTCCAATCCCCCTCTGCATAGCGCATCCGCGGGCCATGGTATTTCTGCCCACCGGGGATGCTCCAGCCGCTTTCGGTTTCCGTTACCGTAATCCCGAAGGTCTTCAGCGTTTTCAGCGTCATATCAATATAGCCCTTAGATTCGATTTTTGTTGTCAGGCGAATTTCGCTTTCGCCCTCCAATAACGGCAGCGCAAACAGCAGCCCTGTGATAAACTGGGAGCTGACATTCCCCGGCAGGGTATATACGCCGGCGGTTAGCTTGCCTTCCAATGTAACAGGAAGGTGGTCGCCGTCTGCCTTGCAGCCATGCCTTGCCATCTCATCCAGCAAAACGCCAATCGGGCGTTCGGGGAGTCTCCCCTTGCCTTCGAAGCGGCAATGCTTTCCCAATGCGCCCGCAATCGGGAGCAGAAAACGGAGGGTGGAACCGCTTTCGCCGCAGTCGAGGGTACAAAGCTGTCCATCTGCCTGTCCAATGCCCTGTCCATTTGCCTGTCCAATCCTGTCCACTGGACAGGGGAGCGGACACCCAATCGGCATCACATAAATGCCCGAGGGTTCGCGCTCAATTTCCGCACCAAGGCTTTGCAGACAGCGCGCCGTCGCTTCCATATCCTCAGACCAGCCATCCACGAACAGCACGCTTTCCTCCTCTGCCAATGCCGCCGCAATCAGCGAGCGGTGCCCATCGGATTTTGAGGAAATGATACGCACCTGCCCCTGTTTTAATGGAGTTTTCTCAATTTTTATATTCATATCATACCGCCTTTACGCCAATGCCGTTCTGACTAAATCCAACACTTCCTCCGTCGGGATTTTCACGATTTCGCAATGCCCGATTTTCGTCGGGAGGACAAAGCTGATTTCGCCGCCTCTGCGTTTTTTATCCTTTAATACACCTGCCGCAATTTCCTCCGCCGTATAGGAAGTGGAAGTAGGCAGGTTGTTGTGCAGAAGTGCCTGTCGGATGGTTTCCGCAAGCCCTTTTTCCGCAAGACCGCGCCGCTCCGCTACCTTCGCAATCAGATGCATCCCGATGGCTACAGCATGCCCATGCGAAAGGGTGAAATTGCTGTTCTTTTCAATGGAATGTCCCAAGGTATGCCCCAGATTGAGCAGCTGCCGCAGACCTGTATCGAATTCATCCTCATTGACGATATCCCGTTTCATTTTTACGCAGGTTTCAATGATTTCCTCCAGTTTCTCCTTAAAATCACCCGATGCCGTTTCCGCAAACAGCTTCGCATCCCCGATTACGCCGTATTTCAGCGTTTCGGCAATGCCGTCCGCGAAAATTTCTTCGGGCAGGGTATCTAAGGTATCCACATCGCAAAGCACCAGCTGCGGCTGATAAAACGCGCCTGCCATATTTTTGCCTGCCCTGAGGTCAATGGCTGTTTTGCCGCCGACAGAGGAATCCACCGCCGCCAGAAATGTGGTCGGCACCTGCACAAAGCGAATTCCTCTCTGATAAACCGCCGCCGCGAAGCCTGCCATATCACCTGCAACACCGCCGCCCAGCGCAATAATGATATCCTGTCGGGTGATTTCCTGCTCTGCCAGAAATTCCAGCATATCGCTCAATGTGCCGATATGCTTGGAGCCCTCCCCGGCAGGGTAGGAAAAGCGGCAGGTGGTGAACCCTGCCGCCGCTAAGGATTGCTCCGCCTGCTCCGCATAAAGCTTTTCTACTGTTGTATCTGTGATAACTGCCGCCTTGCAGGGGCAGATGCGTTTGGCAACCTCCGTCCCAAGCTGTGCAAGCAGTCCCCGTCCAATCAGAACCGCATATTCCGTAGACGCACTGACAATCACTTTTCTCATACTATTTTCACAACCTTAATCAAAGTCCTTGATTTCATCAATGGCGATACATTTTTCTCTGCCCTCTCTGAGCAGCTCACACAGGGTATCCGCATCCTTCGCCTTAATCGCGGTGCTGTATGCCTGCATGCGTGCTATCAGGCTGTCAATCTCATTGGCAAGGTTATCGCCGTTATCCAGAAACAGCTCCGTCCACATATTTTCATTCAAGCGCGCCACACGGGTCATGTCCTGAAAGCTGCCGCCGGAAAAGTCCTTGAAATTATCGGACAATGCACCCTTGACATACGCACTGGAAACCACATGTGCCAGCTGAGAGGTATATGCAATCATTGCATCATGCTCCTCTGTCGTGGTAAATTTCAATCTTGCGAAGCCCAGCTTTTTGAAAAACATGCTCAGTGCATTCATCAAACCGAGGTCTGTTCCCTTATACGGCGTTACAACCAAAGTTGCGCCGTTGAACATATCTGCTGTGGAATAGGTAAAGCCGGAGCGTTCCACGCCTGCCATAGGGTGCGCCCCCACGAAGGTAAAGCCGTTTTCTTCCGCTACCGCCTGCACCTGCTCGCAGACCACTCTTTTTACACCGGCACAATCGACCACAACCGCGCCCTTTTTGAAATCCTTTGCGTGCTTTTGGATATATTCCACAGTCAAATGAGGATATAACCCCAGCAGAACCAAATCACAATCCTTGGGGTTGCCGTCCTCCATAAAACCATGCACCGCCTCCATCAGCAATGCACTGTAGCGAATGGTTTCGGAGACATCCCATCCAAGCACCGTATGCTCTGTTTTTTTCTTTACTGCCTTTGCCATAGAGCCGCCAATCAGCCCAAGACCAACTACGCCAACCTTCATATCATTCACCCTCTTTTCCTACCGCTTGATTAGTAATCGTATTTGCAGGCGAAGGGTCTCAGCTGGAATACCTGCTTTGCAACATCATCGAACTGATCGGGTGTCAGGGACTGAGGGCCGTCGCACAGTGCCTTTGCAGGGTTATTGTGCACCTCAATCATCAAGCCGTCCGCGCCCGCTACGGTTGCTGCCATTGCCATGGGCTTTACAAGATGTGCATAGCCCATTGCATGGCTGGGGTCAACCACGATAGGCAAATGGGTCAGCTTTTTCAAAACAGGAACGGCACTCAGATCCAGTGTGTTTCTTGTTCTGGTTTCAAAGGTACGAATCCCTCTTTCGCAAAGGATTACGTTTTCGTTGCCGCTTGCCATGATGTATTCTGCGCTCATCAGAAGCTCATCAATCGTATTTGCAAGACCTCTTTTCAGCAGAATAGGCTTGGACATCTTGCCGACCTCCTTCAGCAGCTCGAAGTTCTGCATATTTCTTGCACCAACCTGCACAAGATCAACGGATTCTTCAAACATGGGGATGTGTACCGCATTCATGATTTCGGAAACGATGGGCAGACCTGTCAGCTGCTTTGCTTCTACCAGCAGCTTCAGACCATCGCCCTTCAGACCCTGGAATGCGTAGGGGGAGGTTCTGGGCTTGAATGCGCCGCCACGCAGTAGACCTGCACCTGCCGCTTTGACTCTTTCTGCGATTTCACAAACCTGCGCTTCGCTTTCAACGGAGCAGGGGCCTGCGATAATCTGGAAATTGCCGCCGCCGATTTTTACGCCTGCAATATCAACTACCTGATCTGCATTATGGAATTTACGGTTTGCATTTTTGAAGGGCTCCTGAATACGCTGCACATTTTCAACGATATCCAACGCTCTGACCAGATCCATATCTACCACAGAGGTATCGCCAACCAGACCAACGATGGTATGATTCACACCACGGGAAATATGGGTGCTGATGCCCATGCTGCTAAGCCATACCTTCAGGTTTTCAATCTGTTCTTCCTTTGTGTCGGGTTTCAATACTACTACCATAATTTTCTCCTCCTTAAAAAATCCTTTTGTCTTGTTTTCTTTTGTTCCTGCTTCACAAGCTTTTTTGTGCTGCACGCTTTTCTCATATAAAAGAAAAAGCTTCGCAGCGAATTTCACTGCGAAGCTCCTATGCTTTCAATAAGAAAAAACCATCAAAACAAACCGTCTTTCCTTAACAGTAAAATTCACTTTGAATCTCTGAAAACACGGTAAAAGTAAAAGTATGCAGTTGCGAAAATCTGATTCTGTTTCATGATTTGCATCCTCTTTCTTTTTTTGCTTGGTGATTTAGTTTTAATCATACTAGCACATCGGTTAACGAAAGTAAACCCATTTCGGCAAAAAAATCAATTCTGTGAAAAAAGGCGAAAGGTTTTTGGAAAATGCGGAAATTTTCGTGTATTTCTTTCAATACAATAGCGGGTTGTAGTACATGGGAAACAGATAATATGAAAAAAGACCCTTGATTCCTCAAGGGTCTTACAAGCTGCTAACGGGATTCGAACCGCCAAAATACATTTTTGCTAAAATACGCAAGAAACGCTGATATTTCAAGAATCCCATAAATTAGGCATTTAATTAGGTAAGTTTTCAAAAACAGTTATGTGATATAAAACCAAAAAAACGGCATAAAAACGGCATTTTAGGGTGCGTATACACTCAAATATGCACTCAAAACGGAGGTAAAAAACATGAAGAAAATCGAAGGTTTATATCGCAGCTACTGCCACGAAAGAGAACTAGAAATGCAGGAGTATCACACAGGAGGGAACAGGATGAAGGAATTGCAGGAATTTTTGAAAAGCAAGCTCAATGCGGAAGATTATTTCACTGCGGAAGAATTGCTGAATGATTTGATTGCCGAGACGGAAGAAAAAGGCTTTGCCGCAGGTGCCAAATACACCGCCGGTCTTGGGAAGGAATTGTTTGCTGAATAAAAAGAAGGGGCGGAGTAATCCGCCCTTTCTATTATTTTTAATATGGTTCTGTCATCAAGCCATATTTCATTCTTCCAATAGAATCCGTCAGCTTAAGAATTGTAATACCGACACTATCAATAACTTTTACATACGCCTCTGCATCTTCTTGCGAAATATAACGATTCAATCCTTTCATAAGGGCATCCAATGCATCCATATTTTTTCGTACTTTGGCAAATATTTTTTGATACTCCGGATTCCTGGGAATATCTACCACCTGTCGCCTTTCCGGCTTTTCCTTTTGCGCCACTCTGGTACGGAAATAATGGTTGACCAATTCTCTTTGTACCGACCAAGCCAAATCATCCGTAAAGGATTTGACCAGCATAAGGTAGCCCGTTTCTGTTATCAAATGCAACTCGTTAATTTTACGACCGACGAAATTCGTCGCTTGTTTATAATCCCTTAGCGCATCCCCTATCAAAACAAAATAATCTGTTCCCTCTATAAATCTTTTTCTGTTTTCTCTAAAGTTTCTGGATGCAGTTCCGACCGCCCTTTGATGAACAGTATCAATATCGGCAAATGTTACCACTCTCTGCCCTGCATATTCTTTTATGCAAAGTTTCTTTTCTGCAATCGTTAATTCCATTTTAGTCCCTCCTTGATTTTCAGCCTTACTGTTGTTATAATCAAGGTAACCAGTGGTAAGGCTCACTGGCTACCCTCTGCCTTACAGGGGATGAGTAGCTATCTATTTGCGGTAGGAGCTACTCATTTTTTATTTGTTGATGTATTCGATGCATTCAACAATCTGCTTGTCATTAAACCCGTTGGCTTTTAACCATTCAATCAATCTGACTATTTGGCTTGCTGTCATTTCCATTTCCTCACTTCCTTTCCTAAGAGGTTGTTTCCTCTGCCTTACAATGATAGTATATCAAATACTGCGTACGTTGTATATTGACATTTCGCACAAACTTCGTACGTTGTTTTTGTTAAAATATACTATGTACGTTGTAGCATTTATATGATATAATCATATCGTAGGGTGGAGAAGGGAGGTTTTTATGGAATACTCCGAAAGCAAGAAAAAATACAATCTTGAATATGCTAAAAAGAAATTAAAACGTATCCCTCTTGATGTCCAAGTGGAAAAATATGAGGAAATCAAAACCGCTGCCGCAACATCAGGCGAAACTATCAACGGCTATATTAAAAAAGCCATTGATGAACGGATGCAACGGGATAAAGGTAATCAGTAAAATTTTGCCCCTCTTTCGAGGGGCTTTTTCAGTAAAAATTTAATCAAATTCTATTTAAATTTAATCAAACTCTATTTATTTTCGCTTAAACTTTCAAAATTCTATAGAATTACTGTAAGTATACTTATCATTTCTTCGTCAACACCGCAACGCTGCCCTTACTGGTAACATTATACCCGATAGCATCCGCCACATCCCGAATCTTGATATAATTTGTTCCATCCTTCAGGATCCGTTCCACCGTATACTCCTTGCCATTGATAATCATTTTGCATTTTTCTACCACTTCATCATCCCTCATTT
>OLSQ01000611.1_pt1 | contig 34142 bp, 36 predicted proteins | sample 1672561 | NCBI WGS metagenome assembly OLSQ01 (sample SAMEA3136699, study PRJEB25190) | human gut metagenome | biome: human gut; feature: human-associated habitat; material: faeces | place: Austria | collected 2013
TACACACATTTACGATGGGGGTACAAGTATGCGTCTCTTGCGAGATTTTTCATCTCACAGCACATTTCACGGCAAACCATCGCCGCGCTTAGATCGCCTCGGTGTCCGGTAGCGAACCTTTTACCGAGACGCACCGGAGACATTGCGTAACTGTGTCATGCCGCAACAATGTAAAAGTGTGACTGCCGAACTGTGTAATAACGCAATAACGTAACAACGTTATTGCGTCACTTTTTAACGCCGCCAAGGGCGCCGGGTTTTTAGGGCAGAGCCCTAGTGCACCGCCGGGCTTTGTACGGCGGCGCACGACACTTGCGGAAAATTTTCAGGCGCGATTAGTTCAATGTTCAATTGTTCTGCTATTCCACAGTCACGTTGTTCTGTTATTTCGATTTGCCGTAATCGCACAGCTACGCTACTACGTAGTTACGTTATGACACAGTCGCGTTGTGTCATAGTTCGGTTCCGCAAGAGTCGTACGCCGCCGCACAAAACTGCGTTTTGCCCGGCGGCGTACGTTTTAGGGCTCTGCCCTAAAACCCGGCACACGGCAAAACGAAATAACAGAACTATGCAATAACGACATTACGTAAATACGGCATTGCTGAAAAAGTGAATACCGTTGACACTCCCCGTAGTTGAAACCAGGGGTTTTACGACGGTTTTGATAATCTATGTGGTCAATATGATGCCGTTGAACCCGCGCATCGATACCGCTCAGCCATTCGCCTCGCCCCCATCGCACGTATCTTCATCCGGTCTGTTACTTTTAATCTAACAATTCTTTGAGGAACGTAGGTGCTTCCAAATGTACTGTCGACTTCTTCTCAAACTAATCCTAAGAGACAAGGCCGTATGGATTTGTACGCTCGTTCTCGCTGCAGCCTTTTCCGTCCCCATTGCGTTCAATTCACCCATCTACGGGCCCTTCTTTATGAAACAGGGCATGCAGAGCTTTGTCGACGCATTCAATACGCGCGCGCCCCAGGCCAGCGGCACAGACCTATCTCCAGAGCAGCAAAATGACGCGGAGCTCGCAAGATACGCGAACGCCGCCCTCGCCGCCCAAACCGACGCCGCCTTTCTCGACTCTGCCGAGAGCTACTACGCGCTCATGGGCGAAGGCTTCCAATCCGGGTCCATCGTGGGAGACCGAGAGACCAATGACGCGGCGCTCGCATATTGCCGCGCCCTGAGCAGCTCCGGCATCACGGATATCCCGGCCTCCGCAAACGACCTGCCATTCCTCTCCTTCCTGCCCTACGCCATTGCCACGGCGCCGTCCTTCCTTCCCTTCATCCCCTTCCTTCTCTCGTCGATACTCGTGCTCGGCGCCACAAGGCCCGGGACCCTGGCGGCAAAGGCGCCCGTGCCCAAATTCCGGCGCCTTATCCAGATCGTGTTTTCGATAATCGCCGCGGGGACCGCGATGCTCCTCGCCGGCCTCGCACCCGGGAGTATTTACGCCTTGGCCCTAAACGGCTTCGGGCAGATCGGGTACCCGATCGCCTTCTTCCATAACGGCGCGCTCACTACCACGACCGCGGGAAACGTCTTCACGACCATACTTCTCGCGCTGCTCGCGGGCGGAACCTTGATATCCGTTTGCTCCGTCGTCCTATCGACCGCAACGAGGCGCGTCCTCGCGGGCCCCCTTGCCTCCGCGCTGCTTGTCGCGGCCCCGGCATTCCCGTTACTGTCCGATTCGGCACTGGGGCATAATGCCGTGCTCGGGCTCCTGCCGCTGGCCGTGTTCTCGCCTATCGAGGCAACGGGCTACGTGGGATGCTTCCCGACGGAATTCATTGGCTCCGGTTCGGGCGGCGCATCGATGCTTGCCGTGGCCCTGGCATACGTCGCGGTCCTTTTCGCGGTCGGCGCCGTTGCGGCACGTTCCCCCAAACAGCCTGGACCCGCGAAAAAGCACCATGGGCTCGAGCTCCTGGACGCGAGCGTGGGATACGGGAGCACGACGGTACTTTCAATCGGGTCGCTTTTCCTGAGCCCGGGAACGGCGGCGGGCCTCATTGCCCCCAACGGCTCGGGGAAAACCACCCTTCTTGAAGCGCTGTCGGGCCAATTTCCCACCCGCATCCGCTCGGGAAGCCTGTTGGCAGACGGAATCTACCAACGTCGATCAGCCGAATTCGCAGAACTCGTCTACCTGAGCTCCTCGGGCGGCGCGGATCTCTACCCCACGCTATCGGCCCGCGAGCACCTCTCTTTCGTTAGGGAGGCGTGGAAATCGGCCGCCGACATCGACTCGCTCTGCGACTCCCTCGGAATCTCCCCATATCTCGACAAGCCGACCCGTAAACTCTCGACAGGAATGAAGCAGCAGGTAAAGCTTGCCATGGCGATATCGACCGATTGCCCGTACCTCATCCTCGATGAACCGCTGAACGGCCTCGATCCGGGAAAGCGGAAAACCTCCTGCGACGCGATGCGCAGCGAGGTGGCGCGGGGACGAAGCGTGCTCATTTCAAGCCACCTGCTCGACGACCTGGCAGACCTCACCAACTCGTTCTACTTCATCGAGGCCGGCACGCTCGTGGAAAAGATCAAGTCGTCCTCGCAGACGCTCAAGCAGGAATACCTCGATACATACGAGAGAGGTGAATGACATGAAACTATTTGAACAGCTGAAGTCCAATGCGTCGTGCATGGCTGTCTACGCCATCCTCGTGGCAACGGCTTTATGCGGAATCGCGGCACCCGTCTATGCGCTCAACGGGGAGAAAGGCGATGTCGAACCCGCGTACATGGCTTCGACGGTTAAGGACCGGTACAAAGCCTTCTCTGGAGACACGTTTTACGTAGCAGAGTACGACACGACCTACCGTCAGCTTCGCTACAACAAGGGCTACGACTATCTAGGCGCAGAGGCAATCAGCTATACGTCGGGTTGGTACGGCTCAAACTATGGACACATAACCCAGTTCAAGTGTAACTACCGTGTGTACAACTAAAGCAACCGGCTGGGACGAGGGGCGACGCAAAAGCGTCGCCCCCGTTTTTAACCATGCCAGCTGAACCTGGTTCAGGCTTCAATGCAAGAAGAAGCAGGCCGAGGGTAGGAGACATTAAGGCTAATAGCCCGAACTCGTTGCCCGACCGTCACTATTAGTGACTATTAGACAGGACTTGCGGACGATACAGCTAATAGTCGGTACTTGCAAATCACCCGCGTGTACCGAAAGGTATGGCAGGAGAGGCTGCCGATACGCTGCGCGCTAGATGCCGATCGTATCGATGGGTGCGATGGTGATGCCGTCCGGCGTCGTGTGGGTAGGCATCCCGAACCCGATGACGATGAGCTTAGCCGCAGGCGGTCTTTCCCCGCGCTCGACCAGCTTCCGCTCTAGGCGAAGCAGGTTCTCGGATGCCTCCGGCACCTGCGGGCTTCCCAGCTTGACCTCGGCCGCGATCCATGACCCGTCGCGCCTGTGGACGATGGCATCGACTTCCAGATCGTCGGCGTCGTGGTAATGCGAGACGGAGGCGTCGTTGACCGCCGCATAGACCTTGAGATCGTGCAGGACGATGGACTCGAAGAGCAGGCCGAGGGTCTTCGGGTCGGCCGTCAACGACTTGGGATTCGCGCCGAGCAGCGCCACGGCGAGCGAGGGGTCCGCGAGATGTCGCTTAGCGCCCTGGCGCAACCTCACCGGGGATCTGAGCGCCGGGTGCCACGCCGGGATGTCGTCGACGATGTTGATCCGTCGCAGCGCGTCCATGTAACTCGCAATTGTGTTCTTCGATATGTCGCCGTCCAGATCCCTTTCAATGGCTTTCGTGCCGGAAAGAGTCGACTCGTTGCGAGCGAGCGAGCAGAGCAGGGACCTGACCTTTTCCGGGTCGCGTCTCACTCCGTCGATTCTTGAGACATCGGATTCGCACACGCCATCGATATAGGCAGCCGATATCCGCATCGCTTCGGCGGTCGTCCTACCGACCGCCTGAGGCCAACCGCCGCGGCAGAGAATATCGGCAACACCGCTGATGCCATCGATGGACCCGAGCGATGTTTTAACGGGATCGCCTGCAAACAGCGCACCGATCGAAACCGCACCAGACGAGACGCCAAGTTCGGAAAGCGTCATGGTGTCCATCCGCAGGCGGGAGATGCGCCCGACGCCGCTGTGCATCGGTCGGTCCGCATCGTTCGGCGTCGCCGAGCCGGTAAGGATAAACTGCCCTGGTTCCCCTCCCCTCGCATCGCACTCGAAACGCACTGCGTCCCATAGCTTCGGCTCCTCCTGCCACTCGTCGATGAGTCGCGGCGCCGCACCGGTTATCGCCTGAGCCGGGTCGAGGCGAGCGAGTTGAAGCGCCGCGAAGCCGCCAGCGGGATCGGAGAGAGAAAGCGATGACTCCGCAAAGCGGTGCGCCGTCGTCGTCTTCCCGCACCATTTCGGCCCCTGAACAAGTACCGCGCCGAAAATGACGAGGTCTCGTTCGATCAGCCGATCGACGCATCGGTCTATATATCTATTCACTAGTGCACCCCACTTCTTAAACAGAGAAATTATACTGTTTATCTGCTGCGTTGGGACAATTGCAGGTAATTCATTGGGACAATTGCAGGTTGAACTATGAAGCTTGTACTAAAAGAAAGCCTATAAGAATGTAGGATGCATATAGCGCACGGGAGCGCTTATAGGCTTGGCAGAGCCGGCGCCCTGCGCGGATGGAAACAGTTTGGGGTTTTCTCCCAGCAGCTGAAGCCGCCCTAGTAGGGGCGGCTTCAGTCATTTAAAGGGATGAGCTCGTGCATCTCTCCCTTACCGGAATCAAGCCTTTCTGCAGCTACCTCTAGGTGTTTCTGGTTCTCTTTGCTCCAGAAAGGATCAATCTCCTCGACCGGGGTTCCAGTGATCTCGGTGACATCGTCGGTATCGACCTTGAGCTTTGCGACGATTTCTTCCACCACCCGGCGCCGTGCCTCATCTTTGATCTCCTCGCCGACCTCGCCAAACTCCATCGACGGCCCGTCCTTGCTCACCGGTCCATACATATGGATCCCCCTTTTTCAATCCATCTATTGCGATAGATCTTCTAGAAATTGGGCAAAAGCGTACTCATGCAACGTTGCATGAGTACACAATACACCGCATTATCGCGCTACGTTTCTTGCGGCAACGTAGAACCGGCAGTACTCCGGCTTGAAGACGAACTCAACAGTCCCGGTCGCCCCCATTCGGTTTTTAGCAACGATGACATTCGCGATGCCCTTGGCCGGACGTCCATCCATGTTCGCCTCTCGATCGTCGGCTGAACGGTCCAAGAACATAACGATATCGGCGTCCTGTTCGATCGAGCCGGAGTCGCGAAGATCAGACAACTGGGGCACTTTTCCGACGCGATTCTCAACCTGCCGAGAAAGCTGGGATAACGCAATGACGGGAACGTTAAGCTCCTTTGCGAGGATCTTGAGCGAACGGGAGATCTTGCCGATCTGAACGTTCCTGCTCTCGAACTTGCTTCCCTTGGGATCATCAACCAGCTGCAGGTAGTCGACGATGATGATTCCCTTTCCTTGCCCGCGAAGCATGCGCCTCGCCTTGGCGCGAATGGACGCGACGGTCGTTCCGGGCGTGTCGTCGATGTCGATTGGCAGAGCACTCACGGATGCCACGATGTTCTCAGCCAGGGCGCGGTCGCCCTCCTTGATAAGCCCATCCCTGATGGCTCCGATGGTCAAGCCGCTTGAAGCGCCGGCCGACGCGCTCGCGAGTATGCGCTGTCCTATTTCGGTAGCAGTCATCTCCAGCGAGAAGAGGCATACCTTCGTACCAACGCTTGCGATCGATGTTGCCAGATTGATTGCGAAAGCACTCTTACCGACCGCTGGCCGAGCGCCGAGGACGATGAGCTGTCCAGGCTCGAACGAACCGATAAGCTCATCGAGCTTGGAGAATCCAGTTTTGACATGGTCCGTCGCTCCACCCGTCCTGGTCGCCTCGGCGGAATCGAGGACGAGGCGTAAAGCGCTTTCCATGCTCTTGTAATCGCTTGGGACGGATTGCTCGGTCGCGGCGAGAAAGGTGTCCTGGACTGCGGAGATGTATTCCGCGGTGTCTATCGGCGGGTTATTGGTTAGCGACGTTACTTCAGCGGTCGCGGCGATGACATTACGGCGAGCGGTGTCACGTCGCAGGATGTCAACGTAGTGCTCATACGACGCCTGAGCAAAGTCGTCCGAGATGAGTTCGATGACGTATGCCTCGCCACCGACGGCAGCGAGCTTTCCGCTGCTCCGAAGCCCATCGATGACGGAGACGCAGTCGGCCCCGATACCCTTCGCATCAAGATCGCAAATCGCCTTGAAGATCGTCCTGTTCGACGGAGAGAAAAAATCTGACTCCGTGCAACTTGCCACGATTTCCACGCGTGAAACACGGTTCGTCATGGCGGCGGCCAGCACTTTCTTTTCTGCTTCGATGTTGGACGGGAGTTTCGTTGGTAACGGCATATTTGGCCTTCCTACTGCGTACCAATGCAACGTTGCATGAATACGCAGTTGAATAATTTGCTATTTTCTAGATGTTTTCTAGAAAATATCTAGATTTATCCCTTAATGCGCACTGATGCAACGTTGCATCAGTGCGCATTTACTTGTTTCTCTTTCTCGACTTCTTGAGAATCGCTTCCAGTGCTCGTGTGCGGTCATCTTCGAGACGGACCGCAGCAACAACGGCCCCCGACGCGATTTCCGGCACGACCTGCTTTCCCTGCTTCTTGAGCTCAATGAAACCTTGCTCGGCGAGATGCTTCCTAGCCTTTTGGAGCGCGGAGACGGAAATACCCAGGAGCTCTGCCAGCTCCGGGTTCTTCATCGCGCCGCGGGGGTGGTCCAGCAGACTTTGGGACACGAGATCGCCGAACACGACACAGGCTGCATCGTGGAACGCATCACTTGCAAGCATGAATCGCGGCACGTGAAGGAACTGACCGCTAATCAATTCGCTTTTGGACATGCCGACAAAGTTACCGATTTCATCAAAGTCAACCGAAAGAGTCCCGCTTTCCGAGCGCACGACCCATCCCCAACCAACCATCTCGTTGATGGTTGTACTCACTCGGCACCGATCGATATCAAGTTCGACGGCCGTTGACTCACGAAGCTCGGAAAGACCAGATCCGATATGCGAGAGCAGGATAACGGTTCCGATCGAGCATTTGCGCCCATTCGGCATCGTCTTGCCAACCACCGAAACGAGACCGAGGCGCACGAGAAGCCATGGATAGTCCTTGAGCTCACGGGTTGCGACGGGGCGCTGCAGCACAGGCGCTGCAGCGGAAGTACCCAGATTGCCTCCACCAACCGAAAGCTCGGTTTGGAACACGAACGGCGCAGGGGCATCATTCGATTTTTCAGATTGACTGCCGACGGCGGCAGCCAGAGCGTTGGCCAAGCTGGTCATGATTATCACGACCTCTAGCCGACAGCATCATCTGCCAAGGTACATCCACAAAAACCAGCGGTAGAACCGAAGGTACTATGGTATGATGTCCTTGACAAATCGATATCACGTCGGAAAGAAAGACTCATTTGCTTGGCGGCTGCGAGTCTTTTTTTCTGCCTATTTTTCCTCATCGCCAGCCCGATCCTCGCGCTCATGAAGCATCTGGTTGCGCAAAAGCACGCCGATATACCCGGACTTGTTCATTCCGGTCTGCTCGGTAACCTCGGTAAGATAATCCACGAGCTCAACGGGAAGGGTGAGCAACACGCGCTTCTTGGACGGAGTTGCGTCCTTCTTGGATTCCATCTCAAATACCTTTCTGGCCGAATTTACATTGCAAATAGTATATCCGTATATATCACGATGTTCAAATATATTTCTTCACGGTTGAATGCGTTGTCTTAACCCCTTAACGCGTACTCATGCAACGTTGCATCAGTACATAACGTTGCATGAGTACGCACAAAGCGTTGCATGAGTACACATTTATGTTGCATCAGTACGTGATAAATAGGGGTTAACGTTGCATGAGTACATGTCCCTATATATGTAGAGAAAAGAGAATTGAGAATTAAGAGAGGGGGCCACAAGTGGCCTAGAACCCTTGCTTGAAGCTCACTGAAAGACGAACGTCTTTTTGCAATCGTGAGGTGACTACAGATAGGGCATCTTTTTTCAGCTGCTATCCATTCCGACATTCAGTCGACCTCACGTCTAGACCACGGAAACGGCCACAGAATCGAATATCTGACACTTTGGAACCAATTCGACCGTATTCCTCAGACTGCATTATTTCGATGCCTTAAATCGGATCTGAGAGCCTACAAGAAAGAAAAAGCACCTTCCGGTGCTCTTCTTGACTGACGTTTGATTAAGATATGTTCGCGAAATGCGATATCAGGATGCTTGTTCCAATTCTTCAATCAGATTGAGCAATCGGTTTACGGCTGGGCCTAGAAGGTCTGAAAGAGCGAGCGTGATCTCACTCCCTGATTCCTCCATTGCCATTGCGAGGCCCTTTAGGCCATGAAGCTCGATGGCGAACTTGTCGTAAATTTCGGTGCGCGTCTCCTCGGCCGTTTCCGTCGAGTCTTTGATGGCATCCTCTGGGATGGCGAACGAATCAATATTGTCGCTCTCTTCGAGCAGGCCGAGCAATCGGTTTACGGCTGGGCCGAGAAGGTCGGCCAGTGCGAACAGGGCTTCGTTTTCGGATGTGTTCATCACCTGCGAAAGCCCGCTGAGCCCACAGAGCTCCGTGGTGATGTCGCCGCTGAGCTTCCTGCGTTTCTCGCTTTGAGTCATATCGGCTCCTTTTCTCATCGATTCCGAAACTAACCTATCGGTCTTCGTTTTCCGCCTCTTTAAGCAGCTCATCGACAGCGTTCTGCATCACAGCCGTCATCGTCCTGCCCTCCTGCTTGCAGTAGGCCTTCAGGGCTGCGTGCTTCTTTGCCGACACGTAAAACGTAATCATCTTGCGCTCGTCGGTCCCGGTATCACCCTTGCGTGCGGTGTCCTGGTTGTCCATGAGGCGCTTTTTGGCCGGCTTGGTGTTGTTGTTGGCAAATGCATTGAAGTTATTTTTAACGGCCATTCAGGGCCTCCCTGAGCTCGCTGTAGACGTCATCGTATCCATAGAGTGCCGATCCGAACGGCAGCCCGAAGTAGCCCTTCAGGTCCTCCTTCTGGCGGATCGCCGTGTCGAAGTAGGAAATACCGCCGGCGGCAAGGTTTTCCTGCGCAGCCTTGAAACCGTTGGTGTTCGTCAGCACGCGGGTAAGAAGCACGGCGTACGGCCTCCCGTTTGCTTCCATCGTTTTCACGGTCTCGGCCGTTTTCACGAGGTCTGCGTTGCCGGTGCCGGTCGGCACGATGACGAAGTCCGACGCGTCCTGCGCCGCGTCCAAGATGGCCCCATTGGGTGGGCAATCGATGAAGGCCCAGCGGCCCGGATCGCCTTTGAACTTCTTCTCCGCCCGTTTGACGGTTGCGGGGTTCGCGGCGTCGACGGCGAAGGGAAGTTCCTCGCCGTTGTCCTCGGCGTTATCGGCCCAGAAGGTGGCCGATCCTTGCGGGTCCGCGTCGAGTACGACGACTTCCTTGCCGTCGCGAGCGGCGGCCGTCGCGAGCGCGATGCAGCTCGTCGTCTTGCCCACACCGCCCTTCAGATTGATCAGCGAAACGATCATTTTTGCACCGGTCCTCTCCATAATTCTTCTAGAACATTTCTAGAAACCTTCTAGATTCATTTTACCGCACCGCAACGCTCCATAACCCATGAATCCCTGCAAATCTAGAAATACTCTAGAAGTTTTATAGAAACTTACTAGAAGATTTCTAGATACAATCACGATCACGCGTACCTTTCTGGTTTGCGCCTTGATACGATAAATGAAGACTCAGTTGGGAGAGGGAGGGGTTGTGGTGACTGGCTTTTGGCAAGTGTTTGAACTTCTGGGCCACCTCGGTTTTGCAACGGTCCTTACCGTATGGCCGAACGACTTCGGCCGTCATCCCCGCCTTATCCGTGCCATCGGCATTCTCGGGTTGATCACCGGCGCCCCGCGCGTTCTTCGATTTGGCCTAGCTATTTGAGAAGCGACGGCGCGGCAGACAAGCAGATTAAGGTGGAAGGAAATGACCAGGCGCCCATCGCGCCGCCATCCAAAGTGTATCGCTCGCCTTCAACCTAATAGTTCCTAATAGTGCCCATGCACCTGACTATTAGCGACTATTAACCTAAAGACCCTGAAATTCGTCTATTAACCGGTATTACCGCAGGAAGATAGCCAAATCCAAACGCCTCAACACCTGGAGGCCAACAATTTATTTCTATAAGGTTTCTAGAAAATCCCTAGAAACCTTATAGAAGAATTATAGATTCAACTCATGCTGCATCCCTTTTCGTTTCGGGCATACTGTCGGCAAGAAGACGATTTCAAGGAGGCGGACATGCTCCAGAACGTACTTGGCAGCGACGGACAGGTGCACGTCGAGAACCAGGTCGGCAACATGAGAATCGACCTCACGACCGGTGAGACCAAGACGGTCGTTCCGTGAGCCGGTGGTATGAACACGGTCATTGGCCCCGACGGGACCCATACCGAGTTTCAGACCGGCCAGATGCGCCAGACTCTCGGTAAGCCCTGGTTCGACTGGTTGTTCAATAAGCACTGACAAACGGTCGGTAAAACATAGGCGCTCTTAAAAATATGTGACCATAAGACCAGGCTAACATGTGCTCACAGACATATAGTCACAGCTGTAGATCGGTTTAATCCGCAGTCCGTAAGCTGAAGCTGCCTCAACGACCCGTGTCGGGCGAAACGCAAAAGGGGAATCTCTTTTGCGGGATTCCCCTTTCCGAGTCGTAATGCGATTTGTCCTACATCTGCTCGCGGCGCTTCTTTTGATCGGGGAAGACGCCGGCTGCCACGAGGACGGTGCCGACGATGGCGAACGTCTCGCCGATGAGTCCCGCGCAGCGGACTCCGGGCGAGGGCTGGAGCAAGTTGATGGAAGACCTTACCGATTTGCGGAAGGTTTTGCCCGAAGCATCCGGCACCGCCGGATGCTTTTGGAACGGCCTCTCGTTTGATTGCTTTCCTATCGCTTGCTCCCAGACTGGGCGTCTAAAAAGGCGGCCGAACCGGCCGCCCACAAATAAATAAACATTTACCGAACGTAAGAGAAGGGGAACAAATGTACATTACTCCCAGTGACCGGCGACGTCGACAACCCAATGCTGTCCCGTAGCCTGCTGTTCATAATGTCCCTGGTCCTCAGAGGTGGTATACGAATCATCTACAACGGATCCACCGATACCGCCGTTTTCGCCATCGTTAATAATCCAAGCGTAGGCGGCATCTTCGGAATCGAAGGGTCCTACCATAGCACCACCATGATTGACCCAGTAACGAGGATGGCGCGTATACACCACATTCGGCACCCAGACCTGGCTGTAATCGGTCTCCCAGTGGCCCTGCTCGGCAACCCACTTCTTCTGGCTGCCGCCGCTGGAAGAGGAATTGTTGCTGCCGGAATTCTGCTTGGACTGGGAGGAATCGCCCTTGTTGTCCGACTTTGAGGAATCGGAAGACTTGTTATCCTCCTTCTTGGAGTCATCGGACTTCTGGTCCTTGCCGTCGGATTCTTTCTTCTCCTCGGTCTGGGCTTCAGAGGTTTGCGTCGCCTTTTCTTCGCTTGGCTTCTTTTTGTCTTTATTCTTTACCGCTGTGGCGGCCCTTTCCGTAGAGCCGCTTCCTTGCTTTGCAACGCTGGCACATCCAAGTTGAGGTGCCGAAAGGCACACCAGAAGCGCAACGATAATAGCCTTTGTTCTCACACCGATCTCCCTGCCCATGAAACCGGGCGTTGGACACCAGCCGATATCCAACGTCCGGCTCGCTTTTACATCTGCTCGCGGCGCTTCTTTTGATCGGGGAAGACGCCGGCTGCCACGAGGACGGTACCGCCGATGGCGAACGTCTCGCCGATGAGTCCCGCGCGGTCACCGGTCTGGGCGAGGCTACCGGGCTGGGCGGTATCCGTGCCGGCGAGGTGCTTCGGGGTGTATGCCGCCTGCTGCTTTGCCGCCTCCTCTGCCTCCTGTCGTGCGATCTCATCGGAAAGCTTCTGCTCCGCCGCGATGCGGTCGGACTTCGCCTGCTCGTAGGCGGCGAGTGCCGCATCGTAGCCGGGCTGGAGCTCGTCCACCGCGGCCTGCTTCTCGTCCAAGATGGCCTTGGCGGGCGCGACCTTGGCGCGTGCCTCGACTGCTGCGGCGAAAAGCGCGTTGAGGGCGTCATCCGCGTTCACATCATGGCCGGAAGCGATCGCCGCGCCGGCATCGATGGAGTTCAGCTTCGACAGCTTGGCGTCTGCCTGCGCCTTTGCCTGCTCGGCGGCGGAGACCAGGGACTCGGCGGCGATGGTATTCGCCTTCGCGGCATCAAGCGCGGCCTTGGTGTCATTGACGGCCTTTACTGCATCCTGCTCGCGCTGCTGTGCCTCTGCGAGCTTCGCGGCAAGGCCGGTGAGGATGTCGAGGTTCGACTGTGCGTCCTCGAGATCGGTCTGGGAGCCGGTAAGCCTGTCGGCGGCAACGCCGGTGTCGGCCTTTGCGGCATCGACGGCACGCTGGGCATCCGCGAGGTCGCGTGCGGTGTCGTCCGCCTTTTGCTTGGCGGCTGCGAGGACTGCCGCCTTCTCGGCCTGGCCGGCTGCCGCCGCGTCGTGGACGCTCTTTGCGGTATCGAGCGCCTTCTTGGCGTCGGCAACGTCCTGGAAGAACTTCGCGAGATCGGCGTTCGCATCGGCAACGCTCTGCTGCTTGGCAGAGGTGTCGGCCTTTGCGGCATCCAACTTAGATTGTACGGTCGTTACGGCTGCGTTGGCAGCATCAAAAGCAACCTGCTTCTGCTGTACGGTCGACTTTGCCGTATCGACTGCCGCGTTGGCGGCATCGAGGTCCGATTTCGCCGCATCAAGCTCGGTCTGGGCAACCGTGACGCCCTGCTGCTTGGCGGCGACATCAGCCTTGGTGGCATCGACGGCACGCTGGGCATCGGCAACACCCTGCTTTGCGGCATCGACATCTGCCTGTGCGGAATCCACCGCGACCTGCTTCTGCTGGACGGTTGTGGCGGCGCCGGCGGCTGCCTGCTTCTTGGATGCGAGATCGGCCTTGGCTGCGTCGAGTGCGCTCTTGGCGTTCTTGAGGCCGTTGATATAGGAGGTCAGCTTCTGCTCATACTCGTCGACGGACATGGGGTTCATGTTCCAACCGGAGCCTGCCCAACCCAGGTTTGCGGTATCGAAGCTGTCGGTCTTCCAGCCGTTCATGGTTCCCTTGCTGCAGACCGCCATGCCCATATAGCCGATTTCAGGGCTGATGACATGCAGGTAGTGACCGACAGTTGCGGGATATCCGGCAACCTTAAAATGCTGGTTGACATAGGATTCAATCCCACTATGCGACTTGTAGAAGTCTACGGCATCCTTACCGATTAGACCGGTGACGCCATAGAGCTCCTGAACCGCCTGATCGAAGAAAGCCTTTTCTTGGTCCACCCACTGCGGTTTCGGATCGGTTCCATAGTTCCATGCGAGGTTTTCGCTCGTATCAAACTGCATGGAATGCCCAAACTTGACATCGGAATAGTTCGCGTTGGCAATCGCTGCCGCAATGAGCTTGTACGTGACCTGGAGCTCAGAGAGACCGACGGACTTGCGGTACTCGTTGATGGACTTCATGTACGGGATTGCCGCGAGCATGTTGTCGAGACTGGTCGCGTCGAGGCTGTTCCCCACCTCGGTGTAGCCCTTGTGTGTGCAGTTCTGGATGATCTCGATGGCTGAATCGGCACCTATGGCACGGAAGAAGCCGATGGCTCCCTGCTTGAGCTGCGCGTCGGCGGTATCGAGTTTCGCCTGGGCATCGTCGACCTTCTGCTGCGCGGCGGTCACGGCGGCGTCTGCGGTATCCTTTGCGGCCTTGGCGTTCGCGAGCTCTACGTCGGCGGCTGCCTTGGCGGACTCGGCGTCCTTGACAGCCTGCTTCGCGGCGTCCAGCTTGGCGACGGCGTCGGCATTCGCCTGCTTGGCCGCATCGAGGTCGGCGTTCGCGACATCGAGAGCGGACTGGGCGGCGTTCACGCCGGATTCGGCATCGGCCGCGGCCTGCTGTTTTACGGAGAGGGACGCCTGGGCATCATTCAGGTCGGCCTGTGCCGTTGCCGCAGCGGACTGTGCCTGCTTGAGCTCGGACTCGCACTGGGACTGTGCCGCTCGTGCGGCAGCGAGGGCTGCCTCTGCGTCCGCGACCTTCTGCTTTGCCGCATCATACTCTGGACCGCTGGCGCCTGCCTCCGCTGCGGCGAGGTCTGCTTTCGCCTTCTCGTAGGCGGCGCTGGCGGCTGCGGCCTTCGCATCCGCCGCGTCCTTGTTCTGCTGGGCTGCGGCGAGGACGGCATCGGCGGAATCCTTTGCAGACTGGGTCGCAACCAGCTTGGACTGGGCATCGGCAAGCGTCGCGTTGGCGTTGTCGAGATCGGCCTGTGCCCTGTTCACGGCATCCGTGGCGTCGCGTACCGCCTGCTCGGCGGCACTGATTGCCTCCGGGGTGGCGCTTACGGCATCTGCCTTGGCCTTATCGAGGGCATCCTTGGCATCCTGGGCCGCCTTGAGGGCGGACTGGTACGCTTCGTCCTTCTCGGACGCATCCGCCTTGGCGTCTGCGAGACCCACCTTCGCCTGCTCGAGGTCCTTGCCGGCGGCATCGGCGGCGTCCTTGCCCTCCGCGACCTGACGGGCGTACTCGTCCATTGCCGCTCGGTTGGCTGCCGTGCCGGCGCTGACTGCCGAATCGTAGGATGCCTTGGCCTGGTCGCGGGCGGAAGCCGCCTCGTTGTAGGGACCGGCGGCCTCATCGTAGGATGCCTTGGCGGCGTCCTCCTTCGCCTTCGCCTCGTCGACTGCCTTCTGCAGGTCCGCGATGGTCTGTGCGACGGATTTCACGCCGGTACCGGATGCCGCGCCGGCGTGGGCGGCGATCGGCGACATCACGGCGGGGTGCTGCGTGCCCCCGTCACCGGTCTGGGCGAATGCCGTGAACGGTGAGATGAGGCTCGATCCGGTCATGGCTGCCATGGTCGCCGCGGTGACGGTCAGGCGCGCGATCCCCTTCGGAGTGTGAATCTTTTTGTTTGGCAGTGCGGCGAAGTGATCGCCACCGGCAGCGAAGTGCTTTCCTTGGGTCATTGTGCTGTTCCATTCCTTTTCCGTGCCCTATCCGACTGGGCATCAGAGCGCTTTCCAGTAGAGATAATTATGCGCCTTAACTGGGATTGTTGTATATAGTCCGTTGGCTTTTATACAACAATCCATGACTCTTTTTGTCATGGATACGACGCTTCAGAAATCATTCGGCATGAGATGCAAAGAGCTCCGCGCTGGACTCGGGTGCAGTCAGGAGCAGTTCGCCAATTTGATTGAAATGGATCGTTCCTACTACGCGAGCATTGAAGTCGGTCGGCGTAATGTCAGCCTCTCAAATCTCAAGAAGATTGCCGACGGATTTCAAATCACCATTTCGGAGCTCATGCGCGGTGTTGAGTAGATGATTTTCACTTCGTGCATGTTTAATCTGTTTCGTTAACTGAAATGCGTAAATCTGGTTAATCAAAGAAGCAAAATCTGGTTAAATGAAAACGGTAAATTTAGTTAAACGCGCTGGTAATCAATGGTGAAAAACATGCCAAAAAAGTACTACACTCGAATTATCGAAAATGAGCTCGACCAGATGCTAGGGATATTCGGTGCCGTTCTCATCGAAGGACCGAAATGGTGTGGAAAGACAACCACAGCCGGGACCCGTGCGGCGTCCAGGCTCCTTCTCATGGATCCGTCGCGCAACTTCGAGAATCGTTTGCGTGCCGAGACGGACCCGGCGCTTGCCGTTTCCGGCGAGGTGCCGCGGCTAATCGACGAATGGCAGGAGGTTCCGAAACTTTGGGACGCGGCACGGTTTGAGTGCGACAACCGCGGCGGCGAGCCTGGCCAGTTCATATTTACGGGGTCGGCGACACCGCGAGACAATGAGCGGCCGATGCACAGTGGTGCTGGAAGGTTCGCTAAATTGCGCATGGATACCATGACGCTTTTCGAACTTGGGAAATCTAGCGGTGCGGTTAAGCTGTCGAGCATTATTTCTGGCGAAAAGTTCAATGGCGCTTTCGGGTCGTTGGATTCTGCCTCGATTGCCGAGTGCGTTGTTCGCGGCGGATGGCCCGCGGCGGTTGGGCGCGATGTGTTGGCTGCGTCGACGATGGCAAAACGTTATATCGGCATAGTTGCCGAAGAAGATTTGTCTCGTGTTGATGGCTCTCGACGCGATCCCGAAAAGGTCAAAGCTGTTATCGAATCGCTTGCGCGCAATGAATCCACTTTGGCGACACTCAAGACGCTCGTAGCTGATCTTGGTGGAGAGGTATCGAGACAAACGGCGGCATCGTATATATCTCTTCTCGCTCGGGTCAGCTTCGTTCGCGATATTCCCGCATGGAGTCCAGCAATGAGATCTCCTGTGCACTTAAGAGAATCAAAGAAGCATCATCTTGCTGACCCGTCACTTGCGGCCGCTGCACTCGGGGCGACTCCGGAGACCTTGCTGCTAGATTTCAAGACGCTTGGACTGCTTTTTGAATCGCTGGCACTCCATGATTTGTGGGTTTATGCACGAGCAAACGGAATGAGTCTCTATCACTATCACGATTCTCGTGATCTAGAGGTCGATGCAGTCATTGCGGCTCCTGGTGGGACCTGGATCCCGGTCGAAGTTAAACTCAGCTCTGCTCAAATAGAAGAGGCATCTGACAATCTTGTTGCTGTCGAGGAACGTATGGTTGCTGCTGGAAACACCCCGCCGGTTTCTAAAGTAGCGATTATTGGATTTGGCTCACAAGCCTATGTTACCGACCGCGGCGTCCAAGTTGTTCCCTTGGATGTTCTTGCGCCGTGATGCTGCGGGCGAAGTGAAATCGACGCCGCAGTTTTTAGATTTGTTTTCTGAGATCTAAACCGCGAAACGCAAAATTTCGCCGCCTGGTTCTTCGTTTGATTCGAAACGCCCGCGCAAAAGTCGAAACGGCTCGCGCGGGCGTTTCGGTTTTTCGTTTCGTATCTCAACTTGCGTCAAAACAAAACGCGAGTTTTGAAAATCGATAGCGACCGAAGGTCGCGATCATAGGCGGCTTGACCGCCGCATGAAAATCGACTCGCCATTCGATTCGTAATGCGAGCCGCGTCAGCTTTCGACAAATCCAACAGCGCTGCGAGTCACGCTAATGACTCTCCGCGCCATTGAAATTGTCGAAAGCTGTCTCAACCTTTTCGCAAACGCCATGAAAACGATTCGACGAAGTCGAATGTTTGCGTCGCAGGCGCCGCAAACCAGCTTCGCAAAAATGCAAACACTCGGCATCCCTCGCATTCGCATTTCCGCTCCGCTCTCGCTACAGCGAACTTCTAACACTCAGCATCCTTCGCGTTAAAAATTCGCTTCCGCTCACGGTCTTCACGCAGTTACAACGCCGCGAGGCCTCTCGCTTGGAATGAGGCCTCTCATTCCACGTCTACACTGCGTTTCGCCCAATCACCGTTCCGGAGATTGCAAGATGTACGTAAATGGCCATAATTACATGTAAACATGAACTATGGCCATTTACGATCTTGCTTTTCCCTCCTACGGGAAAAGAAAACAGGCAAAGCTGAGTTCCGTTTCGCGCGAAACGGTTTTGCATCCGAGAAAAATTCGGCGGACTTTTCCAAATCTTGTTTCGGAGGCCACTCCGAAACTGAAGGGATAAAAATGAGACGAAGTGAGAAAGTTGAAGCGACGTTGACAGCTGAAGAAAAAGAAATTCTTCAGCGCCTCTGCGACGAAGCTGGTTGCACGGAAGCTGAGCTAATCCGCTCCGTTTTGATTAGCCGTTCGATTGCTCTCGACGATCTTGAGACCGGAAAGAAAATCGAGCACGAGAAAAATAAAGCGCTGCACAACTGCAAGCGCAAACACGCTCCAAAAAAATCTGGCGAGTGCGGTGAAGCCATCGCCGAGAACGCCGAGAAACGTGACGTTTCGTTTCATGTGATGCTGACCGCTCCAGAAAAAAAGGCGATCGAACAGCGGGCGGCAGTGCTTGGCATCTCTGTAAGCGAGTTGGTTCGCCGCGGTGCGATCTACGGAAAGATTGAATCATTCAATTTCGATATCGCGGAAGTTGAAAAACTCCATCATGAGTTATTGAAGGAAGGAACGAACCTCAATCAGCTGATCTACTTTGTGAACGCCCAGGGGCTTCCCGCGTACAACGAGAAAGCTGTTTTCCGCACGCTCGAAAAGGTTTACCAAAATGCTCGAAAGGTCGACCGGTTTATCGAGGAACTTGAAAAGCGTCATCACGTTGACTATGTTCCCCACGACTATCTGGCAGATGAACCAGACAACAGAAATCTTTAAGTCGGAACGCAGCCGGATCAGTTTTGCAATTGAGTGCAATTACTCGTTTAGCTATAACTACTGAGTAAAAGCGAAAAGAGACGGCAGAAGAGATTGACAGCCATTAAACAGAAAGCAGTCAGCTCGTACCCCGCCTCGCTAGCTTGGCCCTGCCCGAGTTTTCGGGGAGGTGGTCGCTATGTCCGAGCTCCGCCTTATGATCGTCGCTCTTCTTCTGGTGACCATTCTGGCCATTTTGGGCTAGGGTAAAACCCGGCCTTTAAAGACCAAAGCCGTCCTGCCTGGGACGGCTTTGTTTCCTCGATTATCAACTTCATACGGATGGATGCGGGATTCGATACCCCGGCGGCCTGATCGGCAGGCCGCCGGGAACTCTCACTCCTCGATAAAAGCCGGCACTCGGTTAGTCCTGCGCATCTTGAAATCGCCAGACTCATGGGAGACGTAGAGAATGCCGTCCATCCCATCTCGCGACGCATATGAAAGGTGAACGGAACCGCAATCCGCTCCATCATTGTCGAGAAGATCGAACGAATTCGGGTCGCTCGTTGCGGCCAAACGACCACTCAGACAAGAGCCATCGTCATTACAGATTTGCCATTCCATGTCTTCGCCTGCAAGAATCGCCATAGACGGCCTGGTCGCGCCATCGTTGACATACATCCCGTCTATGCCAAACCCATTTTCAGCGCCATCGATGAACGACTGCTCGGACCTATACCTCGCAAATGATGCACATAGCACCATTGCAAGACAAAGTACAAAGCCAACAATCGCTATCTTTGCATAGCTCTTGCCTATCATGTCATCCTACTTTTCGCTTGCCTAAGGAAAGACGGAAGAAGTTATTCGTCGCTGCTTTTTTGTACACCTTCTTGACGCCATTGACGGTCTCATAAACAACAAACGGCTGAACCTTGTGTTCAACGTTCGCCGTCGCTTTCCAAAAGCCAGCGCCGTCGATCCGAATGGAATACCCAGTCGCCGACAGATTGCGCTTTGCCAGCGGTATCGATACGCCTATGCTTCCGAGACCATTCGGGAGCGGCACCGATACACTTACCGAACCGCCGCCAGACGGTTGGACGTTTATAGAACCGCCCCCGTCGATGTGAACGCCCCCCGGGGGCTGCCCAGCAACGTCGTGCCATCCGCTGGCTTTCGTTTGCACACTCCCGTATACGGTGCTGTAGCTTGGGCGCCCGCGTGTCGCATAGAGCTCAACATCATCGGATGACATCGCCTCTTCTATGATAAGGGCCGCTTCTTGCTCTGCACGTTGACGCACAATCGCCTCGACATCAGATTCACTCAGATCCGGGAACGCTAGGAATTCTACGGTTTCAGAATTGTAACCATCAGCAAATGCACCATTTGGGGTAATTAGTGACAGTCCGCCCAATGCGGCTGCCGTCAGGATTGACCTGCGAGTAATAAACAGGTTTTTCGTTGTACTCATCTTCGCCTCCAAACATCTCACCGGGGTCCTTCTGGCCAATTTTGCCCCGGCTCGGTTACTTCGGTTACTTGAGCGCTCCGATATATGCTTGTTACCCATGTACGTAATATTAATTTCGGACATATCGAAATTAATCAATGGTTGCGGGAGTTTCCGGCCTCAGTGAAATGCCGCCCTATACCCACAGAATCAGTCTGGCTTGACATGTGCCAATGGCCGCTAATGGCACTTGGTCAGCAACGGTCTTAGCCCATCGGCCCCAACAGTGTCTCCTTCTGTCGCGCCGTGGGCCAGACGCACAGCGGTGGCGCCGTGTCGAGGCAGCTGGACGACCGTGTCGTCGACCGCGGCGATTACACTCGCGGCGACACGCCTCGCTAGTTTGCCTCGCCCTATTGGCCCTAGCGCGTCGCAGTTCAATCAGCTGTTATAATATCCACTCTCGAAAAATCCCCTCTAGCAGGGGCTTTTCTGTTATAGAGTCCTGGAAAGAAAGGGCCGAACCGAAGTGTCTGGCCGGACGCCAATTGTCTGGGAACTGCTTCGGATTCGACCCTCTTTATTTTACTCCATGGCCATGCGGAGATTTAAACCTCTCTGACCGGATGTTTCTCACCGAATCCACCGTCGATGCCGAAACGGCACAGCCTATCGATGGCACGAAGATGCTCGTCGATGACGGTTGCGATTTGGGCGTCAACGATGCTGTCGTGGTCGTTGACGCCGCGAACTGCCTCGTCGGCGGCCATGAAGGCCTTGATGGCCTGTGCGAGCTGGTTCTTAAAAGCATCAACCTTCTCAACTGCGGCGGCTCGGTCCGCCATCTCGCGCTCGAGTCGTTGAACGATTTCCTGTGTGTCGCTCATGGCTGTTCCTTTCCTCGCGGGGCGTTTATCCTACTGTATCGCACCGCGCAGACACGATTTTTTTGGGCGGCGGCAAACTCCACGAAGCCGCAGGTAGACGGCTTGATGTAATCGCAAATACAGCCCAGAAAAGGAATGCCTGGATACCCTTGGGGGCATCTGCTTTCAGGCGCCTTAAAACGCATCTGGTGAGGTCGTTTTTTCGGCCTTGACCTGCGTGGCGGCACTTTGGGGCGCTCATAGCCGCGGCATGCTCTTGTAGACACCCTGGCGGTGGCCGACCCTTACGACCTCGATGACGGCTTTCCCGTCCTCGATCCTTGCCAGGATGCGGTAGACACCAACGCGCCAACGCCAACCGGAATCGGTGCCCTGAAGCTGTTTTCCATTCGGTGCGCGCCGCGGGTCCTCGCATCCGTCAAGGTACTCCTGAACCCAGTACAGGAGTACGTCTATGCCAAAACCGTTTTCAGCGCCATCGATAAACGATTGCTCGGACCTATACTTCGCGAATGATGCGCACAGCGCCATTGCAAGACCGATCGCAAGGCCAACAGCCGCTATCTTTGCATAGCTCCTGCCCGCGCGTCCCAGTTTTCGGCCTAAAACGGGATGCATTTTCCGAACCGGCGCTCAAAAGGAAACCGTATCCCGCTTTGGGGCGGGACTGCGGAAAAATTGGCCCGTTATCTGGTTCGGATTGGAGTATGCGTGAATCGTTGATGCTGGCCGGTGTGGGAGCGAAGAGGGATGAACGAACCGAGCGGTATAATGCCGCGCTATGGAGGTCATATGCTCTTTTCCCGCCGTTCTGCCACATCTGCCTGCGCCATTGTGCTTATCGTAATGGCGGTCACCCCTTATCACCGGTTTTCATCTTCAATCGGCTTGGCATCATGTGCAATGACCTGGCTCGTTATCCTTGGCGCATGCCTCGCGGCGTTTGGTCACGGTGTTGCGCTCCGCAAGGGGAGAGAAATAAGACGGCCGGGTCGCCTTGGCGTCTTCGGTGTTTTCCTTGCTGCTATTGCGGTGGTTCCCGAATGGGTCGACTTGGCCTTCTATGCTCGCGGAGATTCTATTCCAATCGCGTTTGCACCAATCTGGTTGTTGCATGGTGTTTCGTGTGCCTTGTGCTTCGCTGGGTCGTTGCTCCTCTCATATGTAATTTGGGATACGGCGGGCTCTCCTTTGATACGGGGGGCGGCGCGGGACGGCGAAAGGGGGACCCGCCGATCGCAGAGCGCGCTTTTTGCAGAAACAATAGTTGTCCTGTCTTGCCTGCTGTTTTGCTGTCGAGTTTCATGGAGAGTCGTTCCCGAGCCATGGGGGATGCCCTCTGTAACGGCCGCATCAATTGGCATCGTGCTTTTAATTCCTCTGGTCTATCTCGTATTGGCTGCGGTCCCGCTGCTTTGCTGTCCCCGCGCCTTTGGTCGGGGGCAGGGCAACGTGTTTGCCCGTTCTGTGCTCGTAGCAGTTCCCATTGGCCTTGTTCCGGCTGTCGAGGTGGCATATTTTGCAAGCGGTGCCACGGTCATTGCATCACTGTCGATGGGGTCCGCTATTGCTGTTGCCGCCTTCGTATACGCATTGCTAAGGGAGAAACGGGACAACAATTCGGATACCCCTCGCACGTCCGACCCATTCGATGCGGGGGCGTTTTCCCCTGCCCTGTCGCCTCGAGAAGAGCAGTTTGTTCGACTGCTGCTCAAAGGGAAAACGCCGGCGGAAATTGCCAGGGAGACGGGTACGAAGCCATCGACGGTGCGAACAACGCTTCACCGAGCATACGGGAAGGCGTCGGTTGCGGGCTCACGCGAGCTCGTGGCGTTGTTTGTGGACGAGGGTGATGCTGTAGTGCCCGAGCTGTCGCGGCGGCATGCTGACGATATGTTGGCATCAGCCCGGACGCGCCGGCTGTTTCGATACCTGCTCACATTATTTTTTATCCTCCTTGCGGCGGGCCCCTTGGTAATGGCGGATAGTGATTGGGGATCCGGTGTTTCATGGGCTGTTACCTTTTCTCTCTCAAGCTATGCATTGGGTCTCGGACTGCTTCTGTCACTGCACTACGCGGGTGAAAAACTGAATCGTGAAGCTGCACTGACTAGAACGGATGGGGCGATTGGGCTCGGAAGCCCGTGCGTGTGGGCGATACTGTCTGCTGTGGAATGGTCTTTTGTCTATATCGCGGCATGGAGGTGCGTACGCGATCCGTTGATGGCTGTGCCGGTCCTGTTTTGCGGCATAGCGTCTATGGCTTCGCTCGCCGTTAAGCTGTGCCCGTTTAAGGTCCATACCCATACTCGGGCTATCGCGCCATTGGTTTCGATAGGCGTGGCTGCTTTAATCTATGCAGCCACTAGGGGGCGAATTCATGGACTTGCGGTACTGACGGGGATGCTGCTCACATATATAGTGCTGGGAAGCTGTCCGCAGCGCAAAATGCTCGGGGTATGGATGCTTTGCTTTGGGGCGACGGCTCCTGTTTGGGTTGTCTTGCTCAGCATGGCGCAGGATCTAATGGTTTTCGAGCCGTTGTTCCTTGCGTCGTTGCTGGGGCAAAGTTCGGCTGTCAATGTCGTCGTGGCAACGGTGATCGTCTGCTGGTCTGTGCCCATGTTCGTCACGCACATCGCGCTCGCCCGCTCGGTTGAGGACGAGAAGGCTGTCTTGGAGTACCGCGCGAACGGGTCCACCGAAACGGCCCGCGTGCGCCAACTGGCTCTGCTTACGTCGCGCTCCCTTTCCGATGTTCAGTCGCAAATCTTGCTGATGACGGCAGAGGGCGCAACGACAAAGGCTATTGCGGAGGATGTCGGTTACGCTGCATCTACGGTGCAAGCACTGCGGTCTGCTTCTTACCGCCAGTTGAGGATCAAGAACAAAGCGGAGCTTATTTCATTGTTATCGCAGGTGGATAACGTGTAAACGCCTGGATTATCAACTCAATAGCGAGTGTTTACAGACATCTTTCTCCATTCATGCAAAGGTTGCCGTGCGTCGACGCATTGTTAACCGCTTTTGATTGGGACGAGATCGAGTGCTGCTGCTCGGCCTGGCCAATAGGAGGGTGATGTTGCTTGAATGGAAATCTATTACGACATGAGTTATCCAAGATATTTGGAAACCATATATTTGCGTTGGCTCTTATTTTGGCGATTGTAATTTCGATGGCGGCTGCCATTGAGGCATGGTGGACGCTCGAGACTGAGCGCAAGCAGCTGTTATCGCTTGGCTATGGCGTTGGTTTGCAAGCCCAGGCATACCTCGGCCAAACGCGTGAAAGTAGCTTTGGTAACTGGATCGTTGTGAGCGCGAACGCGCCGTTGCTAGCGTCGGTGTTTTTCTATGCGCTGCCGTTGCTTGCCATGTTGGCCGGGTCGTGGTCATGCCTGTCCGAGCGTTTGAGCGGTTACGAGGCGCAGATTTGCACGCGTGTTTCTAGAAATGCATATGTGAACGTGAAGATGCTGTCTGCTTTCCTCTCTGCGTTTGCGGTCACGGCTATTCCGCTACTCGTGAACTTTCTGATTGTCTCCATGCTGTTTCCCGCGTATCTCCCCCGAGTCGACGAATCGACTTACGTCGGACTCTATCTGCATAGCTATTTTTCTGGCCTGTTTTATTCCCGGCCTCTGTTATACGTGCTGGTTTATACGCTGTTCGATGCGGTGGCGCTGGGGGTTCTATCCATGGCCGTGACCGGTCTGTCGGTTGTGTTTCGCAGCAGAATCAAGGCGATGGTCGTTCCATATCTGATTATGGTTGCATGGCATTTTGTTAACGACTGGATTTTTAGCGTCCTTTCATGCGTCGGCTTTAACTGCAACATTCTTAACAGCATCAGGTCGGAATCACTAAATAACTGGCCCGACATTCGAGCGGGGTTTGCGGAAATCATTTTGCTGTTCGTCTTTTCTTTGATTTCCGCGAGATTCTTAAAAAGGCGCGAGGTGGTCTGATGCTGTTTAGGCTGGTCGCTGCGGACCTGAGGACCGTTTTGAAGAAGAACATCGTTACTTTTATTGCGGTTGCGGCAGTGACCGTTGCGAACTTGGTGTACGCCTACGGATTGTCTTCTGTGTATGGGGTCAGGACGGATACCTTGGGGTTTGCGGATAATCTTGCGCTCGTGTTTGCCGGATCTGCTCCGTTTGAGCCTAGGCCCGGGGTCATGTTTGTGCCTCCGTTAGGGTGGCTATTCCTCATTCTGCTTATTCTCTATACAACACTCGATTATCCGACCGAATCGTTGCACGGGCTTGGTTTACAAGCACTTGTTCGATGCCGGGCAAGAACCCTTTGGTGGGCCTCGCGTTTTATCTCAGTGGCGGCGGTAACGGCATTTTCACTGCTCGTGGTGGTTTGCTCTGCTGTGATTTGGAGCTTGGTGGTGAGCTCCTCGTTCAGCGCGGTCATTCATGGCGAGTCGCTTCAGCTGGCTAATTTGGCGCCGTGGTTTCTCAAAGCTGCCGAGGCAGATGCGCTGCCGTTTTTCATAGGTCTCTTATTTGCTTTTGAGGCGCTTGCGTTTGCGCAGGCAGCGGTTGGGTTTGTGCTTGGGCCGTCAGTCTCGTTTGTGGTTTTAATGAGCTACCTGATCTGCTCGGCATATGCACGACATTGGGCGCTATTGGGTAACGCCTTGATGCTGTTGCGCTGGGGCGGAATTGTCAAAGAGGGAATCGCGGCGGGCTCGAGCGTCTTGTCATCAATTGGGCTTATGTCGTTATGTCTATCGCTGGGTGGACTGTGGTTTCGAAGGGCCGACCTTATAGAAAAGGGGGACAAGATATGAGCGTGATCGTTAGGGATGTATCGAAGCGCATGGGCAAAAACGATGTTCTGCGCAACGTGTCCATCGAGGTTGACCCTGGGACTGTGGTTGGGCTTCAGGGGATAAACGGTTCGGGTAAGACCATGCTTATGCGAGCGGTCTGCGGATTGATCAAGCCTACCGAGGGCGAAATCTCTATCGATGGCCAAAGGCTTGGGGTGGACATCTCGTTCCCGCTGAGTCTGGGGATGTTGATCGAGGCGCCTTCCTTTTTGGGATATCTGTCTGGCTACGATAATTTGGAGCTCATCGCTCAGATCAAGGGCGTTGCCACCCCCGAGGACATTCGCTCTGCCCTGCGGCTCGTGGGGCTCGATGCAGACGAAAAAAAGAAGTTCCGAGCATACTCGCTTGGGATGAAGCAACGTCTGGGGATAGCTGCGGCAATTATGGAAAAGCCGAAGCTACTTGTTCTCGATGAGCCAACAAATGCCCTCGACGAAGCGGGCGTGGAAATACTCAAGCGCGTTGTGGCGATGGCGGCATCAACGGGTCGCGAGGTTATTCTGTCCAGCCATGACGGAGAGGTGCTCGAGGAGCTGGCCGATCGGGTTTACTGCATGCGCGACGGTGCCGTTGTGAAAGTTCGGGAAAGGTCGTGAGCGCGATGAAGAAGACCCTGTGGACAAGAAGGGCGGTGCTTGCTCTTTTCGGCTGTGCTGCTACCGGCCTTGCGGGCATGAGGGTGAGCGTCGTTAACGGGAACCGGACGGTCATTCCTGAGAAATATTATGCGGAGGGCGAATGGCTCTCGATGGATGGGGCGTTTCTGGGGTCGAAGGATGTGGCGACTGACGGGTATTCGTTTTGCATAGACGGGGCAGAGCTGCTCACGCCGCGCGAGTATCTCAAGCGTGCGCATGATGATTATTCAAAATATGGCATCGTGGATACGAAAACGAAATTGAAGGACGCCGACATCACGTGTGTTATCGCCGTAAAGATGCGTGTCAGGAATAAGGACAATGTCGAAGGCGGAATCAAAACGTATGTTTGGCATTTGGTGCCGGAGTCTGCGCCAAACTATGACTTTGTGGTCAATACCGATCTGATAACGCAGGCAATGCCGGCTCTGGGCGGCTCTGCTGCGTTTGCTGTACAGGTTGGGGCGGAGAACGAGTTGCTCGTCCCATTCATGATGCAGAACACCAACGACTATTTCGAAGGTTACGAGACCGTCCGTTTTGAGAAGGCTTTTCCTGGGACTTATACGATGAAGATGACCGATCTGCCAGAGAGAAGGCTCTTAAGGTTTGAAGTGAAGTAGCTCGAAGATCCTGTTGGGGGAGCCTCATCCTACGCTGAAGCGGGATGAGATTCCCTTCGCAGTGGCGCTCGGCCCTAGTGCTTCTTCTTGCTCTTCTTCTTACAGGCACAAAAACAATCTGCGCGAGCTGATCCATATCGCGATTAACGACTGTCACCCGAAGAATATGGAGCTCGCCCTTCATGGCCATACAGATGGCCACCTCCTGCTGGATGCGATCGAGATCGAGCGGCAGCGCAACCGGATGATGCGTCAGACGATGGGATTTCGACATGCAGTTGTTGATGCGCACAACGGAGATCTTGTTGCCGTGATGCACAGTCCCGATGATGCCTATGACTACTGCGACTATTTTGCCACGGTTCGTCGGGACGCTACTGTTCTCGATTTGTGGGCTGAGATTTAAAACATCTCGCCTGTTTCAATGCGTTTTTTGGGTTTATAACCGTTCGCTTTTTCGGTTGTTTCGCAGTTCACTAGTTCATTCATTACGTTCTTCGTATCGTCTGTAAATCAGTTATGGCGCGGTTACACAGCTCTGTTGTTGCGTTTTGTCGTAATTCAGCAATGACATAGCCGGAACTCGCCCGCAAGTGTCGTACGCTGCCGTACAAAACTGCGTTTCGGCCGTCCGCGTACTGCCAAGGCTCTGCCCTAGTACCCGGCGCCTGCGGCGGTTGTTCATATCTGAACTGCGACACAACCGAACAAAGCAATTACGACACTACGTAATTGTGTAATTACCGAACTACGTGATAACGACAAAACTGAAAAACGTAACTGTTGAATTGCAGAACAATGAGCTAACGCCGCGAGTGCCGGGTGCTAGGGCAGAGCCCTAGCGTGCGCCGCTTGCGGCGGTACGCTGCCGGGCATTTTGTACGGCAGCGTACGACTCTTGCGGACAGATTTCAGGACCGAATAGTCCGATGTTCAATAGTTCTGTTATTACGTAATTACATAGTGCGGCTATTCCGCTTTGTCGTTATTGCGTTATGCCGCATTGTCGATATTACGTAGTTCGGTTTTTCACTTTTTACGCCGTTCACTTATTCATTTGTTACATAGTGCCGCTATTCCGTGGCGTCACTTTTATGTCCACCGCGTGCGTATTCGACGGTGTGGGCAGCGTCTCCGAACACCTCGACTGCTGCCGCCACGAATTGCGGTGTGGTGCGCCTCGGGATATAGAAAGTTTTGTTGCCGAACACGATTGCGATCCAGGCGTTACGGTAGATGAATTGATACGCCGCCTCTCTTGAGCGCTTACCGCAGTATTCCTCTGCAATCTCGTCGATCTGCCAGAGATGGCCGAAGCCGACGATATATTCGGCGATGTACGCGCTCGTCTTGATTCGCACGCGCCGCGGGCGGCGGTACGGAGCATAGCTGCTTTTCCCGGGGTCCGCTTTAACGGGCACGGAATAGACCTCGGCTCGAGCCTTTTCAGCGACCACGCGCCGTGCATCATCGAGGCTATAGCGCTTGCACAGGCGCTCGCCATCGTCGGTCGAGCACTTCACGGTAATTGACTTGATATGCGGTGCCAGATACTTGTACGTCCATGCTCGCGACGCGCCGAACTCCCACCGCAGATCTTCAATGCTCAAGAACTCATCCATCTTCTGACCTCGATTTTCTGCCGATAAACGAGAAATCCCACAAGAGACGCATACTTGTACCCCCATCGTAAATGTGTGTACAAGTCTGCCGCCGACCCGGGCGGTTCGGCGCTTGCCAGGGCTCCGCCCTTGGACCGGGGGAAGGACACTCGCGCGCCTTGTTATTACGATAACGGACAAGGAAGAAAAGGCGCCAGATTTCAAATTATTACGATAAAAGACACGGGTACGGCGGCGTGCGCGGTGGTGCCTGCGGGAGATTATTACGATAACGGACGTAGCGGCAAATCCTGAATCGCACCCCTGAGACGGTGCAAAATGGCCTTGTGGGGCCATTTTGCACGCCAGCTTCGTTCAACGTCAGACATTCAAGATGTCCGACGTTGAACCTGCGTTAAAGACGCAGGTGGGGCTACTAGTTGCCTACAGTCGCTCGCGAAGCTCGCCTGTTCGTGCGTGAATGTCTGACAGCTCCGTCGGACATTGTCGGACATTTGATTGTTCGACAAATGCGCACGTGGTCGCGTTCGCAAAGCTTACTGAACGGTCGATGGGTGCGTTGAGGCCGGAGCAAACGGCGGGTGCCAGAAAAATGGCCTCACAGAATCGCCCCCATGGTTGATAAAATTGACCGCCCGGGCGCAAATCCCCGGGCGGTCAATTCATCCCCTCGTTCGCGATCCTGTCGGGTTTTCGGGCCTTGATATGTTGTTGACGGATGGATCGGCCGTACAGCTTGATCTCCCGGCGTCCCATGTGGTCGTCCCCCAATAAGACGTCCCTGATGTAGTCCTGCGGCAGGAACTCGACGGGGAAAGTTGTCGCCAGGAAGTCGTCGAACCACGCCCGCGGTGTCGGGTCTGGCGCATACATGACCTTGGTCGCGCCGTCGGGCAGGGTGATGGTGAGTCGCACCGCGCCATTGCGTCGATACGCCCTCGACCATTCCTCATCGGTATCGCCATACCCTTTGCGATCCGCGGTCGTCCTCAACCCGCCCCCCAGTTCATCGAATGACCGCGGATGCTCTCTGAGATCGACCCAATGCAGCTGTGATCTCGTGCGCCTCGCCGCGTTGTACGCCGGCTTCCACTCGTCGGGCAAATATGCTCTTTCGAAAATTTCGCGCGACATCTCGCGGAACTTAACTTCATCCGCCCGCGGCCTGTTCGGGTCGAGCGCTATCTCCGAAGCCTCGGCGGATCCTCGTCCTCCTCGGCCGGTTCGTCCTCCTCCCAGCCCCAGAAGAAGTGGGTCCCCGAGCAGGACCACTGGGAGATCGACTACGGCCAGGTCTGGGTCCCGAACGTGGTGTACGTGCGCCATGAACGCTACTGGGTCAACCATGGTGGAACCAAAGTCGGACCGTTTGACAGCAAGGCTGCTGCATGGGCGTGGTGCGATAACGATGTCGATAATGGCGGTATTGGCGGATCTGTGATCGATGACTCCTATACCACCAGCGAGGACCAGGGGCACTACGAGCAGCAGGCGACCGGGCAGCACTGGGTCGTCGACGTGGCCGGACATTGGGGGTAGTCGCAGCCTTCGGGCGGTATCGCACTGTCGCTGCGATTCACATCGCATGAACGATGGATGAACTCGCATGAAAACCCAAGCATACGGTGGTTTTATCTGACTAAAGAGGGTAAAATCACCGTAGAAGACGACGCATCCCGTGTAAGTATCGAGAGCGCGGGCGGCCTAGTTTTCTGGTTTAGTTAAATGCCCGGGCTCCACCCCGGGCATTCTTATTTGCGCTTGTTGCGGCGCAAATGCCGTCCACCGTCCGCACCGCGCGTACGCCTACGGACCTTAACTCGGACATCATACGAATCGAAAAACGCAATGACGAACGTGCCGACCGTCGCAAGGGCGGCCAGCGCATCAAGGATCTTTAGCATAGGGAAGCCTCCAATCGAATTGTCGGCCGCCCGCGCACGGAATGCGTCGTCTTGTCAATTCTAGCTGAAGCGGCGACTGTCGAACTTAATCGCCAGATAGCCACAGTCTCAAAACGTATGCCTCTGGGCACTCGAAAATCGAACCCTCGATGCCATGAATGTCGAGTGCCAAAACCCAGTGCCAAAACCTCGCCTTTGATTCCCATGGGAAAATCAAACTACGAGGCAGGAGGCTAAAAATGACACGATATGGATATGCCCGCGTGAGCACAAAGGACCAGAAGCTCGACCGCCAAATCGAGGCATTGGTCAACGCTGGCGTGGCCTATGAGCGCATCTTCAAAGACAAGGAGACTGGCGCACGCGAGGGCGACCGCACGCAACAGAAAAAGTTGTTCAAAAAGATGAAGCGCGGCGATGAGGTGGTGGTCGAGTCCTGGGAGCGCCTGACCAGATCGACGAGGCAGCTGCTGAACTATGACCTGATGTTCAGGAACTTAGGAGTGAAGCTCATATCACTGAAGCAGCCCGTTGACCTCGATACTGCATTCGGCCGTTTCGTGCTGGGCACCCATGCCTGCACCGCCGAGCTCGAGCGCGACCTGATCAGGCAGCGCCAGGCCGAGGGTATCGCCGTCAAACGGAGCCGCGGTGGCAACGTCGGGGGCCGCCCGCGCATCGCGGACGTCAAGGCCGACGCTGCCGTGAAGCTCTACCTCGCCCGTGAGACGCCAATTCCCGACATCTGCGCCGCAACAGGCATCTCGAAATCAACCCTGTACCGCGTGCTCCGCGAGCGCGGGTTAGTGGGCGTCAGAAGATAAATCCGAGTGCGCTACTATATAAGAGTGCGGTATTTCTCCAACTGAAACCCTGCGTGAACGCATGACTTGAGACGCCTTTTTAGAACTCACCGATCGCAGGACGAACACAACTCAACAGCGGCCGCGTATTTGTTCCCAGCCGTACGGCGTGGCGGAGCCATGCCCGTTGTTGATTGGAGTGCCGCATCATGGCCGAAAACCAAGTCCAGTCCGAAAAGAAAATGACCAGTCTGAATGTCTCATCGGAGACCCGTGACGCCATAAAGGACATCAGCACGAGCCTTGGCCTCTCGCAGGCCGATACCGTCGCCCACTTGGTCGACGGCTACCACCCTAACGCCACTCCCGGCGTGAAGGCTGCGCTCGACGCATCGGCCGTCCTCGATGAGGCGGTCGAGCGGGTCAAGCGCATCATCGTGGGCGCTGCCGAAGCTGCCGCGATGGAGGCTCGTGCTGCCCGCGAGGACGCCGGCGCCGCCAAGAAAAGTGCAACGGAACAGATTCAGAGCATCAAATCTAATTGCGTCGAGCAAGTCGCCGCCATCAAAGAGAAATTCGAGCTGGATACTGCGAGCTTGGAGATTGAAAACGATGAGCTCCACGCCACCGTCGCCGATTACCTCTCGCAGCTCAAGAAGCTCGATTCCGAGAACAATCAGCTCTTGGCAGAATCAGCCGCAAAAGACGATCGAATTGAAAGCATGAGGGGCGCGGTCGACGCCGCGGCCAAGGCTCAGGCCGATCTCAACGTCTCCCTCCTCGCCCAGCGTGACCTGATGGCCGAGGTCGCCGCTCTCAAGGACCGCCTCGCCGCCTCCGAGCAGCGGGCGGCCGTGGCCGAGGCCAAGGTCGAGGTCATGACCCAGACGAGGGGCGTGTAGATATGTCCGACAAGCTAAGGCCGTCTCGCCGTGAGTTGATAACGGCAGGGCTAGTCGTCTTTTTGGTCACGGCACTCGTCTGGACTGTCATTGATGGTGCCGGCGCAAATGCGCTCACCATCAGCGGTGTCATCACCCGTCAAAATGCCGTCTGTGCTTCGCTTACGGCAGTTTCAGTGGTCATGCTCATTGGGGCTTGGCTGTTTGGCTGGTGGCATTCAAAAACAATTAAGTTTGGAGTAATCGATGGAGCATCTCTCTGTTAAAAAGGCAATCAACCTAGCTCGGAACTTTGGGGCTGCGGGTGTTCTGGCAGCCGCCCTAGTTATGACCTCTGGGTGCAGCCAGGCAGACGATCATCAGACGGCAGTTCAGGTCGCCGATTCTGATAACGCTCAGGAAGACGGGGTTTACGGCAAGATGAAGTATTCAGTCACCGGCGTCGAGGTGCATGATTCCTCGACTGGCGATGGCGGGAAGGTTGCCGTTGTTCGCTGGCACGCCATTAACAACCGATCGGCAGATTCATGCGCTGTTGGTAGCTACATCACGGCTTATCAAAATAAGCAGATGCTATCTCGCGGGTTTGCCGCCGATTTGCAGGAAGATCACTTCTCTTCGCAAGGGCTTGCGCCGGGAGGCGAATGCGACGGTGTGTCGATTTTTGACCTCAACGACATGTCTCCCATCGAAGTGAAAGTCGACGGGATGGGTGCCGGGTCGAACTCCCTCGACCAGACTTTTGAATTGGAATAGTCCATATGGCGCCTAATTTCTAGAAACCTTCTAGAGCGCTTCTAGAAGGTTTCTAGAAGCGGGCGCAGCATCTTCGACCGGCACGATGTCTCGGTAGATAAGGCGATGCCTGGCGTCACGCCACTCGTCGCCGTGGTAGTGGCCGAAGAACCAGGCGCGGCAGCCGATTCGCCCGTCGAGCTCGCCAAGGAATCGTTGCAGCCGGTCGTCCAGATACTCGCGTTCGCGCTCCCGGCATAGTTGCTCTGCCAGGTCGGCAGGAGCCTCGTGAGTCACAACGTAGTCGACCTTCCAGCCCACGCGATCGAGCGAGGTGCGGCATTGCCACATCTCTTCCTCGCTCGGCATCTCCTCGGGCCACCAGCTCCTCCCCTCCTTGCGATACTGCCTGTCGTTGCTCGCGGCACCGCCCATGGTGAGGACCGTGGTTCCCGCGATGTCGAACACCTCTCCGCGCATGAGGTGCAGCACGTGCGGTCGCGCCTCATGGACGAGCCCGCCGTTCCACTCCAGCACCGGCAGCCCAGCCAGGGCATGGTGGTTCTCATGGTTGCCGTCTACGAAACACGTGGTCCACGGCTTCGACTCGAACCAGTCAAGCCAGTATTTCTCGGCGTTGGATCCATCCCAGACAAAGCCGAAGTCGCCGGCCACGATCACCACGTCATCGCGCGTCAGGGTCCGGCCCAGCGGCCAATTCTTGAAGGCAAACCGGCTGGACCCGTACTCGGCCCTGCCGTGCACATCGCCCGTCACATAGATAGCCATCAGTACGCACCCCACGGCAGGAGTTTGTCCCCGAGCCTCACGATCCGGTCGTACAGCACGGTATGACGCTCGTCCGGGTTGCCGTCTCGGTGAAAATGGCCGTAATACCAATGTTTATAGTCCAGGCGGTCCTCGAGCTCGTCGAGGAATCCGGTCAGCCGGTCCACATCAGGGCGTTCCCAGCCTGGGTCCGGGTAGAGCGTCGGCGAGAGCATGCGCGTCGAGCAGGTATGGGTGATGACGCAGTCGACCTTCCAGGCGACCTCGTCGAGCCTTGCCCGTGCGGCATCGAAATCGCGCTCGTCCGGCAGCTCCTGCGGCCACCACGAGCTGTACGGGATGCGGTACGCCCTGTCGACGCTCGTCGCCCCGCCCATGGTGAAGACCGTCTTCCCGTCGAGCTCGAAGACCTCGCCGCGCGTCAGGCGCCGAATGGGCGAGGTGCCCGACAGGCGCTGCG
>OLSQ01000617.1_pt1 | contig 34029 bp, 34 predicted proteins | sample 1672561 | NCBI WGS metagenome assembly OLSQ01 (sample SAMEA3136699, study PRJEB25190) | human gut metagenome | biome: human gut; feature: human-associated habitat; material: faeces | place: Austria | collected 2013
AAAACTGAATTCTTCAAACAAATCGCTAATTTTGCACTTGCCAGTTGAACCTGCAGAAAAACTTTGAGTTTCTCTATTTATACAGTTTTCGGCATATCTCCAAAGTAACACACATCTCGCCAAGCGGTATATAGGGAACACATCATGGAGGTTGGTTTGAGAGAGTCTATAATGCTATTGATGGGATATAGATTCAGTGAAAAGACACAAATCATTGCAGTTAAAAATCTCTAACGGATGACAATTATTTCAAATCCATTTGCTCTTGCTTGCCGCCAGCTTCTCCCAAAGTACACTATTAGTACACTACAATCTACAGATATTGCTGATAGTCAGCATAGTTATGGGTGTATATGGAAATTTACCAGCTCTACGTGAAGCCTTAATAAATAGTCTGTGCCACCGTCAATGGGAAAAACATAATCTTACGGGGAGTATCGCCATATATGACGATCGCATTGAGATTGCCAATCCCGGTATTTTCCCGCCTCAGATATCGCCTGAAAGCATTAAGGAACCGCATGAATCCTATCCTTACAATCTGAAGATTGCCGAGGCTCTTTATAAATCCACTTATCTTGAGAACTGGGGTTCGGGTGCCAAACGCATTATGGACGCATGTCGCGAACAGAATGTTGAGGAACCCACCTGGAGATGGAACGGGAGTTTCGTTATTGTTACTTTCAAACGCCCTGTCAATAGCATTAATCCCAAAGAAACCAAAGAAAATCCCAAAGAAACCACTGAGGAAATCAATAATCGTGGTTTATCTGAGTTGCAACTTACTTTGCTGCATCTAATTATAGCAACACCATCGATGACTTTGGCTAAAATGGCTGAAGAACTGAATCTTACCATCGATCAGGTAAGGACTTTGAGAAAAAATGGAGCAGAAAGGCGTGTATCTTTGTCGTAAAGGAGCGAACAAGAAAGGTATTTGGGAGATAAAATTCGAGTCATTATAAAAAATGAATCACATAAACTGCGGGAGCGCAACTTATGTGATTCACTTATTACTTATTAATATGGTTGATGGTCAGGGCGGTTATTCGCCGAGGTCGACGGCGTAGTGGGCACGTTTGCCAGTGGGGTATACTCCGGAGATGAACATCACCTTGTCCTCGCCGGGACCGAGATCGCGGATGGCGGTGAATATCTTTTCGATGTCTTCAGGGGTGGCGACGCGCATGTTGTTGACCGACGTGATGATGAATCCGTCGCGGATGCCGGCCTGCGACATCCGTCCGTCGCCGGTAAGGGTCACGGCCACGCCACGCGAGATCTCGAGGCGCTGCAGCTGCTCGGGATCGGCAGCCGCAAAGGTGGCGCCGAGTACTCCCATCGGTGTCTCGGGACCGGTCACGGCTACGTTGCCGTCGCGGTTGCGCAGAGTGACAGAGACAGTCAGCGGTTTGCCCTGACGTATCAGCCCGATTTCTATCACGTCGCCGGGGCTGCAGCGGGCCATGATTTCCTGCAGGCGGGCAGTGCCGGACACGATGTCGCCGTTGATGAAGACGATTACGTCGCCGGGCTTGATGCCGGCCTCAAGCGCTGCGCTGCGGTCCTGTACTTCGGCTACGTAGATGCCGCGGGTGGTGCCTTCGATCTTTTTGTCGGCGATCAGCTCAGGCGTAAGTTCCATGAACAGGATGCCGAGGAACGCGCGCTGCACGGTGCCGTAGCGTTCGAGATCCTCCACTACTTTCTTTACTATCGAGGTAGGGATGGCGAACGAGCATCCGGCATAGTTGCCCGTGCGCGAGTAGATGGCGGTATTGATGCCGACGAGTTCTCCGGAAAGGTTCACGAGTGCGCCTCCCGAATTGCCCTGGTTGACGGCCGCGTCGGTCTGTATATAGGCTTCGATGCCCCCTCCGGCACCACCGCCGACGGTCGACGAGATGTTGCGGGCCTTGGCGCTGACGATGCCCGAGGTGACGGTGGAGGTGAAGCCGAACGGGTTGCCTACGGCAAGCACCCACTCGCCCACGCGAAGGTCCTCGCTGTTGCCCATCGGGATGACGTGGAGGCTGTCGCCCGGATTATCGATCTTGATGAGGGCGAGGTCGGTGACCGGGTCGGCGCCGATGATGGTGGCTGCGAAGTTGCGGTTGTCGTTGAGGGTCACTTCGAGGCGTTCGGCGCCGTCGATGACGTGGTTGTTGGTCACGATGTAGCCGTCGGGCGAGATGATCACGCCCGAACCGAGGCCTACCTGCTGCTGGCGGGGTTCAGGCTGCTGCGGCTGTTGGCGCCGTCCGCCGGGCGACCCGAAGAAGTACTGGAAGAACGGATCGTCGAACGGATCGAAGCCGCCTCCCTGGTAGCCGCGTACGGCCGGGGTGGCGTAGCTTTTGACGGATACGACACCGTTGACGGTCGACTGGGCGGCGTTCACGAAATCTTCCTGAGAAATAGGTGCCGACGCTGTGGCGCCCAGCACTCCTGCGGCCAATGCGAGGCCGCTTATGATGAATCTGGTGTTCATAGGCTTTAATTGATTTTAGAGGATGACGGCGCAAAATTACGGCGCAACCCGTAGTGAGTCAAGTTAATTTCTCTAAATTTTAACCATTGTTTTTTAACATTCAATATTTATAACTCTCGATGCCGCAGACCCCGAAAAATTTGCTTACCTTTGCACCAAATTATCATTATGGCAAAGATTGGTTCTGTTTTTTCGCCCGCCGGAGTCAAGGCGCTTCTGCTGGGCAGCGGAGAGTTAGGTAAGGAAGTGGCAATCGAACTGCAGCGTATGGGAGTCGAGGTGATATCCTGCGACCGTTACCAGCACGCGCCAGCCATGCAGGTGGCCCACCGCGGTCACACGCTGAATATGCTCGACGGCGACGCTCTGCGCACCGTCATCGAGGCCGAGCGTCCGGATCATATCATCCCCGAAGTCGAGGCTATTGCCACCGACGAGCTCGTAAAACTCGAGCAGGAAGGCTTCAACGTGACTCCGACCGCCCGCGCCGCCCGTCTGACCATGAACCGCGAGGGCATCCGCCGCCTGGCGGCCGAGGAACTCGGACTGCCGACATCGCCCTACCGTTTTGCCGATACGCGCGAGGAATTCGATCGCGCCATTGCCGAGATCGGCTTGCCCTGCGTGGTGAAGCCCGTGATGAGTTCAAGCGGTCACGGGCAGACTACCGTCCGCCGTCCCGAGCAGATTCATGCCGCCTGGCACGAGGCCCAGGAAGGAGGCCGAGCAGGCGCCGGACGTGTCATAGTCGAGGGATTCGTCGACTTTGATTATGAGATCACCCTGCTTACCGTCCGTTCCGCCTCGGGCACAGTGTTCTGCGAACCCGTCGGCCACGTCCAGGTCGAGGGCGACTACCGCGAATCGTGGCAGCCCCAGCCCATGAGCGGCGCAGCCGTTGAAAGAGCCCGCGAAATTGCCCGCGCTGTCACCGATGCGCTCGGCGGATACGGAATCTTCGGCGTCGAACTTTTTGTCAAGGGCGACGACGTCATCTTCAGCGAGGTATCGCCGCGTCCGCATGATACAGGCATGGTGACGATGATCTCCCAGGACCTGAGCGAATTTGCTCTTCATGCACGTGCGTTGCTCGGACTGCCGGTTCCGTCCGTCCGTTTCTACGGCCCCTCGGCATCGCGCGCCATTGTGGTGGAGGGCGACACCGACACTGTAGAGTTCGACAATCTCGAGAAAGCGCTTGCCGAAGAAGGAGTGCAGATCCGCATTTTCGGCAAGCCCGAGATCAAGGGACATCGCCGCATGGGCGTGCTCCTGGCTTGGGCCGACACCGTCGAGGAAGCGCGCGCCAAGACAGCTCGTGCTTACGAAGCTATGAAAATCAACGTGCTGCCGCGCCGCCACTGATGGAAACGAAGAGTATGACCATCATGATGATGGTCGCCGATACGGCCCGTGCTGACCTTGCCTTCGCACCTGACCGCACTTACTACCGCTTCGCCACCGACTCGTCGATCGAGGACGGCAGCCTGGCCGCCTGTGCCGACGTCGGGAAACTTGCGGCCGACGTGCTTGCGGCCGCAGCCGGTGACGACGGCGAGGCGCCTCTCCCGTCCGATGTGCGGGTGCAGATTTTTGTCAACAACCGCCTCCAGCCGCTTCGGTTTTCCGAAGCCTCTCTGCGGCGTCTCGTCGGTCTTCTTGACCCTTTGGCTGCCGAGTTCACTTTTCTTCGCGGCTTTCTCGTCTGACGGACCGAACAAGGTGCAGGCTGTCGGTGTTTTAGATTCATGAATGAAAAGAATCAGACACCGAAAGTCAACGGATTCATCATGCTTGTCGTGGCTGTGATGATAGGCGCGATAGCCTGCTATAGTTTTTATGAGTGGTATCCTTCGTACAAGGCCGAAAAAGACCGTGCCGAAGCTGTCCGCGACTCCATCGCGGCCTCCCTTGACGCTGCCCCGTAACTATGACATGAAGGCCTGCCGGATCCGCGCATGGTCATAATAGTCGCGAAATTGGCGGCCTGAGCGTGGCGCTACGGCAGACGGAAGAGGCGCCGTGCGTTGGCGGTGGTGATCCGGTCGATCTCTGCGACGGAGATGCCGAGGGCGTCAGCCACAAAAGCGGCTGTGTAGGGCAGGTAGGCGCTTTCGTTGCGGCGGCCGCGCCTTGGTACGGGTGCCAGGTAGGGTGAATCCGTCTCGAGCAGCAGCCGGTCGTGACCGATGACCGGCAGCACTTCGCCGAGCTTGGAGTTCTTGAACGTGACTATGCCGTTGATGCCGAAGTAGTAGTCGCCGATGCTGCGGATGGCTGCCACATCGGCGGCCGTGCCGCCGAAGCTGTGAAATACGGCCGGTACTTCCGGATGCCGGGCAAGCACCTCGAGCGTCTCGCCGAGGCCTTCGCGGCAGTGGATTATCAGCGGCAGTCCCAGTTCGCCGGCCCGGCCGGCCTGACGGTCGAAGACCTCCATCTGCTCGGTGCGGTATGTGCGGTCCCAGTACAGATCGATGCCGACCTCTCCCACCGCCACATATCCGGCATCGGGAGTCAGCCGCCGCATGATGCTGTCGAGGTCGGCCTCCCAAGTCGGGCCGACTTCGGTGGGATGCAGCCCCATGGCGCGGAATATGCGGCCGGGGTACTTCGCGGCGAGCGTCTCGAGCGGACCGACCGACGATGCGTCGACATTGGGAAATATCATCTGCGACACTCCGGCTGCCAGCGCGCGGTCCACTGCTGCCGTCCCGCCGCCGTCGGTGTCGAATTCGGGCAGGTACAGGTGTGTGTGGGTATCGATCATCGTACGCGGCGCGACTGTGAATGGGCCAGATCCTCGAACCAGCGGCGGGTTTCGCTGTCCATCGGCACGCTGCCGAGTGCATCAAGCGCCTCGTCGATGTAGCGGTCGATAAGCCGGTCGCACCTCTCCGACAGATGCAGCCGGTCGTAGAGAGCGCGGACCACGGCCACGCGGCGCTTACCCGGCTCTATGGCGAAAGCCTCGGCCATGCGGTCGTGTGACTCATGGGCGGCCATTACGTAGAACCACGTCCGCTTGCCCGTGTTGATGTCATTGCCGATGGCCTTGCCGAAGACATCGCGGTCGCCGTAGATGTCGAGCCAGTCATCACGCAGCTGGAAGGCAAGACCCAGCTTCACGCCGAACTGATAGAAGGCCTCGCGTACCTCATCGGAGGCACCCGCCATGGCCGCGCCGATCTCGCAGGCGCCCCCAAGCAGGACCGATGTCTTGAGCAGGATCATGTGCAGGTAAGCCTTTTCGGAGACTGTGCTGCGGTTTTCGAACTCGATGTCGTACTGCTGGCCTTCGTAGACGAGCATGGCCGTGCGGTTGAAGATGTCGAGAACGTCTGCCGTGCGGTCGCCGGCGCCGCGCATCATCATCTGTGTGGCCATGGTCAGCAGGGCGTCGCCCGACAGTATCGCGCGCCGTTCGTCCCAGCGGCGGTAGACGGTGGGCTTGCCGCGGCGGCGCGGCGAGCGGTCCATGACGTCGTCGTGGATGAGCGTGAAATTGTGGAACATCTCTATGGCGGCAGCCTGGTCGGCTACGGTTTCCGGGTCCTTGCCGAGCGCCGCGGCCGCGGCCAGTGTCAGCAGCGGGCGCAGACGTTTGCCGCCTTCGCGGAGGGTATATTCGATGGGGGTGTAGAGCCCGGCCGGCGACGCGGACCCTTTTGGATATTCGATCGACGCGATGCGGTCGTTGACGATTCTGAGCAGTTCGGTGGTCTTTTCCATTCGGATGTGTTTATGCATCGCAAAGATAGCCATTTTCCGGGATATTTTGCTAACTTTGCGCGTTAATTCGTAATATGATGGTTTATATTATATATCTGTTGGCCGCAATGCTTCTGTCAGGTCTGAGCCTGCTGCTGTTCCGTTCGGTCAACCACGGTCTGTCGGTCAATTCCATACACCAGCAGACCACCCGCTTCACCGTCGGGTCGGTCATTGCCGTGGCGCCGCTGGCTATCACCGGCGGGTTCCCCGCGCTCCATGCGTGGCCCCTGTGGCTCGCGGCATTCACCGCTGTTGCGTGGGCTGTGACATATCCTTCGCTTTACCATCTGACACACCGTGCCGTGTCGGCCGACTACGACAACCACATCGACATAGCCTGCGGACTGTACTTCTTCGGTTTGCTGTCGGCCCTGTGCGTCGTGGCGTCCGGGGCACCGTCCGCAGTCGCTGTGGCGGCCGCATCGGTGACGTCGCTGATCGAGTTCGCCCTGCTGGCGCTTGTACTTTTCCAGGCGGTGTATTATATAATGTACGGAATGTGTGTCGACACCGACGGCATTCAGATCATACGCCAGACGAATATCAACGAGGTCATCGAATTCTCGCGCTCATATCCGTGGTGGGTGACGGCCGCTGTCGCTATTGCAGTCGCGGCGCTCGCCGCGGGGTGCGCCGCCGTCAATCTGGCGTATTCTTCCGCGGGGCTTCCGGTCTGGATGTCGGTCGTCGAAGGTGCCGCAGCTGTCGGTATCGCCTGCTTCATATTCGTCGGCCGCCGCTCGCCGATGGCACGCAGCGGCCTTGTCAACATATGGCGCGTGGTAACGGACTACCGGCGCCGGCTCGACAGCTACCGCCGTGCCGCCGCACGCCGCAACGCCTCGCTTGAGGTCGAACGTCTCGGGGAGCCTTACGACGGTCCCGCCACATATGTGATGGTAATCGGCGAGAGCGCCACGCGCGACTACATGTCGGCCTTTTCCGACGTCGACCGCGACACCACGCCATGGCTCTCGGCCCGCGCCAAGACTGATCCGGAGCATTTCCTGATATTTCCGAACGCGTATTCGTCGCAGATGTATACCGTCGCTACACTCGAGAAGTCCCTCACGGAGAGCAATCAGTACAACGGTATCGCTTTCAGCGACGCGTGCTCGCTCATCGACATGGCGCGCAAGGCCGGATTCCGCATCCACTGGTACAGCAACCAGGGACACCTCGGAGCGTTTGACACGCCGGTTACGGTCGTGGCCGAGACCTCCGATGTGGCCCGCTGGACAGCCCAGGAGATCAGTAAGGTGCCGTACGACATGACTCTGCTCGATTTTCTCGATGAAGTCGATCCCTCGGTCGACAATCTCATCGTACTTCACCTCAAGGGCAGCCATTTCAACTATCAGAACCGCTATCCCGCATCAGAAGCCATATGGCCCGGCACCGACAATCCCACGTGCTACAAGAACTCGGTCAGGTATACCGACAGTGTACTTAAGGCCGTCTACGAGCGGTGCTCGCGCGAGTTCAATCTCAAGGCTATGGTCTATTTTTCCGACCACGGCTGCATACCGACGGCCAGGCGCGCTCCCGGCTTCGCCGATTTCCAGATGGTCCGTATCCCTCTGTTCGTGTGGCTTTCCGACGACTATGCCGCCCGCCATCCCGTGCCGTCAGGAGCGTTGCGCGATAACCGCAGGCGCTGCTTTACCAACGACCTGGTCTATGATCTGATGTGCGGTCTGATGGATCTGCGTTCCGACCGCTTCGACCCCGCGCAGTCGATCGCCTCGCCGGCGTACCGCTTCGACCGCGGCACACTATCGACTCTCGGCGGGACAGTCGCTCTCGCTGATGATCCGCGCCCGCGCGGGTGGTCAGAATGAGATGCCCAGCCGCACCATCGCTATGTTGAGTGCCGGATAGTGTGTGACCGTCTCCCCCGACGTCACCTCGCCGCGTCCCACATAGGTGTAGCCCGCCAGGATGTAGCTGCGGAAACTGCGGCCGCGGGCCAGGTTGATGCCCACGCCCACCGAGCCGTAGGCTCCCGTCTTGGTCGCGTTGTCGGGCAGATAGTTCAGCGCCATGCCGCCCCTTACATCGACAAACAGCAGCTTGAGCTGCTTTGAGAAATCTGTGCGCACCATGGCGTACACCGGATACGTGCGGCACGAGTTGCTGATCATTATATCGGCTCCGGCTCCTATGCCGGCAAAGCTGAAGACGCCCTGCTTTACGCCGAAATAGGCATGAATGTCGATCGACGACATGTCGTTGGCGCTCAGATCGATCGAGCTTCCCGCCTCGGCGCCCCAGGTGAATGTCAGTCGTTCGCTTTCAACATTCTTCGGCGTTCCCACCGAGTCGGTCGGCTGTGTGGCGCCGTACAGGGCCGCCGGCGCTGCGGCCAATGCGGCCATCAACAGGCGCCGTATCATAGCCGTGTGAGTTTCAGACAGGTCCAGCGGTCGAGCTCGGTCCAGGACTCGACTTTCAGGCCGGCCGCAGCCGCAGCCTCGGCCACTACGGGAATGTCATCGGTGTAGAACCCGCTCAGCAGCATCGTGCCGCCGCTGCGCAGGCGTGCGGCGTAAGCCGCGATGTCGGCCGTGATGACATTGCGGTTGATGTTGGCTATGAACACGTCACATTCCGGCACCCCGGTCAGGGCCGACGCGTCGCCCAGTATGAGCGATATCTCGGGATGCCCGTTCAGCGCCACATTCTCACGCGCGTTGACATAGGCGAATTCGTCGATCTCGATACCCGTCACTGGCGATGCCCCGCGCATGGCTGCCAGCAGAGCGAGTATGGCCGTGCCAGTGCCCATGTCTATCACAGCCTTGCCCTCGAGATCCATGTCGAGCAGCGCCGTCAGGATCTGTGATGTGGTGGCGTGGTGACCCGTGCCGAATGCCATCTTGGGATCAATCACAATATCATACTGAGCCTTCGGCACATCGGTATGGAACGAACTGTGCACCACACATCGGTCGGCGACTATGATCGGTTTGAAATAGTTCTTTTCCCACTCCTCGTTCCAGTCGCGGCCCTCGACCTTGCGGTGCGTCACCGTCAGGCGGCAGTCGTAGGGGAAGTCTTCCACGGCGGCTGCCACGGCGTCGCTGTCGAATGCGTTCTCGGCGATGTAGGCCGTAAGCCCGCGTTCATCGGGCACAAAACTCTCATAACCGGCGTCGCCGAGCATGCCGGCCAGCAGATCGGTGGCGTCCTCGCCTGCATACGGCTCCATGTCGAGCCGCGTCTCGATATAATCGTTCATAGCTGTCCTCTTTTCCGTATTTCGGGCAAAGATAGCTATTTTGTCGCAGTTAAGCCTACTTTTTATCCAAAAAATCTGAAATCAGCGTTTCTTGTCCTGGCCCTTCTGAGTGTTGTGGTGCAGAAGCGGCGCGATGCGGCGCCACAGCTTCACGCCGATGACAAGGAAATCGGCATAATTGATCATGCCCATCAGACGCGAAAATGTCGACTTGTTGAAAAACAGGTTGCCCTGCCGCACGCGGTTGCCCTCGATGACGATGCGCTCCTTCTCAAGCTCGATGCGAGCCAGAGTCACGGCCCGTTCGTACACTAGACGGTCCATCGTATATCCTTCCCATTCGTGGGTCTTCTGAGGTATTTTCTTCATGACTGTCACTTTTGAGGCGGTTTGACAAACAATCGGGTCACGAATCTGGTTATCGGATCGATGAACAGCTTCCGGCGCAGGAAAAAGATCACGACGAACAGCACTACATAGAAAGCCGCCACGTAGAGAAACGCGGCGATCGGAGCCACCGTCTCCGCGAGCATGTGGCCGATGCCGAACGACAGAAACAACAGCACCATCGATCCTATGATCAGCAGCACGGCATAGAACGCTATGCCCGAAAGCAGCAGCGAGGTTTTCTCCGCGGCCGTCAGCCGCGCGTAGTCGATATTCAACGTGATCAGACGGCGCAGATTCTCGAACATTGCCGTCAGTGACTGCTTATCTTCACTCATCTTGTGGTAAATAATTGAAATTGTGATGAATCCTGATATATCATTCAATGCCCCGCATGCCGTGGCATGCGGCTGCCGCGCAGGTCGCCGTCCGGCTTGCCCTGACAAGGCAGTGCCGGCGACGGGATCCGGATCGTCAGGACCGGACGCCGTCACCGGCCCGCGCTTTAGTTCTCTTCGATCTGGCTGGCGATCATCTCGACGAAATCCTCGACCTGATCATCAGCTATGATACCTTTCTTAACCAGCATCTCCTTGATGCGGCGGCGTACTTCCTCGCCTTTCTCCGTCGTGACAAGAGCCGTGGCTGCTGCGCCTACGGCTGCTCCGGTAAGAAACAGTAACAGACCTTTCATTTCTTTTTCGTTTCAAGGGTTTCGTTCATCTTTTCCTCGATCTTGTCCTCGATGGCGTCAGCGATTTCCTCGACCTGGCTCTCCTTGGCATAGGGGAACTTGTCGCGGATGAAGCGGCGAATCTGGGCACGTGTGCGGATACCCGACTGAGGAGCGAGAAGAATGGCGGCTGCTGCGCCGACAACTGCGCCGCCTATTGCGGCAAGTGCGATTTGAAGACCTTTCATAGTAATTTTCGTTTTAATGGGGTTAGTTTTGATTATACCACAATAACGCCGTGCCGCGAAAAAAAGTTTGCACGCGATTGTAAAAAATCCCCGCAATCCAACTTTATTCCCGGCATTCCAACATTTATTTCCTCCGCCGTCCCGCGCGGAAAGGTCCGCCGTCTCGCGCGGATCCTTCGCGCCGCATTCCGCCGGGTCCCCGCGGCCGGCAAATGCGTGCCTGCTTCGTCACGGGGCGGCCGGCAACCGGCTCCATGTTCCGACATATTTCGCAGAAAAAAATTCGAAAAATCGCAAAAATCATTGCAAACCCAAAAAATATATGTAACTTTGCAGCCGAAAAGCCCCGGCGTCGTCCGCGGCTCCTTTTCAATAGGCTTCAACAGCTGTTATTATGGTCCTATAGCTCAGTCGGTTAGAGCACCTGACTCATAATCAGGGAGTCCAAGGTTCAAGCCCTTGTGGGACCACAACCAAAAAGTTACGGATTAAGAAAATCGCTGAAATTCAGATATTTCGGCGATTTTTATTTTGCCTGTTGTCATCATAAATATGATATGACTGGATTCGTTTTGGATAGGGTGCCGGTCCGGAGTATGAATGAAGAATATGGAAATTCCTTAAGGGATTCTTAACAAAAATTTGGCAGTCTCAGCGAAATGGCGTAATTTTGCAAAAAATTGAAGTACTATATCGTAACCTTTATAGAAAGGGCCAGATGAGAGAACGGATTATTGAGAAGTTATGCCATAATATGTTAATCAACAAATTTATGGCCGCACCGACTCCCCGATGGTTAGTGTTGGGGGTCGACCTTATGATTGTAGCGCTGAGCTGCCTGATTACATATACCTTCAATCCCGATTCAAACATATCGTCGTTCGGCGAGTGGGACACTCCGCTGACGCGCGGCGTCATTGTGTTCGCCGTATATTCGGCTTTGATGCCGCTGGTGCATACTTACCGCTATATCGTCCGCCTGTCCATGGTTGAGGATATGTACAGAGTGGTGGTGCTTGTGCTCACGGCGTCGATGTTCCTGACAATGGTGTCGGGAGCCTGCTTTGCGTTCACAGGCCGGCCTTATTTCGAATTGTGGAATGTATTTGTCATCGGCCTGCTTACATTCTCGATGCTGATGTTGCTACGTCTCGGCATAAAATATTTCTACCGGCGTCTGTCCGATGTCGAGAACAAGCGCAAGCGTGTCATTGTGCTGGGCTCTACTGTCAATTCTTTTGCTGTTGCCACACAGCTCAATTCCGAGGCCGACGGAAAGTTCAAGGTCGTAGCCCTGCTGGCTCTGTCGCCGGATCTTAATGTAAAGCATATCAACGATATTCCGCTGTATACGTACGACCCCGCGACAATCCGCGATTTGTTCCGCCGCTACAACTGCAAGCGTCTGATATTCCCGTCGATACAGCTTAAATTCATGCGCAGCGGTGTGGCCGATGTGTTCCTGAAGAACAATATCAAGCTGCTTATGTACAGCGGTGTCGAAGAGTTCGACCGCAATGCCGGCAATGCCTCGGCCAATGTCCGCGACATACATATCGAGGACCTGCTCGGACGCGATGTCATCAAGACCGACATCACTGAAGTAGAGAATGTGCTCCGCGGCCAGGTGGTCATGGTGACCGGCGCCGCCGGTTCGATCGGTTCGGAGATTGTCAATCAGGTCGCGTCGATGCGTGCAGGCGAAATAGTGCTGCTCGACCAGGCCGAGACTCCGATGCACGAGCTCCAGCTGATGATGGAGCAGAAGCACCCCGACATAAAGATACACCTGTTCATAGCCGATGTGGCCAACCGCGACCGCGTGGAGCAGGCATTCAAACGCTACCGTCCGCGCTACGTGTTCCATGCCGCCGCATACAAGCATGTGCCGATGATGGAGCGCAACCCCTCCGAGGCGATTATGACCAACGTCTTCGGCACGAAGAATCTCGCCGATCTCGCCGTAGAGTACGACGTGGAGAAGTTCGTGATGATCTCAACCGACAAGGCCGTCAACCCCACCAATGTAATGGGCGCGTCGAAGCGCATCGCCGAGATCTACGTGCAGTCGCTCTTCTTCAACCTGTCGCGGCGTCACCGCGACGGCCGCACGACGCGCTTCATCACCACCCGCTTCGGCAACGTGCTCGGCTCGAACGGTTCGGTCATCCCTCTGTTCCGCCGTCAGATCGAGCAGGGCGGTCCCGTCACGGTGACACACCGCGACATTATCCGCTACTTCATGACCATCCCCGAAGCCTGCTCGCTGGTGCTTCAGGCCGGCACGATGGGCAACGGTGGTGAGATATACATCTTCGACATGGGACAGCCCGTGAAGATCTACGATCTGGCCACGCGCATGATCTCGTTGTCGGGGCTGCGTCCGGGCGAGGATATCGAGATCGTGGAGACCGGCCTGCGTCCCGGCGAAAAACTCTACGAGGAACTCCTCAACGACAAGGAAAAGACCATGGCCACGCGCCACAACAAGATTATGATCGCAAAGGTGCGTGTGTACGACTACGACGATGTGTCTGCCCACCTCGAGACACTCCACAAATGCACCGACCTTGGCGACTACCACGACATAGTGGCTGAAATGAAACGCATCGTACCTGAATTCAAGTCCAGAAATTCCATTTGGGAAAGCATCGACAGCGAGATCAGGCGCGAGGAGGTGATAACCGAAATTACGATATGAAAAGACTGCTTGTAGCACTTGTGGCGCTGTTGGCGCTGGGCGTGTCGGCCTCTCGTGCCGCCAATCCGCTCGACATACTCTCCGGAGTAGTGGGCGCGGTCACTTCGACCGACAAATTTGAGATCAAGGACCTCGAAGGCACCTGGGAATACAAATCCCCGGCTGTCACATTCAAGAGCGACGATGCGCTGACCAAGGCCGGCGGCGTGGCCGCTTCGGCCGCCGCCGAATCCAAGCTGGCTCCTTATTACAGCCGTCTGGGCCTCAATACGGTCGTCATCACTTTCGATGCCGAAGGCAACTTTACGATAAAGGCAAAGAAATTCAGTCTGAGCGGCACGGCCGTTAAGGACAGCGATTCCGGGCTGCTGACGCTGAAATTCCAGGCTGCCGGAAAACTTAATCTCGGCCATGTCTCGGCGATTGCCTCCAAGGACGCCACAGGTGTGCTCACACTGACCCTCGACGCCACCCGCGTGATCTCGATTGTCGACAAGGTCGCGTCGATTGCCAACAATTCGACGCTCAAGACCATGTCGCAGCTTCTCGACAAGTACGACGGTATCTACGCCGGAGCCAAATTCAAGCGCAAGAAATAAGCCCGGCCGGCAGGTCGGCATAAATCATGGCACGAGGGCTGCGACAGGCGTTTGCCTCGAGGATCAGGACTCTGCGGTTCAGATTCGGACAGTTCACCCACGAATTCAGCGGTGCTATTTCCGCCGGAAGCGTCGTCCTCAACGTGGCCGCTATCGTGGCCTCCATCATGTGCCTGGTCGTGATGGTAGTGCTCGGAGGGTATGACCATACACCATCCGAGCTGCATCTTATCCGCAACATCCTGCGCGTCATCCAGGGCGTATTCCTGGTCAACATACTGTTCAATCTGATTCTGCGTCTGCGGGCCACGGTACGCGACAGCCGCATCGTGAAGTGGATTGTGGAGGCAGGCGTCCTGCTCACCCTGCTCCCGTTGCTGTATCCCCATCCGGTCCATCCGTGGATTCCCTGGCTCGAGCGCGTGCTTTACAGTCCGTATTTTCTTAATACGGTGCTGGCCGCATATGCCATTGTGGAGCTGTCGTTCGCCGTTATGTCCCTGGCCGGCCGACGTACCAATCCCTCCTTGCTGCTGTCGGGAAGTTTTCTGTTTTTCATCCTTTCGGGCTCGTTCATACTTATGCTGCCGCGCTTCACGGCGGTGCCGATTGACTATATCGACTCGCTGTTCGTGGCCACCAGCGCCGTCTGCATCACGGGCCTGACGCCGGTCGATATCGCGTCGACATTCACCCCTCAGGGCTACATCGTGCTGTGCGTGCTTTTTCAGGTCGGAGCTTTGGGTGTGCTTACCTTCACCTGCTTTTTCGCCATATTCTTCAGCGGCACCGCGTCCGTCTACAACCAGCTGCTTATCCGCGACATGATTTACTCCAAGACCATGAACGCCTTGGTGCCTACGCTGTTGTACATACTGTGCTTCACGCTCGCCATAGAGGCTGCCGGCGCGGCCGCGGTATATTTCACGATCCCCGACACATTGCACCTGTCCGAGAACGAAAAAGTGATGTTCGCGGTATTCCACTCCATGTCATCGTTCTGCAACGTCGGTTTCACGTGCCTGTCCGAAGGCATGTCCACTCCGCAGCTGATGACGGCCGGACAGTCCGTTTTCACTGTCACCTCCGTACTTGTCATCGCCGGCGGCATCGGTTTCCCCATTCTGGCTAATTTCAAGGATATCATCGTATCGTGGATCCGCTACGGCTGGCAGCGTCTGCGACGGCGCGTGGCCGAGCGTCCCCCGGTGCATTACTTCGACCTGAACACCAAGCTTGTCCTCCGCACATACTTCATAATACTGGGTGTGGCGTCTGTGGCCTTTTTCATCCTCGAGTATGACAATACTCTTGCCGGAATGACATTGTGGCAGAAGGCGGTTCAGTCAGTGTTTAATTCGCTTGTGCCGCGCAGCGCCGGTTTCGCGTCCGTGTCGCCCGCCGACTTTCTGCCGCTGACTATGCTGCTTGTAGTCGTGCAGATGTGGATTGGCGGCGGTTCCCAGTCGCTGGCCGGCGGTATAAAGGTCAACACGGTGGCGGCTGTGTTCCTCAATGTAAGGTCGATACTGAAAGGTGCCGCGCGCCCCTGGGCATCTGACCGGGCCATATCGGTCGGCACGGTCCGGCGCGCCAACGCTGTGGTGGCCCTCGCCATAGTGTCGTGGTGTGTGGTTTCGGCGCTGCTGCTCCTGCTCGAGCCGCAGCTTGCCCCGAAGGCACTGCTGTTCGAAGCCACTTCGGCCCTGTTCACGGTCGGATCGTCGCTCGGCGTAACTCCTGATCTGGGGGTGGGGGCCAAGACGGTCGTGTGTATGGCCATGTTTGTGGGACGCGTCGGCCTCATATCGCTCCTTACAGGCCTTGTGCGTCAGGGCCGCGACGTCTCCCGGCATCTGCCTGAAGAAAATCTGATTATTAACTGATAACATTTACCAACATGCGGTTTCTCATCATCGGACTCGGAATCTACGGTACGAACCTTGCGCGCGACCTCGTGGCTATGGGCCACGAAGTCATCGGAGCCGATTCGTCGCGCACTATCATAGACGAGATCAAGGACTATATCACGACAGCTTATGTGATCGACACCACGGAAGAAACGGCGCTTGGTGTGCTGCCTCTCCGCAATGTCGATGTAGTGATCGTGGCCATCGGTGAGAATTTCGGCGCTTCGATCAAGACCGTGGCCCTGCTCAAAAAGTCCGGTGTGAAGACCATCTACGCCCGTGCCATCGATCCGCTCCACGAATCCATCCTGCAGAGCTTCAATGTCGCGCGGATTCTGCGTCCCGAGCAGCGCGCAGCCGCCGACCTTACCCACGAGATGGCACTCGGAAGTATCACTGAATCGCTCGCTGTGACCTCCGACACGTTCATACTGAAATTTACGGCCCCCGGTTTTTTTGTCGGGCTTCCGTACGCCGACTTTGACCTTGCGCAGGACTACGGGCTCACCCTGGTCACTGTGACCCGTCCCCGTGTGAAAGTAAATGTCATTGGCATGAGCCAGACTACCCCCGAGGTGCTCCGCGACGTGAAATCCGACCGTGTCGATCCCAAGGATGTCTGGGTGGTTTTTGGCACGCTGAAAAGTTTCCGCTCGCTCTACCGCCGCCTCGCCGGCGAATGACCCCGCCCTTCACAGAGGCTTTTGTGGTCGGCCGGTCGACGGATAAGTAGAGGATGCACAAGTATGATTGCACTATCTAATCACTCGGGATTGTTCTTTTTCGACATGGTTAAAGTTTGTGCGTATCAGGATTTTGTACTAATTTGCAATACTTATGGAAGATATTACCGTTAACAACGTCCCTCGTATTGTCAGTGTCAAGGATTTTAGGATAGACGCCGACTATGCCGCTTGGCTCTCAGAAATCAAGCGTCGCTATATTTCTGCCCAAATCAAGGCTTCCATCAAGATCAACACAGAAAAGCTCCGTTTTAATTGGAGTGTAGGTCGTGACCTTGTGATGCGTAAGGCTGAGGAACGATGGGGCAGCGGAGTCGTAGAGCAACTCAGTTTCGATTTGAAGGAGGCCTTTCCGCAGGAAAAAGGATTCAGTAGCAGGAATATGTGGCGAATGAAACAGTGGTATCTGTATTTCTCTACAACAGAGGCTAATGAAAAGCTGTCACGACTTGTGGCAGAATTGCAATGTATTGAATCTCCATATCTTATAAATGTGCCACAGGCTGTGGCAGTTTTAAATGGCGAGCAGGGTTTCCCGATAGTGCTTGGAATGATTCCATGGGGACATCAGACAGATATCGTTTCTAAATGCAAGTCTATTGATGAAGCAATATTCTATTTGCGGGAATGTATATTAGCCGGATGGCCCCGTCAGACATTGAATAATTCACTAAAGGCTAACTTGTATAAATCCAGCGGCAAAGCAATCAGCAACTTTCCTGAATATCTGCCTGAGGCACAGAGTCGTATGGCGCAGGAAATTACTAAAGATAACTATGACTTTGGGTTTATAACCGTTCCGGTAAATTATAAAGAAGAGCAACTTGAGACAGCTCTTGAACAAAATATCACACGCTTTCTTCTTGAACTTGGCACTGGTTTTGCTTTTGTTGGCAGGCAGAAAGAACTTATCGTAGGCAACCGTACCCGTAGGATTGACATGCTGTTCTATCATATCCGGCTGAAAGCGTATATAGTCGTTGAATTGAAAGTCAAACCTTTTGACCCTGAGTATGCCGGAAAGCTCAATTATTATGTAAATGCCGTTGACGAGCTACTCAAAGGTCCGGATGATAATCCGACAATAGGGCTTTTGATATGCAGTGACAAGGACGAGACCGAAGTGCGTTGGGCGTTCAAGGGTATACAGACTCCGATGGGCGTTGCATCTTACGATAACGTCCAAATAGCTCCTTCAAATTTGCTCCCGTCGGCAGAAGAACTACAGGCACGGGTTCGCTTGGTAGAAGAAGAGTTGAATAATAAGCCAACTAAGGCTTGATGTATGAAAAAGCTGCGTTTCAGGCTTCGGGTGTCAGCATCTTCAGGAATGTATCCTCGTCGATGACCGGGATGCCGAGTTTCGTGGCTTTTTCGAGCTTGGAGGGGCCCATGTTTTCGCCGGCGAGCACGTAGTCGGTCTTTTTCGAGATGCTGCTTGCGTTGCGGCCGCCGTTCTTCTCTATCATAGCTTTGTATTCGTCGCGGCTGTGCTTGGCGAATACTCCGCTGATCACAAACGCTTTGCCGCCAAGTAGGTCGGTATGGTCGTCGCCGGCGGTCTCGGGCATGGCCATGGTGACTCCCGCCTCGCGGAGGCGTTCGACGGCCCTGCGGTTGATGTCGCGGCTGAAATAATCGGTGATCGACGCCGCAATGCGCGGGCCGACATCCTCGATGGCTTCAAGGCGTTCGGCCGGCCACGTCATCAGTTCGTCGATATTGCCGGTGGCGCGGGCTATTTTACGCGCCGTTGTTTCGCCCACAAACGGTATCGACAGCGCGAACACCACCCGTTCGAAAGGCACGGCCTTGCTCGCCTCTATGCCCGCAATGACGCGTTCGGCGCTCTTTGCCGCGAAGCCCTCGATTTTCATTAGATCAGCGGCTTTCAGGTCGTACAGGTCGCTGAAATCCGTTACCAGCCCGGCGTTGTAGAGCGCGGCGGCAGTCTCCTCGCCTATGCCGTCGATATTCATCATGCGGCGTCCGACGAAGTGCTCTACGCGGCCGATGATCTGCGGCGGGCAGCCGTATTTGTTGGGGCACTGCCAGGCGGCTTCGCCTTCGACGCGGATCAGCGGGGTGCCGCACGCGGGGCAGTGGCTCACGAATTCCACCGGCCGGGCTCCGGGTTCGCGTGCGTCGGTCTCTACTCCGGTGATCTTGGGGATGATCTCGCCGCCCTTTTCGACGTAGAGCATGTCGTCGTGGCGGATGTCGAGCTGGCGCATGATGTCCTCGTTGTGGAGCGACGCGCGTTTCACGATCGTGCCCGAGAGCAGTACCGGCTCGAGGTTGGCCACCGGGGTGATGATGCCCATGCGTCCGACGTCGAACGACACGGACCGCAGCCGCGTCAGCGCACGTTCGGCCGGGAATTTGTAGGCCACGGCCCAGCGCGGCGACTTGGCCGTGAACCCAAGGTTGAGCTGCTGGCGCAGCGAGTTGACCTTGAAGACGAGTCCGTCGGTGGCTACGGGCAGTTTGCGCCGCTCCGTGTCCCAGTATCTTATGTAGCGGTCGACAGCCTCGATGTCTTCAAGCAGTGTCATCGCCTCCGACACCTTGAAGCCCCAGCTGCGGGCCATCATCATGTTGTCGTAGTGGTTGTCGCAAGGCAGGTTGTCGCCCAGCATGTAATAGAGATAGGCGTCGAGTCCGCGGCGTGCCACCTCGGCCGGATTGAGCAGCTTGAGGGTCCCTGCGGCTGCGTTGCGCGGATTGGCGAAGAGCGGTTCCTCGTTGAAGGCCCGCTCGGCGTTGATGCGTTCGAACGACTTGTAAGGCAGCACGATTTCTCCGCGTATCTCGAAGAAGTCGGGCCACCCTTCGCCGGTGAGCTGCAGCGGAATCGAGCGGATGGTCTTGACATTTTCGGTTACATCGTCGCCTTGTACGCCGTCGCCGCGCGTCACGGCCCGCAGCAGGCGTCCGTGCTCGTATATGAGCGAGATACCCGTCCCGTCGAACTTCAGCTCGCCCACTATGGTCACTTTCTGGCCCGGCAGGGCGTCCGTCAGTCGTCCGACCCACTGATCCACGTCGTCGATCGAGTAGGTGTTGGCCAGCGACAGCATCGGATACACGTGCGCTACCTGCCTGAACCCTTCGCTTATGTCGGAACCCACGCGGTGTGTCGGCGACAGAGGATCATCGTACTCGGGGTGAGCCTTTTCGAGAGCTTCGAGTTCCTTGACCATCATGTCGTAGTCGTAGTCGGATATTGCGGGCGAGTTTTCCACGTAGTAGCTGTGGTTGTGTCGGTTGATGTCGGCGCGCAGTTGTTCTATCTGTTGTCTGATGCTGTCCATAGCCGTTAATCTTTAGAAGTTGTGAGTGTCTGTATTGCTTTTATCACGCGGTCGGGCTCGAAGCCGCGTCCCACGGCGAAGCGGAAGGCCTTCGTGCGCGATTCATAGGAGGCCGGGTCGGGGAGCGATCGCAGTTTGCGGCCCACTATCTCGGCCAGGCGGCTGTCGTAGATCTCTGTGTCTATGTCGTCGAGGGTTTCGGCGGTCGTTTCGGCGTCGACGCCTTTGGCGCGCAGGGCCATGGCTATCTTGCGCCGTCCCCAGCCGCAGTATTCGATCTTTTCCCGGACAAACATCCGTGCGAAGCGCGAGTCGTCGACCAGTCGGCGCGAGGCCAGCTGCTCTATTACGGAGTTGGCATCGCCCGGCGTCAGGCCCCAGCGCCGCAGACGGTCGCGTAGCTCGCCCGTGGAGTGCTCGGCGCGGTTGCACAGCACTTCCAGGCGCGCGTAGGCCGATTCAGGTGTCAGTGGGCGACGCTGTATCATGGTGCTGTGGCTCTGGCGAAGCGTTTCCGCCCCAGAAAATCAGGGGTGATTTCTATGTCGGTGTAGCCCAGGTCGCCGAGCATGTCGGAGAGCGGGGCGGCATATAGCGGGTTTATCTCGAAGTAGAGCCTTCCACCGCTGCGCAGGCGTCCCCGGCCCATATGGCCGATGGCGCGGTAGAAGCGCAGCGGATCGCTGTCGGGTACGAACAGTGCCGTATGCGGCTCATGGTCGAGCACGCGGCTGTCCATGTCCGCTTTCTCGCTGTCGGCGATGTAAGGCGGATTCGACACTATCAGATCCAGGTCATGCGCGGTGCTTTCAGGCATTGACAGCAGATCGGCGCGCACGAAGGCGATGCGCACCCCCAGCCGGCGTGCGTTTTCTTCGGCCACGGCCAGGGCGTCGGACGATATGTCTATGGCCTCTATCCGGGCGAACGGCAGAGCGCGTCCCAGCGCTATGGCTATGCAGCCCGAGCCGGTGCCTGCGTCGAGAATGCGCAGGTCGCGGCGTCCGCGGCAGTCGTCCGTGATCATGTCCACGAGCTGTGCCGTCTCAGGGCGGGGAATCAGCACCGACGGGCTGACCTTCAGTGTCAGCCCCATGAACTGAGCCTGCCCCGCGACATACTGCGGCGGCTCGCCGGCGGCGATCCGGGCGACCATTTCATCAATCCGCCCCACGGTCTCAGGCTCTACGGTGCGGCCTCCGTCGGTGAATATCTTTTTTGGGGTGGCTCCCAGCACATCCTCCATCAGCAGGCGCGCGGTGGCGCGGGCCTCCCCGGCTCCCAAGGCAGGCGTGAGGCGGTCAGTAATGTGTCTGTTGAGCTGCTCGAGAGTCATTTGCCGGGATGTTTTTCCGGGTCGGCCTCTGGATTGTCGTCGTCGGTGTACTCCCATTCGGCATCGTCGAAGTCGATGTCGTCGCCCCAGCTTTCGCTGCTGATGTGCTGCAGGTCCTCCCCTTCGAAGTCCTCGTCCGAAAGATCGTCGGCATCGTCCTCGCCGGGCGTGTACTGGAATATGAACTCGTCCTCCTCGCCCACGCGGTGCTGGCTGTCGAGCGGCCGCTGCACTATGTCCACCGTGGCCAGTCGGTTCGAGTCGTCGGTCACGGCCCGCCACAGCATGTCCTTCAGCTCGGCGATGCCCTGGCCTGTCACGGCCGAGATGAACACCGACGGTAGGTCCTCCGGTAGCGTCTTGCGGATTTCCTCGATAAGCTCGTCATCGAGCATGTCGCTCTTCGACACGGCCAGCAGGCGGTGCTTGTCGAGTAGCTGCGGATTGAATTTACGCAGTTCGTCGAGCAGGATATTGTACTGTTCGGTCACGTCGTCGGCATCGGCCGGCACCATGAACAGCAGCACGGCGTTACGCTCGATGTGGCGCAGGAAGCGCAGTCCCAGGCCCTTGCCCTCGCTCGCTCCCTCGATTATACCCGGAATGTCGGCCATTACGAACGAGCGGTTGTCGCGGTACGCCACGATGCCCAGCTGCGGCTCCATGGTCGTGAAGGGGTAGTCGGCGATCTTGGGACGCGCGGCCGACACTGCCGACAGCAGGGTCGACTTGCCGGCGTTCGGGAAGCCTACGAGGCCTACGTCGGCCAGCACTTTCAGCTCCAGGATGATGCTGCGCTCTATGGCCGGCTCGCCGGGCTGCGCGTAGCGCGGAGTGCGGTTGGTCGACGATTTGAAGTGCCAGTTGCCCAGGCCGCCTCGGCCGCCGCGCAGCAGTTTCACTTCCTGCCCGTCGCGGGTCACTTCGGTCAGATATTCGCCCGACTCGGCGTCGTAGACCACCGTGCCGCAGGGCACGTCCACGACAACGTCTTCGCCGTCCTTGCCGAAGCTGCGGCCGCCCGAGCCGCTCTGTCCGTTGCCTGCGAAGATATGGCGCCGGTATTTAAGCGGGAGCAGCGTCCACATGTGGGCATTCCCCCGCAGGATGATGTGGCCGCCCCGGCCTCCGTCGCCCCCGTCGGGGCCTCCCTTGGGTATGTATTTGGCGCGGTAGAAGTGGCGCGAGCCGGCGCCCCCCTTGCCCGAGCGGCAAAGTATCTTTACGTAGTCGATGAAATTTGAATCTGCCATGTCCGTGTGGTGTGGTTAGCGTGATAGGTTGTTGTGGTGGCGCATCAGTTCGGTCGCCTGGCGGAAATCGGTGGGCGATCCCACGTCGATCCACGTGCCTTTGATAGGATAGTATGCCACCTTGCCGCCCGATGCTATTATCTCGTCGATCAGATCGGTGGCATCCGTGCGCCGGTCGGGCTGCAGCCCGCGCAGCAGCCGGTTGCGGAATATGTATATGCCGGCGTTGGCGTAGTAGGAGTAAGCCGGTTTCTCGGCTATGCCCGTGACGCGTTCGCCCTCGATGGTCAGTATGGCGTAGGGTACCGACACCTGATAGGGGATGACGGCTATCGTGGCGTCGGCTCCCGAATCGCGGTGTTTCAGATACAGCTCCTCGAACGAGATCGTGGTGATGAGATCCGAGTTCATCACGAGCGTGTTGCCCTCCTCTGCTATGTCGGCCAGCCGGGCCGATCCGATGGTGCCCAGCGGCATGTCCTCGCGCACGGTGCGCACATTCACTCCCGCCACAGGCTCGGCGAAGTGGCTTTCGAGCTGTTCGGCCAGGTAGCGTGTCGTCACAGTGATGTCCGTCACGCCCACGGCCGCCAGAGCCTCTATGTTATAGTCGATTATCGCCTTGCCCTCGATGGTGAGCAGCGGCTTGGGTGTGGTCAGGGTCATCGGACGTAGCCGCTCGCCCTGTCCTCCGGCCATCAGTATCGCCGAAAGCGGCAGGCGTGTGCGCGTTCGGCTCAGATCCACGATCTCGGCCGGAGTGCCGTCGGAGTTCAGGCGCGGCAGCAGTTTTATGCCGGCGCGGCGGCACTCGCGGATCAGTTCCACGTCCGATTCGTCGCCGCGCAGAGCCTTGAACGTACGGCAGGCGGCTTCCGTCACCGGCCTGTCGAGTCCCTTGCCCGCGAGCAGGGCGCGCCGGATGTCGCCGTCGGTCAGCGAGCCGGTCACGGCCCCCCGTCCGTCGGTCACAAACAGGGTCATGGCGCTTGCCGGCAGCGAGTTGAGCAGGGCGAGCGCCTGGAGCAGCGTCGATTGTTCGTTGATTAGGTTGCGCATACTCTTAAAACACTTTATTCGGTGATTGGTTGTCGCGGCCGTCCCCGGCGGCGCGCATGCTTCGGAGTATTTCCTCGGCCACGAGCCAGTCCAGCGGCGTGTCGAGGTCTATGCTGCGTTCGCGCGGCATAGGCGACGGCACGCGCCGTGGAAATTCGCCCAGCGCCATGGAGCGGATCGATGCCGGATTGATGACATATACCGCCCCGTTGTACTCCCACGCAGCCGGGGCATCCTGGCGTCGCGTGTACAGCCCGTCGCCCTTGGATACATGCAGAAATCCTGTCGCCGGGTCTGTCTCGAAGCAGTTGTAGTAGGGGTTCGATGCCGCCTCAGTCACCGTGACCACCATATCGATCTCCGGTGAGTAGAGAGCGAGGGCGGCGCGGATGTCGGCCGCTGTCCGCAGCGGCGATGTGGGCTGCAGCAGCACCACGCAGTCGTAGCCTATGCCGGTACGGTCGGCATAGGCCATGGCGTCCAGTATCACCTCGCGGCTTCCGGCGGTGTCGGTGGCCAGCTCAGGCGGACGCATGTATTCCACCGGCAGTCCCGCGCGCCGTCCGGTGTCGGCGATCTCGGCGTCGTCGGTCGAGAGGATGATGTGGCGGTCGTCGGCGCCCGCCTCGCGGGCCGCCTCGATCGACAGGTGTATGAGCGGACGGCCTCCCAGCGGCTTGATGTTCTTGCGCGGGATTCCCTTGCTGCCTCCGCGGGCAGGTATGATGTAGAGTGGTGTCAGCATGTCAGGTCGTAGAAGCGCTTGGGCGCGTGATCGGATGAGTTGACGAATTCGGTGATTGTCCGTGCGGCCAGTTCCACGGTGTCGGGGCGCCCGTAGGGATTCTCCCGGGCGGCAGCCAGCTGCTGCATCTCGTCCGACAGTGCGCGGTCGATCGCCCGGGCTATATCGTTGGCCGAGTCGCCGCAGTGGATTACCGACGGCGCGGCGATGCGGCCTTTCTGCCGTATGCCGATGTCCACCGTGGGCGTGCCGGCCGACGGCACTTCGACCACGCCGCTCGACGAGTTGCCGACAACCACCTTGGCCAGCGCCGATGCGGCCAGGTAGCGCTTCATGCCCAGCGATCTGACGGCCGTGACAGCTTCCGGACGGCGCTCCTCCCACGCCGCGATGCGGTCGATGATAGCTCCCGAGCGCGGGTCGCTGTTGGGGTAGGTGACTATGATGTGAAGATCTTCGAAGCGGTCGAGGGCTTCGGTCAGGGCATCGAAGCGAATGCCCGGATCCTCAGGGTCGAGTGTGGCCGGATGGAATGTTACCAGGGCTATGTCGCGCCCGTCAGCTATGCCGAGGCTTCCGAGCACTTCCGCCGCCGTGGGCAGCTGCTGGTTGAAAGCGTTCCACACGCCCAGAGCCCCGATGTTAACCACCCTGTCGGGCTGCTCGCCCATCTGTATGACCCGTCGGCGGTAAGGTTCGGTGGCAGTCAGGTGAAGCGACGCAAGCTTGGTGATGGCATGGCGTATGGAGTCGTCCATGGCCCCTTCGGTCACTTCGCCGCCCGATATGTGTATGATGGGGATATGTGTCAGCGCGGCGGCCGTGGCCACGGCCAGCATCTCGTAGCGGTCGCCCAGTATCACCACCGCATCCGGTCGCATGCGTCCGAAAGCGCGCGCGGTGCCTTCGAGGCATGCCGCTGCCGCCAGTGCGCACGCTTCCGTCGACTCTCCCCCGCCCCCGTCGGGTATGGGCACGCGCTCGTCCACGGCGAATCCCGCAGCCTCGATTTCCGACACCGTCGCCCCGTACTTTTCCAGCAGGTGCATGTTCGTGGCGAGAATGCGCAGGTCCGTGCCCGTGTCGGCGCGCAGCCGTTCGGCCAGCGGCTGCAGCAGCCCCCAGTCGGCGCGGGTCCCGGTCGCGATGCATATTCTGCGTGTGGTGCTCATCTCTGGCTCGGTTTGGGGTTGCGTACTTACAGCACGTTGAGCACCTGCTCCTTGATCTGCTCCAGGATGTCCTTCATCTTCACCACTATGCGCTGCATGTCGGCATGGTTGCTCTTCGATCCGAGGGTGTTGATCTCGCGTCCCATCTCCTGGGCTATGAAGCCGAGTTTCTTGCCCTGGCCCGGTTCGCCGTTCATCGTCTCGAGGAAATAGCGCAGATGCTGTCCCAGGCGCTGCCGCTCTTCGTTCACGTCGAGCTTCTCGATGTAGAAGATCATCTCCTGCTCCAGGCGCCCTTTGTCGTATTCGGCCACCGGTATGCGCGCCAGCCCTTCTTCGATGCGTTCGCGGATGCGCGGCACACGTTCGGCTTCGAACGGCGCTATCGACTCGAGCAGTTCGCCGATAGCCTTCACGCGGCTCTCAAAAAATACTTCGAGGCGTTCGCCTTCGGCGCGGCGGTGTGCGTTCAGGGCTTCTACCGCTTTATGGCATGCGTCGGTCAGAGCCGTCTCGATCTCCGGCGAGTTGTCTTCGTCGGTATCCGTGATCATTATGTCCGGGAAGCGCATCAGCAGCGGCATGATGTCCGACGGTGCGAGCCCGATTCCGAGTGCCGAGGCAGCCTCGTCGAGATTTTTCTTGTATTGGGCGAGCGCGGTCAGATTCAGACGCACCGGTGCCGGGGCGCCGGCCAGCGCCTCGCATCCTACGTTGAGGTCTACCTTGCCGCGCTGGAGTTGGCGGGCGACAATGTTGCGCAGCTCTATCTCGTAGCCGCGGAGCGACGACGGTACACGGGCTGAGAGGTCCATCTGTTTGGAATTTAATGATTTGACCTCAACGGTTATCTTTTTACAATTAACCTCGGCTGATGCTTTGCCGAAGCCGGTCATTGATAGAAGCATAGTTTTATGTCAATTAATTTTCTACAAAGGTAATCAATAGTTTTCAAAAACGGAAAAAAAGGTTGGCACGGGGCAAAAAAAAGTCCCCGTCATTTCAACAATGATAAGGACCTAAGCCGATAGGCATAATTGGTGATTAGAATTGAGCTGTCTTATAGCATTTTAAATGTGCAGAGATTATATCATACTTACTTATCACAACACCTATTTTTAATCCTTGGCCATATTCTCTCGAGCGGGCCGGTCGGATACATGCCTTAGCTTAGATTCTAATCGGATTGAAGTAAATGCGTAAATAATCGGTCTAAGACTAAGCAGATAGGTGATTCAGTTATCTGCTGCAAAGTTAAGGGCATTTTCACGTATTTCCAAACTTTTTATTCTAAATAATGATGAAAATACTTTAGTTTTAACATTATTTTGAATTCGATTACATAAATTTATAAAAATGGCGCGGATATCTGCCATGCAGGCAGGTATCCGCGCCGGTGATGAGGTCTGTTCCGTCTATGATCAGTCGATCTGGATCACAAGGTAGTTGGTCAGGCTCCAGAACTTGTCCGGATCCAGGATACGGAGCACCTTGCTGCCGTTGACGTCCTCGAAGCGGTACGAATCCTTGGGATGGTTGGTCTTCACTTCAGCCTTTTTCGAGTGGCAGTTGATCGATGTCAGCGTCTGCTTGTTGGCGGTCACGAAGAAGCTCTGGTCGAAGTCGCCCTTCAGCAGCTTGGCCTTGCGCAGGAAGCCGGTCTCGAGAATCTTGTGGGCCTTCAGCTCGCCCTTGTTGGCGGCCACGTAGTAGCAGGTGTTCAGTTCGTTGGTCACGTCGGCCACTTCCTGCTGGGCGATGTTGCGTTCGTCCGTGACGGTGCTAACCGTGGTGTTGAGCGAGTCGACCGTCGTGGTGAGCGTGCCGATCTGAGCCCGGGCTTCGTTGAGGTTCTTGGTGAGGCTGGCTATTTCCTCTTCCTGGCTCTTGAGCTGGTTGTTCAGGGCCGTGATGGTGGCCTGCAGGTTCTTGTTGTTGAGATTAGAGCTGTTCAGGCGCTGTTCGAGCTGGGCAAGCTGTTCGCGGCGCTGCTGCAGGGTTGCCTGTATGGCGGCGATGTCGGCTTCGATCTGCGCCCGCTGTGAGCCGGTCTCGCCCGATATTCCGTCCGACACCGTCAGGATGTTCTCGAGACGCTTGATCTGGTCCATGTTCGACGATATGTCGTTCACGAGGCTCAGGAGCTGGTCGCGGTCCGCCACGGCGGTTTCCAGTTCTTCGCGGGTCGCTTCCTGCAGCGCCTGTTCTGACGTTGCGTTCTCATCTGACTGTTTCTTTGAGCAGGAGGCCAGCAGGGCCGCCACTGCCAGCAGCATGACTAACTTTTTCATATCGGTAGTTTTCTTTTAAATTAATTTAATCAGGACGATATTTGTTTTTATGGATTTTTGTTTCAGGGTCTGTACGGCCTTGTACTATGATAACAATCTCGCCTCGCGGAATGTTTGCTCGGTAGTGCTCGGCCAGCTCGCCGAGTGTCCCCCGCACGGTCGATTCGTGGATTTTGGATATTTCGCGGCTCACCGAGGCCGGTCTTTCAGGGCCGCATGCCGCGGCAAGCTGCTCCAGGGTCTTGACCAGCCGCAGGGGCGATTCGTAGATGATGAATGTGCGCGGATCCTCCGCAAGCGCCGCGATGCGTCCCGCGCGGCCCTTCTTCTGTGGCAGAAAACCCTCGAACACGAAGCGGTCGCACGGCAGCCCCGACGACACCAGCGCCGGCACGAAAGCTGTCGGCCCCGGCAGCGTCACCACTTCGACGCCCAGCCGCCGGCATTCGCGCGAAAGCATGAACCCCGGATCCGAGATGCCCGGTGTACCCGCGTCCGACACCAGCGCTATGTTCTCGCCCGAGGCTATGCGCTCTGCCAGAGCCTCGCTGGTGGCGTGCTCGTTGAACTTATGGTGGCTCTGCATCGGCGTGGTTATGCCGAAGCGCTGCATCAGCACGCCGCTCGTGCGCGTGTCTTCGGCCAGTATCAGGTCGGCTTCGCGCAGCACGTCGGCCGCACGCGGCGTCATGTCGGCCATGTTGCCCACCGGAGTGGGTACTATGTAGAGCTTTCCGGCCATGGATCAGGACTTCGCGTTGAAATAGTTGCTCACCAGGTTGAGGAATTCCTTCACGGTCGGGTTTTCCGGATCCCACGCCAGGTCGTCGCAGAGGTATTCGCGGGCCTCCGCGTAGGAACTCATCGCCGAGATCAGGTCGAGCGTGTCGTTGAATTCCTCCGCCGATCCCCCGAACAGCTCGCGGCGGAACATGAACTTGTCGTTCAGCGTCAGGTTGCGGCGGATGTCGCGCGTACCTTCGGCGCGTGCCGCCCGCTGCGCTGCGCTGTCGTCCTCCACCACTATGGCGTCGGCCGGCACATCGGCCTCGTCTGGTTCTTCCGCGGGCGCTTCCTCGCCGCCCTCGGCCTCGTCGTCCTTGACTTCTGTCGGTGTCTCGGGTGTGTCGCCCGCTATGCCGGCCACGCCGCCGAAGAGCCGCGAGAATTCAGCGTATTTTTCCTGCGCCGCCGCCAGCGCCTCGTCCGACGGACGGGCCTGAAGCACCCGCAGCGCACCTTCAAGCTCTACGTTGAGCCGTATCAGTTGGTCTATTGTAGTCATTTCTTGAAAATATTTAGCAGATATTTTTCGATTTTGCCTTTGAGTTCGGCCCGCGGACAGAAGAAGCCGTTCACCATTATCACTACAGTGTGGGTCGGCCGTCCCGACCGGTCCAGATAATACCCGGCGTACGTCTGCACCCCGCTTATGCTGCCCGTCTTCAGGGCCAGCCGTCCCTTGAGCGACGTCTTGGCGCCGAAGTTCTTCAGCGTCCCGTCGATGCCCGCCACCGGGAAGAAATCCACGAATGTGTCGGCATACTGCCCCGCAGCCATGTATTCCAGTATGGCGCACAGAAACCGCGGCGAGAAGCGGTTGGCGCGCGACAGTCCGCTCCCGTCGAGTATCACCGTACTCTTGGCGTTCAGCCCGTTGTCGCTCCAGTAATCCTGCTCGGTCGTGATGCAGTCGGCTCGGGAGCCGTCAGGGACCAGTGCGCGCAGCATTCCTTCGGCGAAGAGGTTGTCCGATCGCTTCATCAGATTGCGCAGTATGTACCGCGCCGCCGGCGAGCGCTGCGTGTACAGTTCCGTGTCTATGGACGGGTTGCGGCCGCACGTGGCTTTCTTGCCCACGGTGATTCCCTCTGCGTGCAGGGCGTCCGCCAGCACCGCCGCATACGAGTATGCCGGATCCGGATTCGACGTGTTTATGCTCCAGTCCTTCTTGCGGCGTGTCTGTGCCGGTGCCCACACCGTCAGGTTGTTGGCGTTGATGCCGCGCAGCTGGTCCGTCGAACTTTTGCTCCATTGCCGCACGTCGATTTTCAGAGTGCTGGCAGGCGATGTCGTTCCCTTGTCGGGATATGCCTTTACGTAGTTGCCGCGGTAGTTGAATCCGTACAGTCCCGCGCCGTAGGGCCATGCTATGTCCTCGCATTCCCACGACGGCAGCTGGCCGGCGTCCTTCATGTTGTCGACTACGCTCACGTAGCCGGTGATTGACTTGATCCCGAGCCGCTTCACCGCCGCCACGATCGAGTCCGTGAACCCGCGGGCCGACTTGAACTCGGTGCTCCCAAGCGTCGGGTCGCCGCATCCGCGTATCACGATGTCACCCTCCCAGCGCGAGCGGTCCGAGGCCGACCGCCGTCCCGACAGCCCCACCGTCGTGGCGAATCGGAAGTCCGGTCCCAGCAGCATCAGCGCCGTCGCCGACGTCACGGTCTTCGTCACGCTCGCCGGGGTCAGCGCCAGGTAGCTGTTGTGGTCCGCGAGCACCTTGCCTGTCGACAGTTCCTTGATGTATATTCCCACCGTTGTGGCGTATCCGTCATCGAGCCCGAGTACGTTCGTTTGCGGCGTCGCAGGCAGTGCGCAGAGCACCAGGGCGGTTATGAATGTTATGATGTGTTTCATGCCGTTTTTTGACGTTTTAAGGGCCTGCGCGCAGGCCATCTGACTGCAAATTTAACAATTTGTGGACGTTTATGGGGCAAAATATCGAAAAAAAAAGTAACTTTGCATTCCAATGGTAATCAAAACACGAGACAGACTCATAGAGGTGGCGCGCCAGCTTTTCGCCCATAAGGGCGTGGACAAGACCACGATGAACGATATCGCCAACGCGTCCGAACGTGGGCGTCGCACCATCTATACCTATTTCCGCAACAAAAAGGAAATCTACAATGCCGTCCTCGAGGCCGAAAGCGAGCAGCTCGTCACCTCCCTGCGCGAGATAGCCGTCGGTTCCGGCCCCGTCGATCAGCGCCTGGCCGATTTCCTCCGTTGCCGCATCTGTCACATCAAGGGCCAGTCTGCATCCACCCTCAAGAACTGGCTTATGTTCGATACACGCCGTCTCGAGCGTATCAACCGCATGGCCGCCGACAAGGAGTCGGCCCTGCTGTCGGATCTGCTGGCCGAGGGCTGCCGCAAGGGTGTCTTCAATCCCGCACGCTGCCGCCTGTTCGCCACATTCATCGACCGCATGCTCGAGCTGCTCGAAATGCCACTGGCCGCCGCTCCGAAGATATCCGACGCGCGCCGCCACGAGATTGCCGAGAGTTTCATTGAATTTTGCGTCTCCGATCTGAAGTCGGACATTCAACCTGCCGAAAATTGAAAGAAAAAGACATACGTAAATTCCACAGCGACGTCGCGCTCAGTATCAGCCGCGGCAACCTCCACGATGCCTTTGCCGCCATGCGCTCTTTCAGCGAGGGAGGCCTCACCTGGGAGATCACCACGGACATCGACCGTCTCGAGGACAACTACCGCGCCATGCTGTCATACCTCTCAACGGGCGCCGACGACCCCGGCCGCGACCGTGTCTACGACTCAATCGTCGCACAGGCCCGCGCGATAGCCGACACGCTCGTCCGTCATGCCCTCATTGCCGAAGGCTCGTCGCTGTATTTCAGTACACTGCGCCGCCTGGGCGCGCGTCCCGGCCAGTCGGTTGCCGCTGCCGTCGACGCCCTGCGGGCCGAGCTGCGCCGCCTCGATGCCGACGTTGCGTGCCTCGCCCACGCCGCCGTTCGGCTTGTGGATGGCGCGGATGCGTTCCGGGTGCGCCGCGGCATAGCGGTCACAGATCGCGCCGCTCTCGCCGTCGGTCGAGCCGTCGTCGATGAGGATGACCTCATAGTCGGTGAAATTCTGCGCCAGCACAGAGTCGATGCACTTGGGCAGGTAGTCCTTGACGTTGTAGACCGGGATGACAACACTGAAAATCATGCGCGTTTCTCCTCTCCGTCCGGCAGTGCGTCCGGCTGCTCGCTGCGCATCTGCGTCAGGTAATAGGCCACGGACAGCAGCACCGACATGTAGATCGAGGCGTTCGGCCGCCGCAGTACGCCGGCAGTGAAATAGGCGTATACCAGACACAGGCACAGCCCGATGCCGAAGGCGCCGGCCTCTAGCGTGAAGTATTTGCGGAAATCCTTGATCAGGCATTTGATGATCAGGTACAGGAAATAACCGATGAAGGCGACCATCATGGCCAGCCCCACCCAACCGTACAGGAAACAGATGCCGTGGAAGTCGTTTTCCACGTCGTAGATTTCGCCGTCAAAGGCCATGCGGCCGAGCTCCATACCGAACAGGCGGGAGGTGAACGGCTGCTCGTCGAGCAGCATCTCGCAGAAGACGATCTTGCGGTGGCGGGTCGCCGTGATGTCCGTGACCTGCGCGGAGTAGTCGTAGGCGGACATGACGCGCGCCGTGCCGAAGCGCCGGCACATATTCGGCGAGTAGAAATTATAGATCGTGCACAGGGCGTGGTAACGCTCCCCGGGCGTGGCGGTGGATGTGCCGTCCTTGTTGCCCTCGGCGCGCTGGATCATGACGTTGGCGTCATTCTGCTTGTAGCTCATGGCCTCATTATAACGGTTCTGGTTGATGTACATGGGCGACTGCTTGTAGGTCGCGCAGCACACGGCGAGAATGAGCACCAGCACGGCGATGTAGCGCTTGGAGGTGCGCGCCTTGCCGGTCAGCACCAGCACGATCGGCACGCCGAGCGCGACGACGGCGATCGAGAAAAACGCCAGACGCGTTCCCATGAGATAGAGCTGACCGAGCGCCGCAACGCTCGTGAGCGTGAAGAGCAGAAACTGCCTGCGGCGGTAGCAGAGCAGGATGACGATGGGCGCAAGTATGCTCATGATCGCGCTCTGCGCGTTGCCGAACGAGTACCAGCCGAGGATGCCCACGTTGGTGGACTGATAGGTCGCCGAGGAGGTGTGCGTGAGCACGCTCACGATGACGGAGGCCGTGATGATCCAGAAATCGAGCAGCAGGCCGGTCTCAAACGCACGGCCGCACTTGTCGTTCGCCCGCAGGAAGGAGATGAAGCACAGCACGAACAGCGGCATCTGCACGACGCGCACGAAGTTGGTCAGGTCGTAGACGATGCGCTGGTAGCCGACGATGAAGCAGGAGATGCAGTGCCCGATGAGCAGCACGGCACAGGCGGCGACGGCGATGCCGTAGACCTTCTTGCGCGCGGAGGTGAAAAATCCGAGCAGGCACACGACGGCAAACACGGCAAAGCGCAGCAGCAGCGTGATGGTGTTGCTCATGCCGAGCCGGTCCGTCCAGAAGGACAGGATGTCCATCAGCGGCTGGATCGCCATGAGGACGATGACAAACGTGGGCAGATGGCGCGCAAGTGCGCCGGAGACGTGGGTTTCTTGACTCATGAATGTGTTACTCCTTTGTTTGGGTGGCGTCGGAAGGAACCGGCCAGAAGACGCGCAGGATCAGCAGGATCAGTATGCCGAGCACAAGCCCGAGCGCGAGGCCGATGCCGGTGCGCAGCAGCGAAACGAGAAAGTGCGCGCGAATGTGGCAGAAGGTGTTGGCGACGGAGGCAAATCCGATCGCACCGAAAACGCCGAACAGCCACGCGGTCAGGCGGCTGCGGTGCGCGGCGCAGCAATAGGCCGCGGCGATGGCGGGGTAGGCGATGAGAAATTCCTTTGTGCGCGGCCGGAACAGCAGTACACGCTCCAGCCAGTTGCGCGCGCGCTGCTCACCGACGGAGACGGACAGCATCCCGTCGCCGGTGCGCAGGATGTAGACCGTGCCGACGGCGGCGAGGATCACCAGCAGGCACAGCAGCTTTCGCCGCCAGTGGCGGCTGTTTTCCTGCCGCAGCGTCTGCAGGTCATCGCGCACAGAGCAGCCGCGCGTGTGCAGCAGCGCCATAGCCAGAAGCACCATGCCGCCGGCGTATACGGTCAGCTGACTGAGCTTCACACCGCGAAACAGCCGCAGCACGAGCAGATATTCCGAACCGCTGAGGATCGCGCCGATGTAGCAGCAGCCCCAGAACGTGATGGCTGTGCCGAGCGCCGTCGTGC
>OLSQ01000618.1_pt1 | contig 33963 bp, 30 predicted proteins | sample 1672561 | NCBI WGS metagenome assembly OLSQ01 (sample SAMEA3136699, study PRJEB25190) | human gut metagenome | biome: human gut; feature: human-associated habitat; material: faeces | place: Austria | collected 2013
ACCAATGATTATTGGAAAACAGCAGCCATTCCCATTTCTGGCAAATAAACAGCTGTATGCAATTGTACTTCTGACAACAGGAAAGGGCAAGAAAAAGACAGGAATTGTGCCTTGCTCCAACAGCGTGTTTAAGCGACTGATCGAGATACCGACGAGACCGGGCTGTTTTATGCTTTCGGAGGAACTGATTCTTCATTTTATTTCGAAACTTTACCCGAAGTATTATATTCGGGAAAAGTCCATTATGCGTGTGACAAGAAATGCGGATATTGATGCGCATGATCTCTACGATGAAGATATGGACTATCGAAATATGATGGAGCAGCTGATCAAAAAGAGAGTCCGTCTGGATCCGGTCCGTGTGGAATTAAGCAGAAAGATTAATGATAAGGCAACTACGGAATTATCCAATTTCCTTGAGATTGGTACTTCACATATTATTAACGTAAAGACACCGTTAGATCTGTCTTTTGTATTTGAACTGCAGAATTATCTGCGTGATCGTTCCGAATTGTTTTATGAGAAACGCACACCGAGAGATACACCGGAATTATCGCTGAAAGAGAGTATTCTCGATCAGGTGGAGAAGAAGGATGTGTTGTTATCCTATCCATTTGAAAGCATGAAACCATTTATTAAAATGTTAAATGATGCAGCAGAAGATCCAGATGTGGTATCAATCAAGATGACACTGTACCGTGTTGCGGACAGAAGTAAAATTATTGACGCATTGATTGAGGCGGCGGAGAATGGCAAAGAAGTGGTTGTGCTTGTGGAACTGCGTGCACGATTTGATGAGGCAAACAATATTGAAATGTCTCACCGACTCGAAGATGCGGGGTGCCAGATCTTATATGGACTCGGAGAATATAAAGTACATTCCAAGCTCTGTCTGATTACGAAGAAAACACCGACGGGATATGCCTATATTACACAGATCGGAACCGGAAATTACAATGAGAAGACTTCCCGGCTTTATACGGATCTGTCCCTGATCACTGCAAATCAGAAGATTGGTGCGGATGCGGCAAAAGTGTTTATGGCATTGCAAAAAGGCGAAGTGGTAGAAGATGTTGAGAAACTTCTTGTAGCACCAAAGTGTTTGCAAAACCGGGTCGTTGCAATGATCGATGAGCAGATTGCAAATAAGAAGAGCGGAAAAGCCGCTTATATTGGGGTAAAGATCAATTCCCTGACGGATAAAGTATTGATTGATAAGCTGATTGAAGCGTCACAGAATGGTGTGCAGGTAGACCTGATCGTGCGGGGAATCTGTTGTCTGAAGCCACAGATCCCGGATATGACAGAAAATATCCGTGTGGTCAGTGTTGTGGGACGTTTTCTTGAACATTCAAGAATCTATCGCTTTGGCGTAGGAGATGTAGAAAAAATATATATCGCATCGGCAGACTTTATGACAAGAAATACAGTACGGCGTGTTGAAGTTGCAGCACCGATCTATGACGAGAAGATCCGTGAGAGAATCCGTTATATCTTTGATACCATCATGAAGGATGATGAAAAGGGCAAGGAGCAGAATGCTCAGGGATTGTACGAAAATCGTGTGATCAATGAAGTGTCGGTAAACTCACAGGAGATCTTTTATCAGGATGCATATGACCGTTGTGTAAAAGAAGTATAATATAATACACAAAACAAAATGTGCAATATAGTGCACAAAAAAATACGATTGTACATTATAATACAGCAGAAAAGCCTGGAAACAGGCTTTTCTTGCTGTATAAAAAGTTTTTTTAAAAAGATGTTGACATAATATAATGAACGTGCTATTGTATAGCTGTACAAAATAATAGACAAGATTTAGAGCAAAGACGCTTACCGATGAGGTCGCTTTGCTCTTTTTTATTACTTAAAATTAAGGAGGAATTATATTATGAAATTAAAGGACACAGGATTAACCGCACAGGACATTAAAGACAAAGTAAGTAAATATATGATCGAGACATATGAGCGTTTCGATTTTCTGGCAGAGACAGCTGAGGGCATGTATCTCTATGATGAGAACGGAACTCCATATCTTGACTTTTACGCTGGAATCGCTGTAAACAATGCAGGTAGCCGTAACCCTAAGGTTGTTGCAGCAGTCAAGGATCAGGTAGATGACATCATGCATACATTCAACTATCCATATACAATTCCTCAGGCATTGCTTGCTGAGAAAGTTTGTAAGACAATCGGGATGGACAAGATCTTCTACCAGAACTCCGGTACAGAGGCAAACGAGGCTATGATCAAGATGGCTCGTAAATATGGTATCGAGAAATATGGTCCAAACAGATATCACATCGTAACAGCTAAAGATGGATTCCACGGAAGAACATTTGGTGCCATGTCAGCAACCGGTCAGCCGGGAAATGGATGCCAGGTTGGATTCGGACCTATGACATACGGTTTCTCTTATGCTCCTTACAATGATCTGAAGGCATTCAAGGATGCATGTACAGAGAACACCATCGCTATCATGATTGAGCCGGTACAGGGTGAAGGTGGTGTACATCCTGCAACACCAGAGTTCATGAAAGGTCTCCGCGAGTTCTGTGATGAGAAGGGAATGCTTCTTCTGATTGATGAGGTTCAGACAGGATGGTGCAGAACAGGTGCTGTAATGAGCTACATGAACTACGGAATCAAGCCGGATATCGTTTCTATGGCAAAGGGCCTTGGCGGTGGAATGCCAATCGGTGCAATTTGTGCAACCGAGGAAGTTTCCCAAGCATTCTCAGCAGGTTCCCATGGTACAACATTCGGTGGACATCCGGTATGCTGTGCAGCAGCATTAGCAGAAGTTGGAGAACTGCTTGACAGAGATCTGGCAGGAAATGCCAAGAAAGTCGGCGATTACTTCGCAGCAAAACTTGAGAAGCTTCCTCATGTAAAAGAAGTAAGACATCAGGGACTTCTCGTAGGTGTGGAGTTTGATGATACAATCTCAGGTGTAGATGTGAAACATGGTGCATTTGACAGAAAGATGCTGATCACAGCCATCGGTGCACATATCATCCGTATGGTTCCGCCACTTATCGTCAGCGAGGAGGAATGTGATAAGGCATTCGAGATCCTCGATGAGACAGTAAAATCACTTTCATAAAATCGTTCATACGTTAGATGTATACACACACATAAAATCAGGACAAGGGCGTCACGAAATTACTTCGTGCGCCCTTTTTTAGTGAAGAAGAGAGGGGTAAACAATGGCACATCTTGTTATTACAATAGGATGCGAATATGGCGCAAAAGGAAACCAGATCGGTAAAAAAGTTGCACAAGATCTGGGAATCAAGTTTTATGATCGCGAAACGGTAGACCAGATTATCAAAGAAGTAGGAATACCGAAAGACATTATGGAAAAAGTTGAGGAAGGTGTTACCATCGCCGGAAAAGGCGCGGAAGGTGATGTCCGTGGATCTTTCTCCAAATACGCGGATTTGACAGAACGCGCAATTCACGTCCAGAAAACAATTATTCGAAAATTATCCGACCGGGAATCCTGTGTGATCATCGGTCGTTCAGCTGATTATATTTTAAAAGAACATAAACCGATTTTACGTATTTTCATTTATTCACCGGATGAGGTGAGAATTAAGAATGTAATGGAAAGCCACAATCTGTCAGAAGATGATGCAAAGCTTTTCATTATGGAAAAAGACAAACGATATCACAAACGTCATATGGCACTGACAGGAAGCAACCGAGGCGATCGTCACAACCGAGACATGCTCATAGACAGCAGCCTTCTGGGTGTGGATGGTACAGCGGAACTGATTGAGAGCGTAGCAAAGAAAGTATTTCAGGAATAGGAGGTAACAGGATATGGAACAGAAAAAATCAGAATTTAACAAAGTACTGAATGCCTGGGACATCCTTGTAATTGCATTCGGCGCTATGATTGGATGGGGCTGGGTCGTTTCGACCGGAGGCTGGATTGAAAAAGGTGGTGTACTTGGTGCCGCACTTGGATTTGTCATCGGTGGTATCATGATTTTCTTCGTAGGTATGACGTATGCAGAGCTGACAGCAGCAATGCCACAGTGTGGTGGCGAGCACGTGTTCAGTTATCGTGCAATGGGAGCAACCGGGTCTTTCATTTGTACTTGGATGATCGTACTTGGTTATGTCAGTGTTGCCTGTTTTGAGGCCTGCGCTTTTCCTACGATTATCACTTATTTATGGCCGGGATTTTTAAAGGGTTATCTGTATACGGTAGCCGGATTTGACATTTATGCATCCTGGTTGATCGTGGCAATTGTTGTGGCATTTTTGATCATGATGATTAACATTATCGGTGCAAAAACCGCTGCAATTTTACAGACCGTTCTGACCTGCATCATTGGTGGAGCCGGAATCCTGTTAATTGTAGCTTCTGTCATCAATGGTTCTGTGGATAACCTGAACGGACAGATGTTTGCAGGGGCTTCTACAGGTGTGAACATTAAGGCAATTATCGGTGTTGCAGCACTGTCACCATTCTATTTTATCGGATTTGACGTTATTCCACAGGCAGCAGAGGAGATTAACGTTCCGGCAAAGAAAATTGGTAAAATTTTAATATTATCTGTTGTACTGGCTGTTATCTTTTATGCACTTGTCATTGTAGCCGTTGGTCTTGTTATGAATTCAGGTGCAATTGTTGCATCACAGCAGGCAACCGGACTGGTTACCGCAGATGCGATGGCGGCGGCTTTTCACACAAAAGTCATGGCAAAAGTCATCATTGTAGGTGGTATGTGCGGAATTGTTACTTCATGGAATTCTTTCCTGCTCGGTGGTTCCCGTGCGATGTATTCCATGGCTGAGTCTTATATGATTCCGAAGTTCTTTGCAAAGTTACATCCAAAGCACAAGACCCCGGTGAATGCTCTGATTCTCATCGGTGCGTTGACAATGCTTGCACCGTTTGCAGGACGAAAGATGCTCGTATGGATCAGTGATGCCGGTAACTTCGGATGCTGTTTCGCATACTGCATGGTTGCACTTTCCTTTATGATTTTGAGAAAAAAAGAGCCGGATATGCCAAGACCATACAAGGTACCTGCATACAAGTTTTTCGGAGCGATGGCAGTGATCATGTCCGGATTTATGGTAGCGATGTATTGTATTCCGGGAAGTGGCGGAAACCTGATTCTTCAGGAGTGGCTGATTGTACTTGGCTGGAGTGCACTTGGTGTCGTATTCTATGTTATTTGTAAGAAGAAATACAAAGAATCCTTTGGTATTCTTGTTGAACTGATCTCTGATGAGGATGCTGCAACTCTGATGCCGGAGGCTGACGATGTTGAACTCGATAAAGTCATTGATGCAGCCATCGATCGTGTACTTGCAAGAAAAGCAAGCTAAAAAAGGGATATTCGAAGAAAGGACAGATTACAGATATGAATACATTTAATTTTTCGGTTCCACAGGATATTACAGTGGGAAAAGGAAGTCTGGCAAAGTTGCCGGAGATCGCAAAGAAACTTGGCGGTTCCCATGCGTTTATTATTTCCGGTCCACATTTGGCAAAGATGGGGCTGGTAGAAAAAGCAGCCGATTATTTAAAGACAATGGATATAAAAGTTGATGCGTTTACAGAGATTGAAGCAAACCCTTCGGTTGCGACGGTTGAGAAGGCAACGGAGAAATTTAAAGAATCGGGCGCTGATTTTATTGTTGCATTTGGCGGCGGATCCCCGATGGATGTTGCAAAAGCTGTCGGTGTGGTTGCAAAGTACGGCGGAAGCATCACCGAATATGAAGGTGCGCATAAGGTGCCGGGACCAATCATTCCTCTGATCGCGATTCCAACGACTGCCGGAACAGGTTCCGAGGTCACCGCATTTTCGGTAATTACGGATCACAGCAGAGACTACAAGCTTACGGTATTCAGTTATGAGTTGCTTCCGGCATATGCAATTCTCGATGCGGAACTGATCACGACAGCACCGGCAAGTGTGGCAGCAGCCTGTGGCATTGATGCTTTTATTCATGCAGAGGAAGCTTATATTTCCACAGCGGCCTCTCCGTTTTCGGATGCTATGGCAGAAAAAGCGATGGCGCTGATTGGAAAGAACATTCGCCGGTTTGTGGCAAATCGCGGGGACATGGAAGCTGCTGAGGCGATGATGGTTGGTTCGCTTTTTGCAGGAATTGCATTCTCATTTGCAAGACTTGGCAATGTCCATGCCATGAGTCATCCAGTGAGCGCATTTTTCGATGTGCCACACGGCGTGGCCAATGCGGTTCTTCTTCCAGTGGTAGCAGAGTACAATGCGCTGGCAGATCACGGAAGATACCTGACTATTTATAATGATATCAGTCCGGTTCTGGCATATGCAGAGGATTTTGAGCCGATGATGCTGGTGGACGCGATTCGCAGTCTTTGTGCAGATATTGGCATTCCGAAGAATCTGACCATAGCAATCAATCAGGCAAGTAAAACAGGTGAAGTTACACGGGAAGAGATTGAAAGCAAGATTGAGGCGATGGCAGTGGATGCGATGAAGAGCGGAAACATTGCGGTAAATCCACGGTCCTCACGTCAATGTGATATTGAGATGTTATACAAAAAAGCTTTATAGAAACAACGTCTTTTGACCTGCGAATGATCTTATAGTAGAATAAGAAGAAAAGGAAATGTGGAGAAATGACGATGGATTATTTATCACATAATGTATCGGAAAATTTAAAACGGATTCGCCAGTCAAAAGGAATGAGTCTTGATCAGGTGGCTGAGCAGACCGGCGTAAGCAAGAGTATGCTTGCACAGATCGAAAAAGGCACCGCCAATCCTTCGCTCGGCGTGTTGGGAAAGATTACCAGCGGACTGCGCATCGAGTTTCAGAAACTGATCGATCCGCCCCGCATGGATTTTTGTCTCGTATCGCCGGATGTGATGATCCCAACGAAGGAACTGGAAGGCCAGTACAAAGTATGGACGTGTTTTCCTTATGAGGATTCACAGTCGGTGGAAGTGTATCGCATCGATGTGGAACCCGGCGGTGTATATACAAGCGGAAGCCATGGGGAGAAAACGCGGGAATATCTCACAGTTATTGAAGGAATATTGACGGTAGAGTGTCACGATCATGTACAGGAAGTTCATAAGGAACAGGTGTACAAGTTCGAGACGGATCAGCCGCATATATACCGGAATGAAGGAACCGAAAGAGTCAGTTGCATGTGTTTCTTCTTGGATTATACAAATTTAAGATAATCATATCATGAAAAAATGAAGCTGTTGTACTAATTGCTTAGTGCACCAGCTTCATTTGTGTATTTACCATATTTACGACAGGTAAGAAGAATAGAGCAAAACATAAAAATGAGGATTGTAATACTGCTGGTAAGTACAAATATCCAGCCAAGCGGGCTATCTTTTAAAATTCCCATATGGTATAAAAAAACCTTTATTCTTTTATATTAAGAGTATCTTTCATAAATGCGATTTCATCTGTATCTGCTTCTGTAGCATTAGGAGATAAGTTCGATAACCGTATGTTCTTTTTATGGACCTTTCCTTTTTTATTTTCAATCCACAAGGTAATTTTCATTTTTTTGGCTATATTTGTAATTTCATCATTACTTTTACCATAGGTACAGCCAGTTAATGATAAAAACATAGAAGCTGTGTTACCGTTTCCATCACATGCAAAAACCTGCTGCCCATGGATACTTCCGGTTGATTCTAAAAAGAAGATTTTTTCATCATCTGACAAGGCGGAATCATCAATGGTTGCTTCTACGATATAATCATTTATTTTCAGATATCGTTTTAGTTCATAGCTGTCTTCTCCTTATGTGCTGTCGAATTTTATGTATAAATTGTTTCGGTAATTGAAAACCAATAGGTAGATGGTAACATTACACGTCTATTTTTACAATAGTACTTTGTGACTAGTCATTCCAACACATGGCGAAAAATTAAGGTTCATTAAGGTAACCTTAAGGTAAAAATTGGGAAAAATCGTATATAATAGGTAAATGTACGATAACGAATATAATGTTTAAGAGGAGGTTTCGAATGAAAGATTTATTTGAGCGCTCAGTGCCGATGCAGGAGACAGCGCAGACAAAGAAGGGATTGCTCTGGATTCTGGAGTTGCTTGTATTTGTAGCGGTATTTCTTGTAGCGAGTATTGCGCAGGGATTTGCCACAGTGCCGATGCAGTTGGTTATGCTGTTTTCCGACAAAGCATATATGGCGGCAGTTGCAAGTGGAGATGTTGCAAAACTAACGGAAGCGAGTATGGAAGTAACCCAGCGTCTGATGGAATCGGACGGGTATATGATTGGCATGTTGTTTTCTGATATTGTGATGATGCTTATTGTATTTCTGTTTTGCCGTTTTATTCAGAAACGTAAATTGCGCACACTTGGTTTTATAAAAAAAGGAATGTTAAAGGAGTACGGACTTGGTATGCTTCTTGGTTTTGCATTTTTCTCAGTGTGTGTTCTTCTGGGTGTGTTATTTGGCGGATTAAAAATTGAGGGTATTTCGCCGGAATTTTCCATTGGTATTTTTGTGGCATATCTGCTTGGCTATATGGTGCAGGGAATGACAGAAGAGGTGCTTTGCCGCGGCTATTTTTTAGGGTCTTATGCAAGAAGATACCCGGTATATGCAGCAGTTCTTGCCAATTCACTGTTGTTTGCGTCGTTGCATTTGCTCAATAGTGGAATCTCAGTACTGGCATTTATTAATATTACGTTGTTTGGAATCTTCGCGTCCATTTATTTCATTCGAAGAGGAAGTATTTGGGGAATCGGAGCATTTCATTCCATCTGGAATCTGGTGCAGGGAAATTTCTATGGTATTAAAGTCAGTGGAACACCGGTTGGAAATACGCTTTTCACCACGCAGGCAATCGCAGGAAAAAGCTTGTGGAACGGTGGTGATTTTGGTATGGAAGGAAGTTTGATTTGTACTATCGTGCTGACTTGCGGAATTATATTTTTGTATACACGCAAGAATAAAGATGCAGTAGAGGCGTAATAGAGAAATACCAGGAGAAGAGTATTGTATATATATAAAAATTATTAAGCGAAATGTCCTAGTTCAAGTGCATATTTGGACATATGGAAGAAAAAAGCAAACGAGGTCCAGGCTTTTTCATACGAATGGACTGGGGAGAAATTTTTTTGTAATGCTGTCCATTTTAATGGAATGAATTGGACATGAAGACACTATTTTTTTCATATATTCCAAAAAGTTTGTTAAGACTGGATATTCTAGGTTGCTTTTTTCGTATATATACAAAATCGCTTTTTTAGGTGGATATAATAAAGATTTTTTTCGCATATGTCCATGCTGCTTAAGAATTTGAAGAATATTTTCACAGTGAAATAATGGTTAATGATTACTTGAAACATGAGGAGACTTCAATTTAATAAAAAATATCTAGAAAAGAAGCAGGAGTGCTCATAGAACATCTCCTGCTTCCTTCTACTTTTATAAGAGAGTATAATTAGTAAAATTTTAAAATATCATCAGCCTGTTTACGCTTTGGCTTTGCAGGTGCGTCAGCACCGTAACCGACGGCGATAACAGCGACAATAATTTCTGCCTCCGGGATATCGAGCATTTCGCGGATTTTCTCTCCGTCACGAATACCCATTACCAATGTATCAAGTCCAAGCTCTTTGGCTTTCAAAATCACATTTTCATTGTGAAGTCCGAGGTCGTAATACCCCCAGCCATTGCCACACTCGTTATCAGGATTACCTTCGCGGTCAAATCCGGAACGGTTCGCTACAAATGTTGTAATTACATATGCGCCTGCACCCTTGGAGCTGTTTACGTTAAATTCCGGAAGGCATTCCTTCGCGAATTTTTCTTTGGCAGCTTCATCGATGACACAGTAATAACGTGCAGTCTGGGAATTCTTCCAGGATGGTGCTAAAATACCGGCTTCTACGATCTCTTTGATCTGTTCTCTGGTGACGGTTTTGCTTGCGTCATAGGAGCGCACACTTCTTCTGCTTTCTAATAATGTCTGAAATTCCATATGTATCCTCCATTATGCATTTATTAAGTTTGTTATAGCTAACTGCATATTAGCTCATTGCGCTAAATTTGTCAATTGTCTGGAAAGGCTTCTACAAAAAAGAACCGTCAGAGTGGGGAGGAATCACGCTGACGGTTTCCTATGTGAATCGCTTTTGCGAATTGTTTTTTGTCGGAACTAACAGCACCCCAACCCCCATCGGTTAAAATACAATAGCTCCTTTTGATGGTTCTATCATACCAATGGATTGTGAACAGGTTGTGACAGTGTACGAAAGAATTTCTAAAATGTGGAAACATATTCTAAACAAAGTTTAAAATATGGTAGGATATTTTTGTATTCTCAATCGTGTATAGAATAGAGACATGGAAAAGGATACAGCACAGGAGGAAACATGGGCACGAAACAATGGACATCAATAAAGGAATTTCGGGAATTTTATGATCGTCAGGTAAAGAGAGTGTACCGGCTGGCTATGGTATTGATGGGAAATATATCAGATGCGGAGGATGTAACGCAGACGGTTTTCCTGAAAGCATGGGAGAAAAAGCCTGATTTTCGGGATTCGGATCATGAGATTGCATGGATTCTTACAACAACGCGAAATCAGTGCAAAGATATACACAAAAGTTTCTATCGCAGAAAGAGAGCTGATTTAGAGAATGCGCCGGAACCGCAGGTGACATTGGAAACACAGATGGACAGTGAAATCTGGGAGGCACTGCAGAGCCTTACGGAAAAATATCGGATGGTACTGTATCTGTATTATTATGAAGGGTATTCGGTGAGAGAGCTTTCCGTGATTCTCGGGCGCAGGGAAAGTACCCTGCAGACGCAACTTGCAACAGGAAGAAAGCAGATGAAATCTTTGTTGGAATCGAAAGGAGAATGCTGATATGAAGCGCAATTGGGAAGAAAAAATTACACATACGTTGGATCAGATAGAGCCGTCTCAACAGCAGACACATCAAATGTGGACGGCAATACTACAAAGTAAAACGAAAAAAGAACCAAAAAAGTTTCCGGTGTTTCGCTTTGCAGCAGTGGGAATGTGTATATTGGTTCTGAGTGTCGGAACCGGAATTGGTGTAAATGCGGCAACTGATGGGGCACTGTTTTCATCTCTTCGTTCGTTTGTTTCACAGCCGGAACAACAGAAAAAAGTAGCATCAGAAGGATTGAAAACGAGCTCTTTTACAGAAGTATATGCACCTCCTCTGGTGGGATGTTCAGATGCATATATTATTTTCGCAAATGAAAGAGGACTCATGATCTACGGGCGGAATCAGGAGAAACTTCTGGCAGCATTGGATCTTCAGGCTTTGGATTGCAATTATTTTAATGCAGATACCGTAACGACACATATTATGATGGAAGACGATATGCTTTATATATATAATGAATATAAAGATGAAACAAAGACTTCACAGGTATATCGTTATGATCTTACGAATGCTGGGCAGGAGGAAGCATTGTCTATGGTGGATGATGCAACAGAAATTGAGACCATACAGAAGAAATGGAAAAAGTTTGCGGCAAACAGAAAGGATACTTTTGACAGCATTCCGTTGGCACAGGGAGAATGGAATGGCAGTGAGAAATTAAAGTATAGTGAGGAAAGTCTGGTCTGGACAGATCAAAACGGAGATAAGCAGCTGAGCTGTATGCTTACACTGGCGGATGGAACTTACCAGCTGTATACCTGTTCATTGAAAGACAGGACAGATGGGAAAACCGAAACGCTGGCTTTGCATCAAACCGAAGATACCAGGGAAACGCAGAAACTTCCAGCATTTGCATATACAGGAAACGACAAAATTATGAAAACACTTTGTGATTATATGTGCAGTCAGGATTATGGATATTCTGGTAAAGTATATATTCCGGCTCCGGTGGTGTATAAGACAGTGGAAGAGGATGACGGTGTTGTTGTATTTGCAAATCTTTGGAGCTTTATCTATAATCCAAATGGAAATACACTAGACTGTGAGGGCGGTGGTGAACAGCCGTCGAGATTAAAATTAAAACCCGATAAAAAAGGTGGTTATACCGTACAGGAGCATCTTGAGGCCGGTGATGGCGCGGAGTATCAGAAGGATATAGAGGCTTTTTGCAACGGTTATCCGGTATCTGTTTCCAAATTTACGGAGGAGGGAAAGAACTATGAGAAAATTCGTAAGGAACTGGTAAAGATGTATGTAGATGATCACGGATTGGATTTTAAATATTATAAAGATTACGGATGGGATCCGGTTTCTCTTTAAAAATGGATTGTGCCTTACAAAATCACAGGATTGTGATATTTGTAAGGCATATTTTATGGTAAAATGGTTGCAGTTACAAAGAAAAGCAAACGCATGGAAGGTCGGAACATGGAGCAGATATTAGTTGTAGAAGACGATTGGGAATTAAATCATGGAATATGCTGGCAGCTGCAGAAAGAAGCATATGATACAAAAGCGGCGTATTGCATAGCGGAAGCGCAGACATTGTTGCGAAAGGAAACTTTTCGACTGGTTTTGCTGGATGTGAATCTTCCGGATGGAGAAGGATTTTCGGTATTGCAGTGGATGAATCGGGAAAATCTACATATACCGGTTCTTTTTCTTACGGCAAGGGATCTGGAAGAAGATGCCCTGCTGGGATATGAGCTTGGTGCGGTGGATTATGTCACAAAGCCTTTTTCTACAAAAATTCTGTTGAAAAAGATTGCAGTCATTCTTCGGAATGGGGATAAGCCGGAGAATTTCTCCGATGGCCATTTGTGGGTTTCACTGTCACAGGGCAAAGTGATGGTGAAGCAGCGGCTTTGTGCGGTGACACCAACAGAATTTCGTATCCTTTCGGCGTTTATACGGGCAAACGAGCAGCAGCTTCTGACTTATGATATGTTGCTGGATACATTGTGGGATTGTGGAAATCAGATTGTGGACCGGCATGCGCTGGCGGTGAATATTGGCCGGCTGCGTAACAAGATTGAGGATGACACGCATAAATATATTGTGAATGTATACGGAATGGGATATCAATGGATTGGAAATGGTTCGTAGTTGGGGCGATGGCAGCAGTCGCCGTATTTTTTGTTGTAAAATATTGTATGCTGCGCCGGAATATAAAGGAATTTGCAGCGCAGATGGAGGAATGTTTGGATCAGGTGATTGTGGGAGATACCGTTGAACCGGAAAAAATGCAGGACACTTTGTTTGCAAAGCTGCAGGAAAAATTGTATCGGGTGGAGCATATCTTCGCTTTGCGGGAGAAAAAGAATCAGCAGGAAAAAGAAACTTTACAGGAGCTAATTTCGGATATATCCCATCAAAGCCGTATCCCGATTGCAAACCAGAATATTTATCTGGATATGTTAAGAGAAGAGGTTTGCAGCAATGATGGAAAGCAGGCGCTGACAGGCATGGAAAATCAGACAAGGCGGCTGCAGTTTCTGATGGAAAGTATGATCAAATTATCCAGGATGGAAACCGGCGTGATTCAGATCAAAAAGCAAAGACACGACATCATGGATACTGTAAGGCTGGCGGTAACGGGCATTGTTACCGCAGCAGCTCAGAAAGAGATTTCGCTGTTTGTGGATGGACCATCTGCATTGTGTGTTTTGCATGATAGAAAATGGACAACGGAAGCGGTGGGAAATATTCTGGATAATGCAGTGAAATATACGCCGGCAGGAGGCACAGTGCGTATACAGGTAAAACATATGGAAATTTTTACGGTTATAGAGATTTCAGACACCGGAAAGGGAATTCCTTTGGATCGGCAGGCACAGATTTTTCAACGCTTTTATCGGGAACCGGAGGTTCATGATATCGAGGGAATCGGCGTAGGACTATATCTTGCAAGAAAAATCATAGAATTGCAGGAAGGGTACATAGATGTTGTCTCGGCACCTGGCGAGGGGGCCTGCTTTCGACTCCACTTACAAAATCAGTAAAAGTCACAATGTTGTGATGGAATCTGTGATTGGTTTGTGATAATTGATTGCTATGCTAAAGTCAGACGTCCGGAAAGATGACGTGGAAAACATAGGGTCAGGGAGGAAAAACAGTGGAAAACTGGATGGTAGAAACGCAAAATCTCAGAAAGTATTATCAGCTTGGAACCAACACAGTAAAGGCATTAGATGGTGTGAATTTTCGGGTAAAAGAGCAGGAATTTGTTGCGATTATTGGCAAATCGGGAAGTGGAAAAAGCACACTTCTTCATATGCTTGGAGGCCTGGATACACCGAGTGAGGGAGAAGTCTGTATCGCAGGGAAAAATATTGCCGGAATGAATCGGGAGGAACTGACAATCTTTCGACGTAGAAAGGTAGGGTTTATTTTTCAAAGCTACAATCTTGTGCAGGATCTGAATGTGTACGAGAATATCGTTCTTCCAATCCGGCTGGATGGCAAGCGTGTGGATCGCGATTTTGTGGAAGAGATTATGCAATTATTGCAGATTAACGATAAGAAACAGGCACTGCCGGGGACTTTGTCCGGCGGGCAACAGCAGCGTGTTGCAATCGCCCGGGCGCTGGCGGCAAAGCCGCAGATCATTCTTGCGGATGAGCCGACCGGAAATCTGGACTCGGTAACCAGCCATGAAGTGATGGGATTGCTCAAGGTGGTGGCGAAGCGCTATGCGCAGACAATCATTCTGATCACACATGATCAGGACATTGCACAGATGGCGGATCGCATCGTTCGTATCGAGGATGGGCGCATCGTATCCGGTAACTTAGGCGGGAAAGTGGGTGATCACGATGCTGAGTAACAACAATCAGGTGGTCATAAAGAATCTTGCAAAAGCGTCGCTGGTGCACAATCGTCGAAGATATCTGGTGATGTTTTTGGCAATTCTGTTGTCGGCATTTATGCTTTTTTCTGTGCTGACGGTCGGGGCAACGTATTTTAAGATGTGGAGGATTCAGAATCTCAGGCTGGACGGAGCGGAGTTTGATGCCATCATGTACGGTGCTACGGATGCGCAGCTGGAGAAGTTAAAAAGCAATGCGGATATTACAGATGTAGGTGTGCTTGCGATTGCGGGATTTATCGATGGTTCCGAGAAAAATGATATGGCGGACACTTCGTTGGTGTGGGTGGATGATACGTATTGGAACAAGATGCAGGCACCTGCAAAGAAATATGTGAAGGGACATTATCCGGAAAAAAAGAATGAGGTGATGGTTACACCCAAGGCGCTAGAAGAATGTGGAATCAGAGATTATGGGATCGGCGATTCGTTTCGGGTGAAGTGGACGGATACACAGAGTGTACAGCACAATCTGGATTTTACGATATGCGGCATCTGGGACGGATATGGACCGAGGAACATGCTTTATGTGTCGAAATCCTTCTATGATACATCCGGCTGGAGTCTGGACAGTGTCAGTTCCGGTCGCATTATGATGAATTTCAGACAGAAAATTATGACGACTGCGCAGCAAAATGCGTTTACTACGTCGATGGACCTTTCTAAGAAACAGAGAATTTTCTTTATGACAGAACTTGGAAATTCGCTTCCACTTTATCTGGGACTTCTGGCATTGATCCTTGTTACTTGTGTGTGTGCGTATCTGCTGATCTACAATATCATGTATCTGTCTGTCACTGGAAATATCCGCTACTATGGACTACTTCAGACAGTTGGTATGACGGGGCGGCAAATTTATCGTTTGATCTATCGACAGATGCTGATCGTGGGAGCCGGCGGAATAGTTCTTGGTATCGCCGGTGGATGCGGAATCTCATTTTTCGTGATTCCGTCGCTTGTAAAAGCGTTTGGAATCCGGGATAAGGTGCAGGTGGTATTTCATCCGGTGATCTTTGTGCTGACTATATTTCTTGTTGTTGCGACCATTTATATTGGAAGCAGAAAGCCGGCAAAGATCGCAGTCACAGTCTCGCCCATTGAGGCAAATCGATACCAGACGAAGACGCAGGGGAGAAAAAAGAAAACAATCATCAGCATTCTCTCGCTTGCAGCAGGGCTTTCCGTCTTTGTGTGCGTGATCACGCTGCTTAGGAGTCAGGGACCGCGCACCATCGTATCAAGCGCATGGAACGATGACCTGGAGATCAGCAATCGCATTTTATCAAAAGACAATGCGAAGTGGCGAGAGATTATGGACGATGCCTTTTTGCAGAAGCTTGCCGATACGGAGGGGGTGCAGGAGGTACATACAATTACGACGGCGCAGGCGATGGTTCCGTGGGAGCCGGAGTTCGCAGACATGTGGATGTGTGAGTTCTATGAGATGTGGATGGAGATTTCCTATGAGGATGAGAAGAAGGAATATCAGGAGCATCCGGAGAATTTTGGAACCGTTCTGGTCGGTATTGATAATAAAAATTTTGAAATATTAAATGAATCATTGGAACAGCCAATCAATGCGAAAGCGTTTCAACAGGGCAAAACCTGCGTGATCTACCGGGATGGATTATCGTTTGAGGATCGGGATGTGGTAGGAAAGACGGTGTATGCAGCAGAACTTGGAAATGCGAATCATGCTTTTTCCTTTGAGATTGCAGGCGTCACAGACGATTCCACGATGACAGGACCGATCGCAGGATATCCGCCGACCATCATTATCAGTCAGAATGCGCTTGCGGAGTTGCATTTGGATACATATATATACAAAACCTGCGTGTATTATAATAAGGCGTATGATATGGCAACACAGAGTCGCGTAGAACAAATTGTTGCAGATTCGAAAGATGCCAGATGTCTGAAGATGGAGTCTAAGATCGAGTCGATGGAGGAACTGAAAGCGGCGCAGGGAAATATGACTGGTGTCGGAATCGGAATCTCATTGATCCTCGCAGTTATCGGTGTCATGAATTACATCAATACGATCATTGGCAATATTGCAAACCGCAGGAAGGAACTTGCAATATTAGAGAGCATCGGAATGACGCGAAAGCAGATGAACCATATGCTCATGCGGGAAGGAAGTGTCTACGCGCTTGGTGCAATTCTTATCACAATTGTGGTCGGACTACCGATTACGTGGGGATTGTATCAATCCATGAACTATATGAATGTGCCGTTTTTCCTTCCGATTGGACCAATCAGTATTGTTGTTTTTCTGCTTCTGGTCATCTGTGTCGGGGCACCGCTTATTTTGCTGAATGCGATGTGTAAAACGGGAAGTGTGGTCGAGCGCATTCGCCAGAGTGATGAGTAGAAATGACAATTCAGGAAAGAAATATGGAGTACATTTTAAGAATAAGGGAACTCGGAGTGTCAACTCTGAGTTCCTTTTTTGGGGATTTACAATTGACAAAAATTATGATTGACAGCTGAAAGTAACTAGGTTATTCTATATCCACAAACTTAAATCATGCATATCCGATGTTGTACCTGACATCGTCTACAAATCAAAGGAGTGCGATCATTCATGCACTCGCAATACCATGAGTTTTAACTGAATATTGGGGAATTTTGGTGGCGTGAAAGTATATTGCGAAATACACGGCGTATGCTATAATAGCGGTAACTTATTGTATCGAGCATAATATTTTAAAAACATTTTTGCTCAAGCACAGAGCGGCGGTGAAAGACGTGTGTATCACAGAGTATAACGAAAAAACATTTGTTGATGGAATACGTGCAGAAGGTCGGGAAGAAGGACAAAATCTTCTTGCGACAGTGGTTCAGCGTCTGCGAAAAGGAGAAACTCCGGAACAGATCCAAGCCAGTGTTGTTTAAACCAAATCTGTTACTTGCATTCAAACTATATAGAACACATTTTTTACCACTTAGCAGCAAATCGTTACCACTTACCGGAAAGCTATTTACAGATGTGTGGCTTGTGCATATACTCTAAATAGTCCAAGGGACAGTAAGGAGTTTACCATGAAAATCAAAATCGAAATTGACGAAAGTCTGCAGGAGGATGAAGTCCTCATACGATGCAGAGGATTGACGGATGAGGTCACGCAGATTCAGAAGTCCGTCAGTGATGTGGTCAATGCCGGACAGAAATATGTCTTCTACAAAGGAACGACAGAGTATTATCTGCAGCTGGATGATGTGTTGTTTTTTCAGACAGAAGATGATGTCATACACGTACATACAAAGGATGACATGTATGAAACGAAATATAAGCTGTATCAGCTGGAGGAGATGTTGCCGGGATTTTTTATGAGGATATCCAAGTCGGCGATTCTCAACACGAACCACATTTATTCCATCAGCCGCAACCTGACTGCATCAAGCACGGTTACATTTGCCGGAACACATAAACAGGTATTTGTATCGAGATATTATTACAAACCATTAATCAGTAAATTAGAAGAAAAGAGGTTACATCAATGAGAATGAGCAGAAACAGCGGAAAAATTTTATGGGGATTATTATTTCTCCTCGGAGCGGTCTATCTGATCGCAAGCAAGATCTGGTCCTTGCCGGGTATCAGTGTATTTAATGTGATTCTTGGTGTATTTTGCGTTTGGGTATTAATTGAAGGCATCCGTCATGTGAATTTCTGGGAGATCCTTTTCCCAATCGCCTTTATCTGTATCCTGTTTTCGCCACAGCTCGGACTTTCAGCGTTTACACCGTGGCCGGTACTTGGCGCAGCACTTCTCGGCAGTATCGGACTTTCTATGATCTTCAAGCCAAAAAAGCATCACGAATGGACGGACGCAAGTACACACGGCAACAGTTTCGGTTCCAACAGTGAGCAGTGCGACGGAGAGAATCTTCGCTTTGACAACAGTTTTGGTGAGTCGATCAAGTACATCAACACTGACAATTTATGCAGCGTATCCGTCGATAACAGTTTCGGCGCAACCAGTGTGTATTTCGACAATGCAATTATTCAGGGAGAAAGCGCAACCATTCATATTGACAACAGTTTCGGAGAGGTCAGTCTTTATGTTCCGCGTGCATGGAAGGTGGATGTCAATGTGGATAAAGCGTTCGGTGGCATCAATATGCGTGGACGAATGGAAGGCACAAGCACACATCGTCTGATCGTGACCGGAGAGACGAATTTCGGAGCACTGACTATCGTGTTTATATAATGAGGCAAATGATTAATAGAGGAAAAAGGTCTATTCTGCCACGGCAGGATAGGCCTTTTGTTGACTTTGGCCGAAGAGTCGAAGAGTCGTCGAAGAGTAAAATAGGTCGGAAAAAATGTATGATAATGATAAGAATAGGTCGGAAAAAATGTAATGTAAGCTATTGAATAGGTCGGAAAAAATGTGATATACTATGATCAAAGAGGTGAATAAGTATGTATAGATCCGCAATAAATACGCTTTTGCAGTGGAAAAATAAAGATAATAGAAAGCCGTTGATCATAATGGGGGCAAGACAGGTTGGAAAAACCTGGTTAATGAAGGAATTTGGTAGAACAAATTATGATAAAGTGGCATATATTTCATTTTACAATAATAAGAGAATGGATGAAGTATTTCAGAATGATTTTGATGTAAAACGGATCATTATGAATTTAAATATTGAAGCGGGTGTTACAATCACACCGGGAGATACGTTGATTATATTGGATGAAATACAAGATTCTCCAAAAGTTTTGGAATCATTAAAATATTTTTGTGAGGAGGCTCCGCAGTATCATGTTGTTGCAGCTGGTTCACTTCTTGGAGTGACGATTCATGAAGGGGTTTCCTATCCGGTTGGAAAAGTGGATCTGTTGGATCTTTATCCACTTAATTTTCGAGAGTTCTTGTATGCAATGGAGGAACAGGGACTTGCGGATGCACTTGAAACCAAAGATTATACGCTGATTGATAATTTTTCGGACAAATATCTGTTTTGGTTAAAAAATTATTATTATACAGGAGGAATGCCGGCTGTTGTTGATGCGTTTCGTATGCACAGGGATTATGCTCAGGTTCGGCAGATTCAAAATGACATTGTTCGACAGTATGAAGGGGATTTCGGAAAACATATAGATACACACACTTTGCCAAGAATTCGTTTGGTTTGGGATTCGGTGCCAATGCAATTAGCAAAGGAAAATAAAAAATTCTTTTTTGGCCAGATCAAAAAGGGTGCGCGCAGCAGTGAGTATGAGCTTGCGATTCAGTGGCTGGTGGATTGTGGACTGGTGTATAAAGTGAATCGTGTAAATGAACCCAATATGCCGTTGAAAGCATATAAAAGTATGAATGCATATAAGCTTTTTCTGCTTGATGTCGGATTATTAGGGGCATTGAGTGAACTTGAAGCGGAATCAATATTGGATGGAAATGATATATTTGTCGAGTTCAAAGGTGCACTTACAGAACAATATGTTTTGCAACAACTAATATCGGATACAAGATATACACCATATTATTTTGGAACGGAAAAGGCAACGTTTGAGCAGGACTTCCTTGTGCAGAGAGGAAAGGATATTGTTCCGATAGAAGTCAAAGCAGGGGATAATATTCGGTCACAAAGTCTGAAAGCATATTGTGATAAGTATCATCCAAACAAAGCGGTGAGGTTTTCAACCTTAAAATATATTGATCAGGGATGGATGGAGAATATACCGTTATATGCGGTGTGCAATCTCTGAAAAATGGGCATTATGTTTATTAATTGAGTTAAAGAAAAAGTCTATTCTGCCGCGGCAGGATAGATTTTTTCTTTTGATGGGATTTTTTGACAGGTTCGTCCGTCTAATAAGTGTAAAGCAAAAAGGAAACCATTTGCTTTGACAAGATCTCAGCGCGCAGGAGAATGGCCATGAAGAAAACAGAAATGATGAACTTAATAAGAAAGGCAAAAGACCGGGATCCGGATGCTTTTACAACCCTGATGCAGCAGTATACAAAGGATATGTATCGTGTCGCAATTGCTATTCTGATGAATGACGAGGATACTGCGGATGCAATTCAGGAGACGATACTTGACTGTTGGGAACGGATCGGGACGCTCAGGGAGGACCGGTATTTTAAGACCTGGTTGACAAGAATCCTGATTAACAATTGCTATGACATCAGGAAAAAGCGTGAGGATTTCGCTCCGCTGGAGGAATACGAGCCACCGGCTTCGGAGGATTCCTACAATCTGGAACTGAAAGAAGCGTTGACCGCGCTGGATGAAATCTACCGTATTCCAATGCTGCTCTATTACGGGCAGGGATGGAAAACAAAGGAGATTGCAGGGCTGTTACATGTTTCAACGAGCACGATTCAGACAAGGCTTGCGCGGGGCAGGGAAAAACTGGCCGTCTATTACAGAAAGGAGTAGCGTGATGAAGAAAAATTCCAATATTTTTCAGGAAGATATCAAAGTACCGGAAATTGTATTGCAGAAAGCGGACGAGGCTTTTGCCAGAATTCAGACGGAGGGCAGAAGTGCTATGACAAAAAATAATCAGACAGAGAAAAAGAAACGTGGTTTTTGGAAGAATCCGGCAGCAGTCGCAGCGTGTGCATGTCTTATTATTGCCGGAAGTGTGACCGTTGGAGCGACCGTACACCATGTGTGGAGTCGAGGAATGAAAGGAACCTTGCAGGCCACCGACACACAGCAGAAGGATCTGACCGACAAGGGCGCAGCTGTAGTCTTAAAAGAGGATGCGGACTACAGCAAGCTTGCAGTCACAGATAACGGCATAACGATTACACCGGAGACTATCATTGTAGATAAGTATTTTGCACATATTTCATTTTCGGTAAAGGGATATGACCTTGCAGAGGGCGATGAGCCGGGCTTTGGTGACTGGGATATTGGTGTGAAAGGCGAAAAAGCGCCAGGAAATGTACAGGCATACGGCGAATTCTATGATGGAACTGTCTGTGATGAAAACGGATATCCGGTCTACGAAGATGGATCGCCTATCGAGGAGGATGAGAATGGAGGAATGATCCTGCATTATGTGGACAAAGATGGAAATTTGGAGTTTGTTGCAAGTATTGGTGTCGCGGATCAGAAAGACAGTCTTCTGGGAAAGACGATCTATTGCAAGTTGAAAGATCTCGGAACGCTTTATAAAACCAACTTTACACCTGCAAAAGAAGGAAACTGGGATTTTGAGATCAAGCTTCCGGATGTCAGCACCGCAAGAGATATTACGGTAGGAAAAAGTATAGAAGGTACGCCTTTTACGATGGATACGATTGAACTTTCACCAATTTCTATCCGTATCAATTACAGTGTAAACGGTAAAGTAGAAATTAAAGAGGATACCAATCAGGTACCATTGTTCAAAGGCGTTGTTCTTAAGAATGGAAAGAAACTTCCGTTCCTTGGAGATGCCGGCGGTTCCGGATATGATGATGACACGATGACAAAGGCATATTCCTTGCGCTCATTTGTACAGGTGATCGATCCGGATCAGGTGCAGGCACTCATTATGCAGACGAATGATGCAGGTGGGGATACCATTGAAGTGCCAATTCAGTAAAATTTCATTATGACTTTTAGGAAAATCACCGGGAATTATCCCGGTGATTTTTTGCTATATTGGAAAAGCAGGCTTGCAAATTATTTGAAACTTTTTCATCAACTTTTTCGTCTAATAAATAGAGTGCAGAAATGGCTTGTCGTGTTGACATTGACACACGCTTTTGTTAAAGTTTATGTGGGTAAGATTCATTACTATATAAATAAGAAATATTACACCAGGTGTGTGGATAATGGAGGATAGATATGGCAAAGATTATATTAACAGGAGATCGCCCTACAGGAAGATTACACGTAGGACATTACGTTGGCTCTCTGCGCAGAAGAGTAGAGTTACAGAATTCCGGAGAATTCGATAAAATTTTTATTATGATTGCAGATGCACAGGCACTTACAGACAATTTCGATAATCCGGAGAAAGTGCGTCAGAATATTATTGAGGTGGCACTGGACTATCTTTCCGCAGGACTTGACCCGGCAAAATCGACGTTGTTTATTCAGTCACAGATATCTGAATTGACCGAGCTTACGTTTTTCTACTCCAATCTTGTTACAGTATCACGTTTACAGCGTAATCCTACCGTAAAGTCGGAGATTAAGATGCGCAATTTTGAGGCGAGTATTCCGGTTGGCTTTTTTAACTATCCAATCAGTCAGGCTGCAGATATTACAGCATTTAAGGCAACGACTGTTCCGGCAGGGGAAGACCAACTCCCTATGATCGAGCAGACAAGAGAGATCGTCCGCAAGTTCAACAGCATTTACGATGAAGTACTGGTGGAGCCGGAGGTGCTTCTTCCGGATAATGAAGCATGTATGCGTCTTCCGGGTACTGATGGAAAACAGAAGATGAGTAAATCGCTTGGAAACTGTATTTATCTTGCAGATACCGAGGCAGATGTGAAGAAAAAAATCATGAGCATGTACACAGATCCAACCCATATTCAGGTATCGGATCCGGGTCATATCGAGGGTAACAGTGTATTTACTTATCTGGATGCATTCAGCAAGCCGGAACATTTTGAAGAATATCTGCCGGAATATCATAATCTGGACGAATTAAAGGAACACTATCAGAGAGGTGGACTTGGAGATGTCAAGATCAAGAAGTTCCTCAACAATGTCATTCAGGAGGAACTGGCACCGATCCGTGCGCGCAGAGCAGAGTTCGAGAAGGATATTCCTGCTGTTTATGAGATTTTAAAGAAGGGCAGTGATGTAGCTCGTGAGACAGCAGCACAGACACTTTCTGAAGTAAAGCGCGCCATGAAAATCAACTACTTTGATGATGAGGAATTGATTCGCGCACAGAGCGAAAAATACTCTGGAATCAGCGAATAATTAAGAAACTGTTACAGAATTTAAGATTTACTTAATTCTGAACAGGGAAGCTTTACACGGTCAGGTGCGGGGGGTATATTGGATGCAGATGTGCGGATTCTCCCCGAAATCTGTACGCAAATGTAACGCTGAATCGTTATAGGAAAAGAAGAAAGGAAATCAGACCATGAAGAAATCGGGTTTAATTACAGCATTAGCTGCAGGCATGATTCTGCTGGCTGGATGCGGAAGCACGCAGAAAGATATTGATGCATCAGCACTGGCAAAGTCTTTGGTATCGGATATTACGTATGATGACCAGCTGGAACAGATTGATGAAGACGATGTTTCGGTGTATATTGATGTTCCGAAAAAAGTAAATACAATTATGTATATGGGAAGCGGTTCTACCGCGGAGGAAGTCGCTGTATTTACAGCACCGGATGAGGAGACTGCACGTACAACGGAAGAAAATGTACAGTCCTTCCTGGATGATCAGTCGGATTCTTTCGAAAAATATATTCCGGAAGAAACCAAACGTATCAGCAATGCAGTCCTTGAACAGAAAGGAAAATACGTGGTTCTTTGCGTATCAGGGGATTCTGACAAGGCAAAAGAAATTATAGAAAAGGCGTTCAAATAATATGGTATTCAGTAGCTTTGTATTTTTACTCGCATTTTTACTGTTGGTATTATTGATTTATTATGTGTGCCCGGGCAAAGTCAGAAATCTGGTGCTTTTGGTTGCCAGCCTTCTGTTCTATGCCTGGGGAGAGCCGGTATATGTATTGATCATGCTCTTTTCCACGGTATTTGATTATACCAACGGACGCTTAATTGAATATTTTCAGAACAAGAACCGTCCGGGGAAAGCAAAGGTTGTCTTGGTGATTGATTTAGTGGGCAATCTTGGAATCCTCGGTTTTTTTAAGTATGCGGATTTTGTCATTGGAAATATCAACAGCATTACAGGGGCAGGACTTACGCTGCTTCATATCGCGCTGCCGATCGGTATTTCGTTCTACACTTTCCAGACGATGTCTTATACCATTGATGTGTATCGCAAAGTTGTGCCGGCGCAGCATAACATTGTTGCATTTGCAACATATGTCACACTGTTCCCGCAGTTGATCGCAGGACCGATCGTACAGTACAAAACTGTTGCAGCAGAATTGAGCGACCGCAAGGTGACACTGACAGATTTCTCCGAAGGAGCCTTCCGATTTACTATTGGTCTGGCAAAGAAAGTACTTCTGGCAAACCAGATCGGAAGTCTGTGGGATACAATTTCACAGTTACACCAGATGTCTGCGGCGACTGCTTGGTTGGGGGCAATTGCATACAGTTTCCAGATTTATTTCGATTTCTCGGGCTATTCCGATATGGCAATCGGTTTGGGAAAAATGTTTGGGTTCCACTTCCTTGAAAATTTTAATTTCCCATATATGTCAAAGACCATTACGGAGTTCTGGAGACGCTGGCATATATCCTTAAGTTCATGGTTCAGGGAATATGTGTACATTCCACTTGGTGGAAATCGCAAGGGCATGGGACGACAACTGTTTAATATTATGGTTGTATGGATGCTGACCGGATTGTGGCATGGAGCAAATTGGAATTTTGTCCTTTGGGGCATATATTATGGTATATTGCTCATGCTTGAAAAGTTGTTCTTATTGAAGTGGCTGAAGAAAGCACCTGCATGGATTGGACATATTTACAGCATGTTTCTGGTGGTAATCGGATGGACCATTTTTGCACAGACGGATATGAGCCAGTTAGGACGCTATCTCAAAACAATGTTCGGAATTGGTGCGCATGGTGGAGCGGATGCAGATTTCTTCTATTTCCTGTCAACCAATGCTGTGTTATTGATTCTGCTGGTGGTATGTTCCATTGATCATCGTTTCTGGTTGCGAAAGATTTGTAAGAAATCCGTTGATTCTGAAAATACAGAAGACGATAATATTTACCAATGGTGCGACCTGTCGCGTGGACTGACCTATGCAAAGCCGATTATTATGGTTGTGCTGCTTGTGGTATCGTTCGCTTTTCTGGTGGGAGACAGTTACAATCCGTTTTTGTATTTCCGCTTTTAAATGATAGTTGCTAGAGGTTAGAGATGAAGAAAGTTAGAATAATAATTATAATTGTATTTATCGGTTTTTTTGTATTGATATCAGGGGCAAGTCTGATAATCAAAGATCGTGAATTTTCGCCGAATGAGAACCGATATCTGGCGGAGACGCCGGAACTTTCGTGGGACAATATCCTGAGTGGAAAGTTTCAGGATGGGCTTGAGGATTATCTTCGCGATCAGGTGTGCTTTCGTGACGGATGGATCACGGTAAAGACCGGAATTCAGAAAGCCTGTGGTGATACCGATATCGGTGGTGCATACGTTGGAAAAGATGGTTATGACTTTGAGAAGATCACGCCGGAGGATGTGGATGAAAAGCAGGTTGACCGGAACATCAAAGCCGTCGAAGACTATTTTATGACGGCATCCGAGACAATTGACAAACAGAAATTGTCATTTTTACTCGTGCCGACTTCCGGGCTTGTGATGCAGGAGAAACTTCCGAAGAACGCGCGGCTTTTTGACCAGGCAAAATACATTGATCAGGTTCAAAAGGCGATGAAAGATTACAATTTCGTGGATGTGCGGGATACGCTTATGGATCACAATGAGGAATATATTTATTATAAGACAGATCATCACTGGACATCTGCTGGTGCCTGCCTGGCATATGAGGTGTGGAGTGAACATACAGGTGGAGAAGCTGAGACGGAAGATGGACTTGTAAAAAATGTGGTAAGTGACAAATTCCGCGGAAGCCTGTATTCAAAAATTCTGGATGCCGATTCAGCGTATGATGAAATTTGGACATATGGCTTACAGAAAGATGAGGCTTTTGGCAGCAAAGACTGTACTGTGACGATTGATGAAAAGCAGCAACTCGACAGTATCTATGATGATGAAAAGCTGCAGGAAAAAGATAAATATGCATATTTCCTTGGTGGTAATTATGGTCAGGTTCATATACAGAATCAGAAAGCTGCATCAAAGGCAAAAGGAAAGAATATTCTTATTATAAAAGATTCTTTTGCGAACAGCTTTGTGCCTTTTGTGACACAGGATTATGAGAATATATATATGGTTGACCTCCGGTATTACAATGGAGATATGAAGTCTTATTTACAGGAACATAATATTACCGATGTATTAGTGCTTTATAATATTTCAAATTTTATTTCCGATCGAAATCTTCATAAGCTGACGGGCGGAATTTAAAACAATACAACAATGGATGACAGAAAGAAAAGAGGTTATATAAATGGTTCGCAAAAAAATAAATGTGGCAATTCTGATGGCGGCACTTACCGTATCTATGCTGGCAGGATGTGGAAGCCAGAAAGATAAACAGGAGAACAACCATGTTTCTGCAACGGAAAATATTCCGACAGAAACAACTACAGAGGAGGCAACACAGGAACAGGAAGAAAGTGAGACTACAAATTATCCTCAGATCACGTCGGATGGAAAAGTGAAGGATTATAACAGTGTGGTCGTTGTGGACGATGCCGCTTATGAGCTGTACACATATCTGGATGATGTGGCAACAAACTATGCAAAGAGCATTAATAAAGTAGCCGAGAATCTGGATGGTAAGGCGGATGTGTATGATCTGGTTATTCCGCTCAGCTCCGGAATAACGTTTCCGGATAATCTGAGAGACGAGATCAAATCCTCTGACCAGAGGGAAGCGATGACAAAGATTCAGAATAAGATGAACGAAAAAGTTAAAATTGTCGATGCCTATGATACGCTGATGCAGCATCGTGAAGAATATGAATATTACCGCACCGACCATCACTGGACAACACTTGGCGCATATTATGCATACACTGATTTTTGCAAGGCAAAAGGTATCGAACCGGAAGAACTTGATAGTTATGATACAAAAGAGTTTGACGGATTCCTTGGTTCTTTTTATAATGATACTAGTGACGCAAAGTTAAAGAAAAATCCGGATGTGGTTACCGCATACTATCCACACAACGATAGTGTGATGCATGTGACTGCGTCAGACGGACAGAAATATGACTGGCCAGTGATTTATGATGTCACGAATTATGGAGCAGCATTGAAATATAGTGCTTTTATTGCAAGTGATAATCCTTATACGGTGATCGAGAACAAGGATTTGACAGATGGAAGTTCATGTGTTGTTGTGAAAGAATCTTTTGGTAATGCGTTTGTACCGTTTTTGGTCGATCACTATCAGAAAATATATGTGATTGATTATCGGTATTGGACCGGAAGCATCAGCAAGTTTGCACAGGAAAACAAAGTGCAGGATGTGCTTTTCCTTAATAATCTCTCCATGATCCGTAACAAGAGCCTGGTTGGTAAATTATATAGAGTTCTATAGAGAAAAAGGAGGCCAATCCTGTGGTTAAATATTACAAGACGGATGATCGGAAGATTCATGAAGAACATGCCATCCAGACAGGTGTGTGGGTGCAGATGGTAAACCCAAGTGTAGCGGAGGGACAGATGGTCGCGGATGCCCTTGGTGTGGATATCGAAGATGTACTTGCTGCATTGGATGAAGAAGAAAGTTCCCGTATCGAATTACAAGATGGATATACATTGATTCTTGTGGATATTCCATCGATTGAAATTCGACACGAGAAGGAATCCTATACGACCATTCCGCTTGGTATTATCATTACCGCAGATGAGATCGTAACTGTCTGTACTGAGGATACACCGGTGCTTCAGGCATTTTTGAATAATCGTGTGAAGGAATTCAGCACGAAGAAAAAGCTTCGTTTTGTATATCAGATTCTGTATCGTATTGCTGTGCTTTATCAGAGTGATCTTCGTATCATTGATAAGATGCGTACAGAAATCGAGGAACGAGTAGGGGATGATACCGAGGAAGTCGATCTGATTGCATTGCATGAACTTGAGTCGACACTCGTATACTTTGCGACATCCCTGCGTGCCAATGGCGTTGTGCTTGACCGCCTGACGCGTTACAAACGTCTCGAACAGTATCCGGAAGATAAGGAATTACTTGGAGACGTTATTGTGGAGAATAAGCAGGCGATTGAGATGACCGGTATTTATCGAGATATCATCAATGGTACCAGAGAGCTGCTTTCCTCTGTCATTGATAATCGGATGAACAGTATCATGAAATCCCTGACGGTCATCACGTTGATCATGGCTATTCCAACCGTAATCTCCGGAATCTATGGAATGAACGTCAATGCCAAATGGGTACCATTTGCAAATACTGCATATGGATTTGGTATTATATGTGGAATTATCGTAATCATTTGTATACTGATTTTCCTTTTGCTTCGCAAAAAGAGAATTCTGTAGAGGTTTGTATTAAAGATAAGAATGGAAAAGACCAGAATTTATGTCTGTATGGACATGATTTTGGTCTTTTTATTTTATGAAATATTTTTTCTGTATTCAAAAACTTTTTCGCAAATTATTACAATGTCTTTGTGTAAGGGAAAAAGAAAGGAATCACAAAGTGACAAAACAAAAGTTTAACGAATTTGTTCTGGCGCAGGGGCGGGATATTCTGTGGTTTTGCAGAATAACGACACAAAGCACTGTGGCAGGCGATGAATTGTATCAGGACACAATGCTCACACTTTTGGAGCAACTTCCCCAATTAGAAGAGATGGGCAATGTGAAGAGCTATGCACTTTCTGTGGCGATTCGGATTTGGAAAAATCACAAGAGAAAATTTGCATGGCGCGCACGGATTGCACCGCAGGAAAGCTATGAAGTACATATGGAAAACGGTGGGGAACACAACGCAGCGGAAACGCGAAAAACAAATCCAGAGGCACAGGTATTGCATGAGGAAACAATACAGGAGGTGCGACAGCTGGTGCAGAAACTTCCGGAAAAGTATCGGCTGGTTGTGTACTTGTATTATTCTGCAGATATGAAGATTGCGGAAATAGCAGAGTGTATGCATGTGTCGGACAACACAGTAAAAACCCGCCTGCGCAAGGCAAAAATGTTGCTGAAAGAGAAAATGGAGGTTACAGGATATGAAAGATAGAGAATTGGATGATATTCTTAAAAAAGCCCTTACGCCACAGAAAGAGATCAGAGAAGAGGAAATTCTGGTTCAAAACAGGAAGAGGGAGGAAAAAACTATGAGAAGAAAACGTGCAAAGAAATTTTGGGTTTCCGGGGTTGCGGTTGCTATGCTGGCAGTCATCTGCATTCTTCCACAGACATCTTTTGCGGAGCAGATAAAAGATATGTTTCGTGGAATATGGGGAGAACAAAGTGCGCTGACGGACTACGTGAAGAGAGGTGTGTATACGGATCAGGATAAGCACATGCTGTTTTCAGTGGAAGAGGTGCTTTCAGATGAGGCAGTAGTAAGCGTAGTTGTCCGATATGAAGCGCTTGACGAGACTGGCGAAGAATGGCTGAAAACAAAGGGACCGGCTGGAGAGGACGGAAAGGACCAGTATGGAAATATCCGTATAAGTAATCAATTGTATTTGCAATGGGGAAAAGAAGATCCATTACGGAGTGGCGGATCTCTTGTGAGATCAAAGAGTGATAAAAAAGTGCAATATTTTGAACTTGGAGTTAAGCATGAACAAGAACTTGGTAAATTGAAAAATGCCACACTGTATTACAATCTTCCAACAAAAGAACAAAAGGAGACATCTCTTGATACGAGCTGTAATGTTCCTGTATATCAATATACGTTAAAAGCCAGGGATGGAGAACAGCTTAGTTCCTACTATGAGCCGAAGTATGTCCGGATTACGCCTCTTAGTGCAGTGATTTATGGATCTACGACAGAAAAATATGAAGAAGGACGTAAAGCAAGTTTGGATGGAATAGCCTTTGGAACAGACGAATGGGGGAAAAATGGTGAGAGTATTGGAGAAGGAATATCTATGGATGCGGTAATGACTTTTAAGGATGGTAGTGACAAGTGGGTTACCAACCAGGGCGGCACTTCGGTACTGGCAGCGTTTAAGGATCAGAAGACGAAAGAAAAATATTCGGATTGCAATTGCGAAATTCTCGGTATGAACTTTTACAGAGTAACCGATTATTTGGGCTTGGTCATCTCTCAAAAAATTGATCCGGAAAACGTGAGTGCATTGGTTCTTAAGAATCAAAATCGGGAAGTGACCTATGAACTGATACCGGAAGATGTAAAATAATATTCGTTTCATTTTTTACTTCGCAAAATAAAAAATTTGTGATATAATATCACATACAGCAGAATAAGAAGCGCAAAAGCCAAGATTTATGTTCGAAGGGGGACTGGATTTTGGCTTTTTCTTATTTTGAAACAACCCGAAAGGAGTAGAGGATTATGAAAATGTTATCGGATGTACTGGTAAAAATCGATGATTTTGTGTGGGGACCGGTGATGCTGATTCTTCTGGTCGGCACTGGAGTGTTTCTTACGATTCGGACCAAAGCGCTTTGCTGGAGAAATCTTCCCTATGCATTGCGAAGTGTGCTCAGTAAGGAAGCAAGACAGAAAAAGGGCGAAGGCGATGTGTCACCGTTTTCGGCATTGACAACGGCGCTTGCAGCAACCATTGGAACAGGAAATATCGTAGGAGTGGCTACTGCCATGGTATCCGGTGGCCCCGGAGCACTTGTCTGGATGTGGATTTCCGCAGCATTTGGACTGACATCAAAGTTCAGTGAGTGTATGCTTGCAATCAAATATCGGGAAGTAAACGAAAAAGGCGAAATGTCCGGTGGCCCGATGTATACCATGAAAAAAGGATTCAAGAATAAGAAGTTTGGAGCGGTGCTTGGCTGGCTGTTTGCATTGTTTGCAGTAATTGCATCATTCGGAATCGGAAATCTGACCCAGGGGAATTCCATTTCTTCCGCATTGGACACGACATTTGGAGTTCCGGTCTGGGTGACTGGAATAGTCATTACCGTGCTTGCACTTGCAATTATTCTTGGTGGAATCAAATCAATCTCAAAAGTGTCACAGGTGGTTGTGCCGCTTATGGCAGTGTTTTATGTTGTGGCAGGTCTGATCATTATCATCGGAAATATCCGGAATGTACCGGCCGGTGTTGTGATGATATTTAAGATGGCGTTTTCCGTAAAAGCGGTTGGTGGCGGATTTTGCGGAAGCATTGTTGCATCGATGATGCAGGCGATTCGTTTTGGCGTAGCCCGTGGTGTATTTTCCAATGAAGCGGGTATGGGATCTGCGGCCATTACGGCGGCAGCAGCAAGCACCAATGATCCGGTGCGTCAGGGATACATTAACATGACAGGCACATTCTGGGATACGATTGTTGTATGTACGATCACAGGCCTTTGCATCGCAAGTTCCGGAGTGCTGGGAAGCACGGATACTTCCGCAACGGGAACGTATTATTATGAAGCGGCCGATGAAGCGTTGACATTTTCATTGGAAGGAAATGATGGCAAAACATCTACCACGAGATATACAATCTCGGATTATCAGACAACAGAAGACAAGACACAGATGATTCTCGTGGATGGTTCGGATACTCTGACACTCACATTGGAAGGAAAAGCATCGCCGCTGGGAGATGCAGAATCCCGGAATCTGACAGGTACATGGGAAGATGATTCAGCGAATGAATATGTATTTGCAAATGATGGAAAGCTGGAATATCGCGAACTTGTTGTTGGATCTGCGCTTACAATTTCAGCATTTGAAACGATACTCGGAGAACCGGGAGGATGGCTGGTATGTATTGCGATCGCGCTGTTTGCATTCTCGACAATTCTTGGATGGGAGTATCACGGAGAAAAGGCATTTGAGTATTTATTTGGCACCCATCGGTTTAATCTGATCTATCGTATTGTTTTTTCACTCATGGTGTTTGTGGGAGCAACCACGACACTGAAGATTGCCTGGAATTTCTCGGATATAGCCAATGCATTGATGGCAATTCCGAATCTGATCTGCATGCTCGCAATGAGTGGTGTGATCGTAGAGGAAGTGAACCGTTATCAGAAAGTGATTCAGAAGGAAAAGAAAAAGTAAATGAAAAGTCAGTCCGTGTATACAGATACAGGACTGACTTTTATTGTTCTTATTTATTTGCGCTGAAAACGTCCGCTGGCACCGCATGGAAGAACCAGACCGTTGGAAGAGACCGGAAGTCCGATTTCTTCTGCTGTAATCGTGCCGTTATATTTTCCGAGAACGGTATGGATCATGTAAGACAGAACCGCAGGCTGCAGACCTGTCGTATAGGAATTAATAAGGAAGAAAAGCGGATCATCTGTCAGAATCTGGCTGCATAACTGAACCAGTGGATAAATGCTTTCTTCGATTTTCCAGATTTCGCCCTTTGGTCCACGACCGTAAGATGGCGGGTCCATGATAATCGCATCGTAATGATTGCCACGGCGGATTTCACGCTCTACAAATTTGACACAATCATCCACCAGCCAGCGAATCGGCGCATCTCCTAATCCGGAAGATACCGCATTTTCTTTTGCCCAGGTAACCATTCCCTTGGAAGCGTCCACATGTGTTACGCTCGCTCCGGCGGCTGCGGCAGCCAGTGTGGCACCGCCTGTGTAGGCAAAAAGGTTTAATACCTTAACAGGACGTCCTTTCTTTACCTCGGTATGAATAAGCTGGGAGAACCAGTTCCAGTTTGTTGCCTGTTCCGGGAAAAGACCGGTATGTTTGAAACTGAATGGCTTCAGGTGAAAGGTAAGTTCCTTATTAATAGGAAGAGAATAGTGTATGGTCCATTCTTCCGGCAAATTGAAAAATTCCCATTCGCCGCCACCTTTGGAACTTCTGTGGTAATGACCGTTCATGTGTTCCCAGCCATTTTCCTTCTTTGGGGTATCCCAGATGACCTGTGGATCCGGGCGTACCAGCGTGTATTTTCCCCAACGCTCGAGCTTTTCACCCTGTGAACAATCAATGACTTCATAATCTTTCCATTTATCTGCTAACCACATATGATTTCCTCTTTCTTCTATATATAATGATATGATGATCAAAAGGTAAGCCCTTTTGCCTCTATCATCATATAATAGAAATGGGAGGGCTGCAAGCAAATAAAAAAATATTAAAAAAATACTTGCTTTTTTTGAAAAGACCATATATAATAGCAAGTGCTGTGGCATTGATAGCTGTGAAGCGTGAGGTTGCTGCTTACAAATTAGCAGGTTTTCCGTGGAGCGAATGTCAAGTTAGGAAACTGACGACAAGTCACTGTACAA
>OLSQ01000622.1_pt1 | contig 33619 bp, 22 predicted proteins | sample 1672561 | NCBI WGS metagenome assembly OLSQ01 (sample SAMEA3136699, study PRJEB25190) | human gut metagenome | biome: human gut; feature: human-associated habitat; material: faeces | place: Austria | collected 2013
TAGCGATAATTGGCGGCGGTAGCTGGGCTACAGCAATAGCCAAGATTGTGGTGGGACATACTCATCACATAGGTTGGTATATGCGTCGCGATGACCGCATCGAGGACTTCAAGCGTATGGGCCACAACCCAGCCTATCTGATGTCAGCACGATTCAATGTGGATGAGATATTCTTCTCTTCCGACATCAACAAGATAGTGCAGAACTACGATACACTCGTATTCGTTACCCCATCGCCTTACCTGAAGAACCATCTCAAGAAACTCAAGACACGGATCAGCGACAAGTTCATCATCACAGCCATCAAGGGTATCGTGCCTGATGAGAACCTTGTCTGCTCGGAATATTTCCATCAGGTTTATGACGTACCATACGAGAACCTGGCATGTATTGGCGGTCCTTCTCATGCCGAGGAGGTTGCCTTGGAGCGATTGAGTTACCTCACCGTGGGTTGCAGCGACACAGACAAAGCGCATGCCTTCGCCAACGACTGTTTGGCGAGTGAGTATATCAAGACCAAAACTTCCAGCGACGTCATCGGTATCGAATACTCATCGGTACTGAAAAACGTGTATGCTATTGCAGCAGGTATCTGTGGTGGTTTGAAGTATGGTGACAACTTCCAGGCGGTACTCATGTCGAACGCCGTACAGGAGATGCATCGCTTCCTCACAGCCGTCCACCCTATCGACCGTTGTATGTACGATTCGGTATATCTGGGCGACCTGCTCGTAACGGGTTACAGCAACTTCTCCCGCAACCGCACCTTCGGAACCATGATAGGCAAGGGCTATAGCGTGAAAAGTGCGCAGATAGAGATGGAGATGATAGCCGAGGGATTTTTCGGCACGAAGTGTATGAAGGAAATCAATCGCCACATGCACGTCAACATGCCGATTCTCGATGCCGTATATAATATATTGTACGAACGTATCAGTCCGCAAATCGAAATCAAGCTCTTGACCGACTCGTTCAGATAAAGGAGAAACATTAACACATTCATTTAGATATTTAAAAGGAAAAATGAAAAGTATCAGCTTAAACATTACAAAGGCTGCATCATTCCTCGCAGAGGGTGCAGTAAAGGCTTACGAGCCTAAGGTAAAGGCCGCTCAGGAAGCTCTTGAGAACGGCACATGTGAAGGTAACGATTTTTTGGGATGGTTGCATTTGCCATCTTCTATCACTCCTGAGTTCCTCAATGAAATCCAGGCTGTTGCCAACACATTGCGCGAAAAGTGTGAGGTCGTTGTTGTGGCAGGTATCGGTGGTAGCTACCTCGGTGCACGCGCCGTTATCGAAGGTCTCGGCAACTCTTTCGCATGGCTCGTTAACGACAAGAAGAACCCAACTATCCTCTTCGCAGGTAACAACATCGGTGAGGATTACCTCTTCGAGTTGACTTCTTTCCTGAAGGACAAGAAGTTTGGTGTCATCAATATCTCTAAGTCTGGTACCACAACTGAGACAGCTCTCGCTTTCCGTCTTCTGAAGAAGCAGTGCGAGGATCAGCGCGGCAAGGAAGAGGCTAAGGATGTTATCGTTGCTGTAACCGATGCCAAGAAGGGTGCTGCACGTACTTGCGCTGACAAGGAGGGTTACAAGAGCTTCATCATCCCTGACAATGTAGGTGGTCGTTTCTCTGTTCTTACTCCAGTAGGTCTGTTGCCTATCGCAGTAGCTGGTTTCGATATTAAGCAGCTCGTAGCTGGTGCTGCAGACATGGAAAAGGCTTGCGGCAAGGACGTTGCTTTCGAGGAGAATCCTGCTGCTATCTATGCAGCTACACGTCAGGCTCTCTATACACAGGCTGGCAAGAAGATTGAGATCGTTTGCAACTTCCAGCCTAAGCTTCACTACTTCGCTGAGTGGTGGAAGCAGCTCTATGGTGAGAGCGAGGGTAAGGACCAGAAGGGTATCTTCCCAGCAGCTTGCGACTTCACTACCGACCTTCACTCTATGGGTCAGTGGATTCAGGAGGGCGAGCGCTCTATCTTCGAGACAGTTATCAGCGTAGAGACTCCTAACGAGAAGTTGCTCTTCCCTCACGACGATGAGAACCTCGACGGTTTGAACTTCCTTGAGGGCAAGCGTGTTGACGAGGTGAACAAGATGGCTGAGCTCGGTACACGTCTGGCTCACGTTGACGGTGGTGTTCCTAACATCCTGGTTAACGTACCAGAGTTGAACGCTTACTACCTCGGTCAGTTGATCTACTTCTTCGAGAAGGCTTGCGGTATCAGCGGTCTCTTGGAAGAGGTGAACCCATTCAACCAGCCAGGTGTTGAGGCATACAAGAAGAATATGTTCGCATTGCTCAACAAGCCAGGTTATGAGGCTGAAAGCAAGGCTATCCAGGAGCGTCTGGCTAACGAGAAGTAATTGATGAAGGAAATTATTTCAAAATACTTAAAAGACCACGGCTTTGGGGAATTCAACCCTAAAGCCGTTCTTTTTGATATGGATGGCGTATTGTATAACAGTATGCCCAACCATGCCGTGGCTTGGCAGGAATCGATGAAGCAGTTTGATATCCACATGACTGCCGCCGATGCCTATGCCACCGAGGGAGCCCGAGGCATCGACACCATCCAGATGATGGTGAAGAAGCAGAAGGGTATCGACATCACACTGGATGAAGCACAGAAGATGTATGATGTGAAGACAGACATCTTCCACTCCATGCCTACCGCCGAGATTTTCCCTGGTGTGAAGGAAATCATGCAGAAGATCAAGGAAGCCGGTATGCAGGTAGGAGTCGTAACGGGCAGCGGTCAGCGCCCACTCATCCAGAGACTTCTCAATGACTTCGGCAAATATCTCGATGAAGAGCATATCGTAACTGCTTATGATGTGAAGCGAGGCAAGCCAAATCCAGATCCTTATCTGATGGGATTGCAGAAAGCTGGCAACCTGCAGCCTTGGGAAGGCATTGTGGTAGAGAATGCTCCTTTGGGCGTTCGTGCCGGTGTAGCAGCCAACATCTTCACCGTAGCCATCAACTCCGGTCCTCTGCCAGATACAGAGTTATCTGATAAAGGCAGCAACTTGCTCTATCATCAGATGACAGAGTTCTGCTATGATTTTGGAAGCTTGATTGATGCAGCAAAAGAAACAGGCAATAATGCCGTTCAATTTAACTATCAAGGTATATGAAACATTTCAAATTAATGATGCTCGGCCTTGCCTTATCTGCAGGATTCACTACCCAGATGCAGGCACAGGAAGCACAGAGCTTCGTTCACCAACAGTCAAACACAGAAGATTACATCTGGCCAACAGATCCACAAGTATTAACCAAACTCAAGCACTGGCAGGACCAGAAGTTCGGTGTATTGATGCACTGGGGACTCTATAGTGTACCCGGCGTTGTAGAATCCTGGTCAATCTGTTCGGAAGACTGGATTGTACGTGAGCGCAAACCAACCTACGAGGAGGACAAGGCATGGTACTGGAGCCAGAAAGATTCCCTCAACCCAGTGAACTTTGACCCTAGCAAATGGGCTGACGTGATGAAAAAGGCAGGTATGAAGTATATGATCTTCACCACCAAGCACCACGATGGCTTCTGTATGTTTGATACCAAATATACCGACTTCTCTATCGCCCATGGACCTTTCGGCAAGGATCCACGCCACAACATCGCCAAGGAGGTATTCAATGCCTACCGCAACAAGGGATTCATGATTGGCTGTTATTTCTCCAAACCAGACTGGCACTGCAAATGGTTCTGGAACCCTTATTATGCAACCCCTAACCGCCGCATCAACTACAAGAAGCAGCAGCATCCAGACTGGTGGCAGAACTACCGAAAGTTTACCCAGAACCAGCTCAACGAGCTGACCACTGATTATGGCAACATCGATATCCTGTGGCTCGATGGCGGATGGATTACCGGCGAGGAAATCGGTCTTGATACCATTCTGGTAGATGCCCGCAAGCGCAATCCGGGTATGATCAGTGTAGATAGAACCATTCGTGGAAAGAATGAGAACTATCAGACTCCTGAGCAGGGTATCCCAGCCAAGCAGCTCGATATTCCTTGGGAAAGCTGCATCACCCTGAGCCATGCCTGGGGATGGACACCAAACGCTAAGTTCAAGTCACCGAACAAGGTGATCGGTATTCTCTCGGAAATTGTAGCAAAGGGCGGATGTCTCGCACTCGGCGTTGGTCCGAAGGCAGACGGAACCCTGCAACCGGAAGTTGTGAAAAACCTCCTGCAGATAGGAAACTGGCTCAACAAGAACGGTCAAGCTATTTACTCTACCGTCAATGCAGCTCACTATAATGATGGCAAGGTATGGTTTACCGCCGACAAGAATGGCAAGACCCTCTACGCCATCTATGCACTGGAAGATGGAGAGAAGACTCCTAAGACCATTACCTGGACAGAAAACAAGCCTAAGGGTAAGCTGATTCTGCTGCAGAACGGCAAGTCTGTCAAGTACACCGTCAAGGGCAATCAGGTAACCGTTACCCTTCCATCCGGACTCAAGAATGAACCTCTGGCATTCAAGTTTAATTCTAAATAAAGAAAAACAAATATAAAAAAAACATAAAGGTAGTGATAAGATTCATTTTTTATCACTACCTTTGTGCTTACATATAATATAATGTATATAAAATATAGTAACTATAAAAACTTAAAGAACAATAATTATGAGTAACTATCCTAAAATCGGTATCCGTCCTACTATCGACGGACGTCAAGGAGGCGTACGTGAAAGCCTCGAGGAAAAAACTATGAACTTGGCTAAATCCGTAGCCAAACTCATTTCAGAGAATTTACGTAATGGCGATGGCTCACCAGTGGAGTGTGTGATTGCAGACAGTACCATCGGTCGTGTAGCAGAAAGTGCAGCTTGCGCAGAGAAGTTTGAGCGCGAGGGTGTTGGCTCTACCATCACCGTTACTTCCTGCTGGTGCTATGGTGCAGAAACTATGGATATGAACCCACACTGGCCAAAGGCTGTATGGGGATTCAACGGTACAGAGCGTCCAGGTGCTGTTTATCTGGCTGCTGTTCTCGCAGCTCATGCCCAGAAGGGATTGCCAGCTTTCGGCATCTACGGTCATGATGTACAGGACTTGGAAGATGACTCTATCCCGGCTGATGTAGCAGAGAAGATTCTGCGCTTTGCAAGAGCAGCTCAGGCAGTAGCTACCATGCGCGGCAAGTCTTATCTCTCTATGGGTAGCGCCTGCATGGGTATCGCCGGTTCTATCGTTGACCCTAACTTCTTCCAGGAGTACCTCGGTATGCGCAACGAAAGTGTTGACCTTACAGAGATTATCCGCCGCATGACTGAAGGTATCTACGACCCAGTGGAATACGAGAAGGCTATGGCATGGACCCGCGAGCACTGTATGTGCAATGAGGGTGAGGACATCGCCAACAATGAAAAGGCAAAGACACGTGAGCAGAAGGATGCTGACTGGGAGTTTATCGTGAAGATGACTATCATCATGCGTGACTTGATGCACGGTAACCCAAGATTGAAAGAATTAGGTTTCAAGGAGGAAGCATTGGGCCACAATGCCATCGCCGGTGGTTTCCAGGGACAGCGTCAGTGGACAGACTTCTACCCTAACGGCGACTATCCTGAGGCTCTCCTCAATACTTCATTCGACTGGAACGGTATCCGTGAGGCTATCATTCTCGCAACAGAGAATGATGCAGGCAATGGCGTAGCCATGCTGTTCAACCACCTGTTGACAGGTCGTGCTCAGATCTTCAGCGACGTTCGTACCTACTGGAGTCCAGAGGCTGTGAAGCGTGTTACCGGTAAGGAACTTACAGGTCAGGCAGCTGGTGGTATCATCCACTTGATCAACTCTGGTGCTACCACACTCGACGGTACTGGTCAGGCTACAGATGCAGAGGGCAACCCAATCATGAAGCAGCCTTGGGAGATGACCGAGGAGGATGTAGATAAGTGCTTGAAGGCAACTACCTGGTATCCAGCCAACCGTGACTATTTCCGTGGCGGCGGTTTCTCTTCCAACTTCCTCAGCAAGGGCGGTATGCCTGTAACCATGGTTCGTCTGAACCACGTAAAGGGTCTTGGTCCTGTGCTCCAGTTGGCAGAAGGTTGGACAGTTGAAATTGATCCAGAGATTCACAAGGTTCTCGACAAGCGTACAGACCCAACATGGCCTACTACCTGGTTCGCACCACGCCTTTGCGACAAGGCTCCATTCAAGGATGTATATTCTGTGATGAACAACTGGGGCGCAAACCATGGTGCTATCAGCTACGGCCATATCGGTGCCGACCTCATCACCCTCTGCTCTATCCTCCGCATCCCAGTATGCATGCACAATGTTGAGGACGATAAGATCTTCCGTCCTGCATCTTGGAACGCATTCGGTATGGACAAGGAAGGTGCAGACTTCCGTGCTTGTAAGAACTACGGTCCTATATATAAATAAGGTGTAACACCATCAGTACGAATATCATTCAAATAGAAAGAAAAAGAAAATGATTACAGAAGAGCATATTCAGAAATTCCTGGAGCAGGCTCACCGCGTAGGCGATGCAGCCCTCACCATTTGCAGTAGTGGCAACCTCTCTTGGCGCATCGGCGACGAGGCTCTTGTCTCAGGTACAGGTTCATGGGTTCCTAGCCTCCAGAAGGAGAAGGTATCTCAGTGCCTGGTAGCAACGGGCGAAGTTCTCAATGGTGTCAAGCCTTCTATGGAGAGCGGATTCCACCTCGGTGTACTCCGTGAGCGTCCTGACTGCGACGTGGTTCTCCACTTCCAGTCTCCTTTTGCAACAGCAGTGGCTTGCATGCAGGAAACACCAAAGGACTTCAACGTAACAGCAGAGGTACCATGCCACGTAGGCAAGGAAATCCCTGTGATTCCTTACTATCGTCCTGGTTCTCCAGAATTGGCAGCAGCTGTCATCGCAGCCTTGAAGGATCACAACTCAGCTCTCTTGCTGAAGCACGGACAGGTAGTTTGCGGCAAGAATTTCGACGAGGTGTTCGAGCGTGCCATGTTCTTTGAGATGGCTTGCAGAATCATCGTTCAGAGTGGCGGCAAATACACCACACTGACACCGGAAGAAATCGACGATCTCGAGGTTTACGTTTTAGGTAAGAAACAATAAACCTCTATCCTCTATATGAGAGAAGCGGTAGGAGAGAAAGCTGCCCGCTACGGGCACTCTCCTACCGCTTTTTACGAATGAACAGTTTATCTACCCAAACATTTATAAATAACTATGATTTATCTAGCTATAGATTTCGGTGGAGGCAGCGGACGAGTGATTGCCGGAAAACTAGAAAACGGCAAGCTCGAAATGGAGCTCATCCATCGTTTCCCTAACCGACAGGTAAGATTAGGCAACCACGTCTATTGGGATTTCCTCGCCCTTTTCGAGGATATGAAGACGGGACTGAAGATGGCAGGAGCCAAGGGACTCAAGGTGGATGGCATCGCCATCGATACCTGGGGAGTGGATTTCGGACTCATCGACCAGGACGGCAACCTTCTAGGCAACCCGGTATGCTATCGCGATGCCCGCACCAAGGGAATGCCGGAAGAAGTTTTCAAGCAGATTGATCCATCGGCACATTATGCCATCAACGGCACGCAGGTGATGGAAATCAATACCCTCTTCCAGTTATACAGTCTGAAGAAAGCTAACAGTCCACAGTTGGAGAAGGCAGCTCATCTGCTTTTCACCCCAGACCTCTTCAGCTACTATCTCACTGGCGAAGCCAACAATGAATATACCATCGCATCCACATCAGAACTCCTAAATGCAACCACCAAGGACTGGGACTGGGAAACCATCGACCAGCTGGGGCTTCCACGCCACATCTTCGGCAAGATCGTGATGCCGGGCACCGTAAGAGGAAAGCTGCGCCGCGACATCGCAGAGGAAACCGGACTCGGAGAAGTAGATGTCATCGCTGTCGGTTCTCATGATACAGCCAGTGCGGTAGCAGCCGTACCAGCCACAGAAGATGAATACCCGATGGCATTCATCAGTTCGGGAACCTGGTCGCTCCTGGGTGTTGAGATCGAAAAACCGATCCTTACCGAGGAAGCCCGAAAGGCAGAGTTTACCAACGAGGGCGGCATCGGCGGCCGCATCACCTTCCTGCAGAACATCACAGGTCTCTGGATCATGCAGAGACTGATGGCAGAATGGAAGGAGAATGGCGAAGAACAGCAGTTCGACATCATCCTTCCTCTGGCAGAAGAAGCTCACATCAATGCCATCATCCCTGTGGACGACGCTGCGTTCCAGAATCCGGCATCCATGCAGCAGGCTATTATCGACTACTGCGCCACCCATCAGCTGCAGGTTCCTCAGACCAAGGCAGAAATCGTGCGCTGCGTACTCCAGTCGTTGGCAGCCAAGTATGCCGAGGCTACCGCTCACCTCAACGAAATGTTACCGCAGCCTATCAAGTGCATGCACATCATCGGCGGCGGCTCACAGAACAAGTTACTCAACCGTCTCACCTCCGAAGCATTGGGCGTTCCAGTCATTGCGGGTCCTATAGAGGCTACGGGTATGGGCAACATCCTGACCCAGGCACTTGCCAAGGGAGAAATCAAGGATATCGACGAACTGAGAGCCGTGGTAAGACAAAGCATCTGATCCATCCGAATATTTACCCTACAAACATAAACGCAGACAATATTAACCTGAAATATGGAACAAAAAAAGAAAGAATCAATCCTGATGAAAGACGGGGTGAGCTACCTCGTACCTTTCATATTAATCACATCGTGCTTTGCACTGTGGGGATTTGCCAATGATATCACCAATCCGATGGTGAAGGCATTCTCCAAAATCTTCCGAATGTCATCTACGGATGGTGCACTGGTACAGGTAGCCTTCTACGGCGGTTACTTCGCCATGGCTTTCCCAGCCGCCATCTTCATCCGCCGCTTCTCCTACAAGGCAGGCGTACTGCTGGGATTAGGACTCTATGCCTTCGGTGCATTCCTCTTCTATCCGGCAAAGATGATGGGCGAATATTATCCATTCCTCCTCGCCTACTTCATCCTGACCTGCGGACTCTCCTTCCTGGAGACATCGAGCAACCCTTACATTCTGTCGATGGGAACGGAGGAGACGGCAACACGCCGACTCAACCTGGCGCAATCGTTCAACCCGATGGGTTCGCTGCTCGGTATGTATGTGGCGATGAACTTTATCCAGGCAAAACTCAACCCGCTTGATACGACTGGGCGCGCCAATCTCTCGGCTAGCGAGTTTGAGGCTATCAAGGAATACGACCTTTCGGTACTGATCAATCCATACCTGATTATCGGTCTGGTCATCCTCACCATCTTCTTCGTCATCCTGTTTACCAAGATGCCGAAGAACAGCGAGAAAGACAACAAGATCAATTTCGTGCCTACCCTTCGCCGCATCTTCCGCATGCCTCACTATCGTGAAGGCGTATTCACCCAGTTCTTCTATGTAGGCGCACAGATTATGTGCTGGACCTTCATCATCCAGTATGGTACCCGCATTCTGATGCAGGAAGGTATGGCAGAGATTGATGCCGAGGTAACCTCACAGAAGTTCAACATCATTGCAATGGTACTGTTCTGCTGTTCCCGCTTCATCTGCACATTCATCCTCCGCTTCTTCAATGCAGGACAGTTACTGATGATATTGGCGATAGCAGGTGGCTGCTTCACAGCCGGCGTCATTGCCCTTCACAACATCTGGGGTCTCTACTGCCTGGTAGCAGTCAGTGCCTGCATGTCATTGATGTTCCCTACCATCTATGGTATAGCCTTGAGGGGTCTTGGCGATGATGCCAAGTTTGGTGCAGCCGGTCTCATCATGGCTATTCTGGGCGGTAGTGTCCTGCCACCTTTGCAGGCATCCATCATCGATATGCATACCGTATTCGGAATGCCATCTACCAATGCATCGTTCATTCTTCCATTCATCTGTTTCGTGGTAATTGCCATCTATGGATATCGCACAAAGTTGCGCAGCATTGGCAAACTTTTTGGTTAAATCGAGTAAGCAGTGGCCGTTTGTTGTCGGCCACTGCTTATTTTTGGTTAAATAGTCTTAAAACCAAAGATTATTCTCAACTTTTTCTATTTCAAATAATACTTTTTACGTATTTTTGCAAAACATTTTTAAAAGGACTTACCAACCTAGATAATAAATAAAAGAAAATCAGATTGTAAGTGAGTAAATTAAACATCTCAAGCAAGAACAATTAAATATAAATAGATATTCATCACATTAAAAGTTTGTATTATGGCAAAAACTAACAAAACAATGAATCTGGCATTCGCCTTGATGGTTGGTTCTGCTGGTGCTGCTTACGCAGGTATTCCTGCCGTAAACGGTGTTCAGAACATACAGCAAGACGAGACATGTACAGGTATCGTCAAGGATGCTACTGGCGAAACTGTCATTGGTGCTTCTGTTCTCATCAAGGGAACAAGCAACGGAACTGTGACAGACATTGATGGTAACTTTTCACTCAAGGGTGTGAAAAAGGGAACTATTCTCCGCATTTCTTACGTAGGATTTGAAACTAAAGAGGTTACTTACAATGGCAAACCTCTCGAAATCACTTTAAAAGACGATTCAAAAGCACTTGAAGAAGTCGTAGTAACTGCTCTTGGTATCAAGAAGGATGCCAAGAAGTTGGGTTATGCAGTCAGCTCTATCAATGCAGAAGATTTAAACAAAACTGGTGGTGCAAATTTGGCAGCAGGTCTTTATGGTAAGGCTTCAGGTGTTCGTATTCAGTCTGCACCAGGTGGCGGTACATCAGCAGTATCTATCTCTGTTCGTGGTCTTTCTTCTATCAATGGAAATACCCAGCCTTTATTGATTCTTGATGGCGTGCCAATCCATAATGGTAATACCAACAATAATGACTATTGGGGCAACCAGCGAATCAACTCAAACGGTCTCGTAGATATCAACCCAGAGGATATTGAGAATATCTCTATATTGAAGGGTGCAGCAGCTTCAGCTCTTTATGGTTCAGAGGCAGCTAATGGTGTTGTAATGATTACTACCAAAAAGGGACAGAAAGGAACCGGAACACATGTTGACTTCAGCGCAAACGTAAGCTTCGACAAGGTGGCTTACATGCCTGAAATCCAGAAGGAATTCGGTCCTGGTTATGACAACTGGGCTCTTGGCGACACACAGGAAGCAGCTACAGGTTTCCGTAACACTCGCTTCGACCGCAATGGCAACAACATTGTTACTCCAAACCGCGAAGCCATCTATACCTATGGTGCCCGATATGATTCCAGCAAAAAGGTTACCTACTTTGATGGTACAGAACGTTCATTTACTCCTATTGATCACAACCAATGGGAAGATATCTTCCGTACAGGTATAAACCAGACTTATAATCTTGCATTGACCAACAGTACAGACCGCAATAGCCTGCGTTTCTCCTATACATACAATGATGTACAGGCAATGCAGTATAACTCTAACAACAATAAGCACAACTTCAACTTAAATGGTACATTTGATGTTACCAAGACCATCAAGTTGAACTATGCTGCAACATTCACATCACAATATATCAAGAACCGTCCTTATCGTATCAGCCGTTTGGTATGTAACTATTCTGGTATGTTCGGTGGTTTCACAGATGTTAAATATATCCGTGAGCACACACTTACCAGTCAGGGATACCAGAACAGTATCTACCGTGCCAATGGCGGAACTGACCAGACCTTGACTCCAGACGAGCAGTTCCTTTACACTCCAATGGGTTCTACTTCTTTGATGTCAGAGTACTTCTGGAATATCCTGGGTAAGACACAGGAAGAGAATCACACTCGCTTTATCGGTTCTGTAAACCCTACATGGGACATCATCCCTGGATTGAAGCTGAGTGCCCGTATCGCTACAGATATCACAACCAATAAGATTGAGAATAAGAATCGTGCAGAAACTCCACACTTGTTCTCTACTACAGGTCAGTTCTCTGATTCATATGGTTTGAGTAACGACCAGTATTCTATCGTATATGGTGATGTCATGTTGATGTTCGACAAGACTTTTGCTGAGAAGCATAACATTACCGCCAATTTCGGTTGGAATGGACGTCATGAGTCATATTATCAGTCAAGTGTCAGCACAACAAATGGTCTGTCACAGGAAAACTGGTTCCATTTGAATGCTTCCGTTGGTACAAAGAGTGCAGATATGAACAAGCAAGACCTGCTCCGCACAGGTATGTTCCTGACAGCCAGCTATGGCTTCGACAACTGGGCTTACCTGGAAGGAACCATCCGCCAGGAGAAGACTTCCACATTGGCTGACGGCAACAACTCTTTCTGGTATCCATCAGTTAGTGCAAGTGTTCTCTACACAGAACTTCTGAAAGATAAGTGTCCTAAGTGGTGGAACTATGGTAAGATTCGTGCTTCATACGGTATCGTAGGTAACGCTCCTGAGATTTACTGGGCAAACATGGCCTACAAGCAGGGTTCTTTGAACAAGAACAATACCTATACATACGCATTTGTTGAAACCAAGATCGGTAACGAAGGCATCAAACCAGAAAAGAAGCATGAGTATGAGTTGGGTATCGAGAACAAGTTTCTGAACAACCGTTTGGGAATGGAGTTCAGTTACTATTACAATGATATCAAGGACCAGATTCTCCATACTTCTGCAGCAGCCTCAATGGGTGGTCGCAGTATGTTGATGAATATCGGAGAGTTGACCAACAAGGGTATTGAGTTGAGCGTATATGGAACACCAATCCAGAACAAAGACTGGAACTGGGAGCTCCGTGGTAACTTGGCCTGGAACAAGAATACGGTAAAGAAGCTGGCAGATGGACTTGATGTTCTTTCTCACCAGACATTCGATGGTGGTGCAGCCAGCCTTGAGTCTCATGTAGGTGAATCTATGGGTGACTGGTATGCATATACCTGGAAGACCGACGATAAGGGCAACTACATCATTGGTGCCGACGGTCTTCGCATTGCAGACAAAACAGAACGCCACAAGGTGGGTAATGCCATGCCTAAGATGACAGGTGGTTTCGGTACCAGCTTAAGATACAAAAACTGGGCTCTTGATATGTCATTCGACTTCCGCATTGGTGGTGATGTATTCAATCAGCCATGGCAGTATATGATGGATGCAGGTAACATCAAGGATGCAGTAGGTGCACGTGACGCTGCCTCTGGCGGTCTCTTCTACTATAGTACAGCAGACGATGTTAGCAAGAAGGGTTCTATCGTAAGAGTAGATCCTTCAACTATCAGCAACTACAAGCGCGGTGAGACTAAGATTGATGGCCATTTGGTATGGGACAATGGTGTTATCCAGAAGGGTGTAAAGGAAGACGGTACACCTAACGACATCATCGTTACCCAGTTTGAAATCAATGATAGCCAATATGGTTGGGGTACAGGTGCAAACCAGAGTTACGCTGATGCTATCCAGAAGAACAGTTACGTAAAATGCCGTGAGATCAGCTTGGCATACACATTGCCAACCTCTTTGACCAAGAAGTTCGCTTGCACAAACCTGACGATTTCTGCATTCGCACGTAACCCATTCTATATCTATCGTTCATTGAAGCTGTTCGATTCAGAAGCATCTGATGGTACAAGCTGGATCTATCAGGCACAGATAGGTGGTTCTACTGCCAGTGCCCGTACATTCGGTGTTTCACTCCGTGCTAGCTTCTAATTAAATTAGTAATTCATAGTTAATTAAGAAACATATATGAAAAAGAAGATATTTTCAATCATGATGGCTGGTTTGGCACTCGTTGCTCTCGGTTCATGCTCTAATACAGACTACACCGAGAAATATCCAGATCCTTCAAAAACCAATACGGTAAGTGTGCCAGACGTATTCACTGCCGTACTTTTCAAAGGTAATACTTGGTTGAACCCTGTATATTATCGCTATTATTGCCAGACCCAGACATCAGGTGTCTTTGGTGGAATGATCGGTTCTTCCAACGGAAAAGGACGTTTTATGGGCGGTGGTGAAGGCCGCTTCAACGACCGATGGACTAACTTCTATGATATGCTGACTCAATATCGCGTATTGGAGAAGACATACAATAAGCTTGATGAGTCTGAACAGAGCGCCAACAAGGTTTACCTGATGGTTAGCCGTTCTATACTGGAGTCTCAGCTCCATGAGATGTTGTCACTTTTTGGTGCAGTTCCATTCAAGGGTGCCGGCACTTTATGGGAGAATAGTGACTATACCGGTGCAAAGCAGAAAGCTGCTTACGACGATGATGCAGACCTCTACAAGATGATTCTGGCTGATCTTAAAGAAGCCGGTGATTATTTTGCAGAAGGTGGTCCTTCTACAGCCGTACAGAACGCAATGGCTTCCAAGGATTATACCATTGCAGCAGGAAATGCAGCTCGCTGGCAGAAGTACATCAACTCACTTCGCCTTCGTATCGCTCTCCATCTTTCTACAAATGGTAGCGTAACAAGCGAAGCTCATGCCGCAATCAAGGAAATCGTAGAGAACCCAACCAAGTACCCAGTTATTGAAAGCAACGCAGACAACATGGGTGTTGAACCTAGTACAAACTCAGATGACTTCAACTGGGGCAAGAGCATTTCACAAGCTCTCTGGACAGGTTACACTCCATCACAGGCTATGCTCGATGCATTGAACGTACCAGCCAATGGTATTCCAACAGCTGATACCGACCCACGTATTCAGGTAATGTTGGATCCTAATCCAGATGGAGAGTATATCTCATACGATGTTACAAAAACTAGCTCACAAATTTCTGATATCGCTACAGAAAAAGGCAAGGACTATCAGAAACGTAAGCTTTATCCAGCTAACTACTATTGTGTACTTGACTCACAGGCTGTAGCAGGTTGGAAAGAATACGAAGGTAATTCCAACGTATTTGGTCTTTGGATGGGTGCTGCAGAAGTAAGCTTGAGCAAGTCTGAAGCCTATCTGATGGGCTATGGTGTTACCAAGGATGAGGCTAAAGCTAAGGCATGCTTCATCAAGGGTGTTGAACTTTCAACTGAATACTTCTGGAACGAGAAGAAAAACAGTTCTCTCTACAAGAAGGGCAATGACAGTTACAATGCTAATCGCGATTTGATTGAGCCGACAGCTGAAGAAATCGCTGCATACGCTGAAAAAGCTTGGAAGCCAACCCAAGAAGCAGTTTGTACTCAGTTGTGGTTAAACTTTGGTTGGACAAACTTGCTTGAGGCTTGGAATGTAACACGCCGTACAGGTTATCCAGAAGTAAGCTTTGCAAAGGACAATCAGCTGGCTAGCTATCCAACACCTCCGGGTCGTTTGCCTTATCCAAGTGATGAGTTGAACTACAACAAGGACAATGTCCAGGCTGCCATCAGCAAGTACTACAAGGAGCCTCTCGGCTACTTCAGCACTTTGTTCTGGGCAAAGGATGTTTACTACAAGATCGTAGCAGAACACTAAAATAATTATAAAAGGTGTGTCATTGTATGATGGCACACCTTTTTGTATGATAAAAAGAGATTAGGATTCTATACGACGCATCAGCAAAAAGCCTGATACGTCAATTCCTCCAATACAAGAGGACGCCTCATTTCTTGCCTCGCCTTGGCATATTATTGCCCTGTACTAGGGCAATATCTTGCCAAGGCGAGGTAAAATATGAAAAGAGGACAGAAGCATTACTACGAATGTGGTAGGGATGAATTAAGCTTCATTTTTTAAACACGGACAAATTGAATTTGTCCGGACAAATTGTCCGGCGCTTTATAAATCATTCATTTCTAACAACTTATAAGCGTCCGGACAAAAGAGCCGGACAAATTCAATTTGTCCGTGTTATTTTTTTAGCCCATTTTTGCTTAAAAACAATGGGCTATGATGCCAAAATCTATGAGCTACAGGGAAGAAATCTATGAGTTGCAGGAAAGAAAACTATGACTTAGATTCGTTAACAAATTAAGTAGGCTCTAAATACTCGGCTCATCCTAACGAAAAAGTATCAAAAAAATCCGAAACAGATAACTTGGCAAGCTTCTGTTTCGGATTTTTCTCTATTCTTCCTAATCTTTTCTTTATTCTTCCTTGATAATCCAATCGCTGATAGTACGCTGGGTGCTGTCGTAATTTACGCCAATCTTAAACAAACGCTTGCCATCGGCAGAATACGGAATCAGGTATCCCTTTTCATCTATCTGCCTGATTGCTTCCTCAGCAGAACCATCATACTTCAATTCGAAAACAAATACGGCATCCGGCATATACACTACGGCATCAGCCCTACCTATTGCACTGTTCTCTTCTACCCTCATGTGGGCACCCATCAGATTGAAGATAAGATAGAACACGGTCTGGAAATCCCGTTCACTCTTATTACTCAACCGGTTGGAGATACTGGCAAGATATGCCTTCAGGCGCACCATCGCTCCCTCTACATCAGTATCATAAAGCTTTTCCAGGAAATCACCCACCAAGCTGTTATTGTCCAGGGATATTGGTGAAAGATAGTTAGGCGCAAGACTCTTGAGCATACCTATCTTTACCTCTCTGTTTGGGTATTCCAAAGTATAGCGATGCAGCATCGGGTTATACTTCTTGATGGTGAGATAGCCACTCTGATAGAGCAGCGGAAGCGCTGAAGTCATCATTTCCGGTGAAACATCAAAGTCATCCACATCACATGATTTCTTCTCTATATCCATCACATTGACGTGATACTTCTGCAGCGTCTTGATAAGATAAGTTGGCGTGCCTGAGCCAAACCAATAAGGAGCTATATCACGTGCATTCAGCGCTTTTACCAGACTGAACGGATTGAAGACATCTTCTGATTTCTTACTGAAATGATAGCCGTCGTAGAATCTTGTCAGCTCTGCCAGGCATTCCTCATACGTCATGCCCAGGTCTTCTCCCAAAGCCTCTATATCCAGTTTCATCTGCGTGGTAAGTTCCTTCTTGCTGATACCGCAGATGGCTGAATACTGGTCGAACATACTGATGTTGTCGAGGTTGTTGAGCTCGCTGAAGATGCTGAGCTGCGAGAACTTGGTGATGCCCGTGATGAAGGTGAACTCCAGGTATGGGTCGAGCATCTTCAGAGGACTGTAGAAGTTCTGCATGATGCGACGGAGCGTCTGCAGATTCTCCTTCTCATGTACCACATCCAATAATGGGGCATCATATTCATCAATGATTACTACCACATTCTTGCCCGTCTGCTCGTAAGCTCGCTTCACCAGGTCTTTCAGGCGAAGGTTGGCATCCACCTGATGAGTCTTGTATCCCCAAATGGTTTCCTGCTCTTCAAGCATATCTGCCAGGTATCTTTCCAGCTGTTCCACGCTCATGTGCTTGGCACCGCTCAGGTCGAAGTGGAGCACAGGATGCTTCACCCATTCCTTCTCGTAATCAGCAATGGCCAAGCCCTCGAAGAGTTCCTTTCTTCCCTCAAAATAAGCCTGGAGGGTAGAGGCAAAGAGCGACTTGCCGAATCGTCTTGGACGACTCAGAAAGACGTACTTCATCTTTTTCTCTCGAAAATCCACGATATATTGGGTCTTATCTACATAGAGATAATTCCCCTCTCTGATATTTGAGAATGTCTGTATTCCTACAGGATAGAAATTTACTATTTTTGCCATATTCCTTCATGCTTTACGTTTTGCGCTGCTAAGTTACAAAGAAAATCCGAATAAACCAAGCATAATGGTTAAAAAATGAGCCATAGCTGAAAGTTCGCCGAACATGCCGAACTTTCAGCTATGAGGGCTTACTTGATCTTCACTTCTATCTTAGTCTTGGCTGCATCAGCGCTGGAGCCGCCAACAAATACCTGGTAAGTGCCAGGAACCACACGGATGGTGTTGGTCTGGGCATCCCAACCCTCGAAACTCTTGCGAGGAAGATCGATGCTTACCATCTGGCGCTCGCCAGCCTTCAAAGACACACGCTTGAATGCCTTGAGACTCTTGATAGGACCATCCACATCATCTATGCGCTTGATATAAACCTGCGCTACTTCGGTACCCTCACGCTTGCCCGTATTCTGCAAGGAGAACATCAGCTTGTAATCAGCAGCCTTGCCGTCACGCTTCTTGCTCTTCACCTGCATCAAGGTAGGCTTGCCATACTCGAAAGTGGTATAACTCAAACCATAACCAAATGGGAACAAAGGCTCACCCTTGAAATAACGATAGGTACGATTCTTCATCGTATAATCGAGGAAATCTGGAAGATCGTTCACACTCTTATAGAAGGTAACCGGAAGCTTGCCCGATGGATTCACCTCGCCAAAGAGAACCTTGGCTACAGCCTCACCACCCCGCTCGCCAGGATACCATGCCTGAAGAATCGCCTCGGCATTCTCAGTCTCAGGAACCATGGCGATGGCACATCCCGAACAGTTGACAAAGACAACACGCTTGCCTGCCTGATGCAGCATGGCGATGACCTGACGCTGAGCCTTCGGCAACTCCAGGTCGGTTCTGTCGCCGCCCTTGAATCCAGGCTCCTCAATCTCAAGCTGCTCACCCTCCAGGTTTGGAGAGATACCGCCTACGAATACCACGGCATCCGCATCGCCCACCTCAGCCAGAATCTGCTCGTTGGTAGGCTTCGAAGTCTTCAGGATATCAAACTGCATCACAGCCACATCTTCCTTCTGGGTATAATCTATCTGAATCTTAACCGGCTTACCTGCTTTCAGAGAGAGCGGTTTGATGATAGGCGCCACGCGGCCCCAGCACTCCCTCATATTCACGATGGTATCGCCATCCACTATCAGGCGGCAACCGTCATCAATACCCATATTGATGGTAAGATCCTCATCCCTGTCAGGAGTCAATACTCCCTCATAGCGGGCAGAGAAATGAGTAAGATTCACACCCGGTGCAAACACGGTATTACCACCATTGCTCAGATTGATGGCAGTCTTCATCACATCCGTAGCCACCGGCTCGCCCTTCTGATTCTGATTGTTCCAATAGGTAGCCTTCATTCCCTCACGGAAGAGGTTGAAACGGCTTTCCTGCACCTCGTTTCTTGTCAAGGTACAAGCCGGAACATACTTCACCTCTGCCCCCTTCATATAGTTGCGAATGCCCTGGAGGATGGTGGTAGAACTGGTAGGATAACCCGAATAGTTGCCTCGCAGCATGATGGAGTCATTGGCATTAGGTCCCATCACCACAATCTTCTGATTGCGGTTCAATGGCAGCAGCTGGTTTCTGTTCTGAAGAAGTACGATGCCTTCTTCTGCTATTTTCTCAGCCAGATCCTTATGAGCCTTGCAGGCGATGACGTTCTCAGGAATCTGAGTCCATGCCACCGTTTCGTCCTTATCGAAATCGCCCAGCTTGAAACGAGCCACCAGCAGGCGCTTCAGGCTCTGGTTTACCTTATCTTCATTGATCATTCCCGCCTTCACAGCCTGCGGAATGGTGCGATAGGCGCTGCCGCACTCCAGGTCGGTACCGGCATTCACAGCCTGGGCAGTTGCCTCGGTAGCGGTCTTTGCCGTACCATGATAGCCCGGCATAAAGAAATCGAAGATAGCTCCGCAATCGGAGGTAATCAGTCCCTTGAATCCCCATTCGTCTCTGAGAATCTGGCGTTCAAACTTGGCGTTGGAGCAGCAAGGAGCACCATCTATACGCTGATAAGCACACATCACCTCAGCCACATGTCCATCCTGTACCAGCGACTTGAAGGCAGGGAGATAAGTCTCCCACAAATCCCGGGCTGGCAGATTCTCCAGATTGAAGACGTGGCGATTCCACTCCGGACCGCTATGCACGGCGAAATGCTTGGCACAAGCCAGTGTCTTGACATACTGGGGAGTCTTAGACTGATCAGAAGCCAGAACACCAGGAGCCGCCAGCGGCTTGCCGTCGAACGACTGTCCCTGCAAGCCATTCACTACGGCGAGTCCCATACGTGTAGTGAGATAAGGATCTTCGCCATAAGTCTCCTGTCCGCGTCCCCATCTAGGATCACGGAAGATATTGACATTCGGAGTCCAGAAGCTCAGACTCTGATATCTCTTTACATTACCCGACTTCTTCGCCACCTGCGCCTTGGCTCTCGCCTCATCGCTTACGGCAGTAAACACCTGATAGAGCAAGGCATCATCCCAGGAAGAAGCCATGTGCATGGTGATAGGGAAAACCGTGGCATATCCGTTGCGTGCCACACCATGCAGCGCCTCGTTCCACCATTGAAACTGAGGGATACCCAGTCGGGAGATGGCAGGCGAAACATCCATCATCAGTTTCGTCTTCTCCTCCAGGGTCAGGCGTGAAAGCAAGTCATTGGCTCTTGCCTCGGCAGAAAGGTTAGGGTTCTGATAAGGCAACAGCTGATTGGCTGGCTGTTGGGCGTGAGCTGAGAGCACCAGAGCGGACAGCATGGCCAATGTAAGTATTTGTTTCTTCATAACTACTATTGTTAGTACGTAAATATTATATAGATTCGTTTTAATATGCAAAAATACATATTTTTCCTGAATTCAGAGATAGATGAAGTGTTAAAAAGCTCAACTAGTTTCCATTTTTATGTGATTACTTCCTAATTTTTCGATTCATTTAAACAATTAAGCCCTTTTTCCTTGCTGATTCCAAATATTAGTGCTAACTTTGCACTCTGAAACAACACTATCTTTTTAGAAGACAAAGATACAAGTAAGAAAGATACAACAAGACAGTAAGATCGCAAAGACATGGAAAAGATTCTAATAGTTGAAGACGACATCGCATTTGGAACCATGATTCAGACATGGCTCAGAAAGAAGGGATTCGAGGTGGAGAAAACTACTTCGGTCAAGGCCGCCATACAGGTTTGCGAGGAGACAGAAAGAGGATTCGATCTGGTATTATCAGATCTCCGCCTTCCAGATCACGACGGCATCTTCCTGCTGCAATGGATGAGAAAGCATGGCGTGCAGGTGCCTTTCATCGTGATGACCAGCTATGCAGAAATTCAGAATGTGGTGCTCGCCATGAAATCAGGCGCTACCGATTATGTGGCAAAACCTTTCCATCCGGAAATCCTTCTGGATAAGATCAAGGAAGCTATCAAGACTCCGAAAAAACAGGATCCGTATGCTGCCTCAGCAGATAGTCAGCGTTCCACAGACACAAATTCTACTCCTACAGACGCAGCACCTGGCAAGCAGGCAGGAAACCAGGCTTCATCTGCCAATGGGGAAGTACCCAAATACCTGGAAGGTGAAAGCGAGGCTTCACGCAAGCTCTACAGTTTCGTTTCGCTGGTGGCCCCTACCCCTATGTCGGTACTCATCCTGGGTGCCAGCGGTACAGGTAAGGAATATGTGGCTAGAAGAATCCACGAACTCAGCACAAGAGCCAACAAACCTTTCTTCGCACTCGACTGCGGTGCCATCCCTAAAGAAGTGGCGGCATCAGAATTCTTCGGTCATGTGAAGGGATCGTTTACGGGAGCTGACCAGGACAAGAAGGGTGCTTTCGAGATTGCCAACGGAGGAACTCTCTTCCTCGATGAGATGGGAAACCTGAACTACGAAGTGCAGGTGCAGTTGCTCCGTGCCCTCCAGGAAAGAAAAATCCGTCCGGTGGGAAGCAACAAGGAAATAGATATCGATATCCGACTGGTATGCGCTACCAATGAGAACCTGGCGCAGCGTGTGACAGAAGGCAACTTCCGTGAAGACCTCTACCACCGCATCAATGAGTTTACCATCTACATGCCGGAGTTGAAAGACCGTGGTGCCGACCTCTTCCTCTTTGCCGACCTCTTTATCAAGCACGCCAACAAGGAATTAAACAGAAATGTGGAAGGACTCGACGGCAAAGCCAAGGAGCGGATTGCCGCCTACAACTGGCCGGGCAACCTGCGAGAATTGAACAATGTGATGAAACGAGCTACCCTGCTCGCCACCGGAAGATACATCGGAGTAACCGAACTGGAACAGAGTATGGCACATATCCAGCCACAAGCCCCTACCACCCTGCACGATGAAGAAACGGAACTGCAGAGAATAGAAGCTGCGCTGAAAGCAGCAGGTGGCAACAAGAGCAAGGCTGCACAATTGCTCGCCGTAGATAGAAAGACACTCTACAATAAGATGAAGAAATACGGTATCTGATAGGAAGATGTACGGCTTTGATGATATGGGGAAATGGGGAATCTGATGACCATTCCCCAACTTTTTGGGGAAAAATTCCACACCAGTTCCACAGTTTCCACAATGTAGAATTCTGGCACAAAGAGAAGCTTTAGTTGATTATCAAGTACTTACATCATTTCATACTCTTTTGGCACGCAGATTGTGATATTAGATTGTGTAATAACAAACATAATATTCACAATAAAAAAATAAAAGATTATGAAAAAGTTAGTTTTCGCAGCTATCGCTGCCATGGTTATGGTTTCAGTGAGCAATGTATTCGCCAGCAACAAGATGGCAAGTGTATCATCAGTAGCTCCTGTTGACACAGTAGCTCCAGCAGACACAACAGTAGAGAAGGAGACTCCAGCAGAGACACCAGCTGAGACTCCAGCAGACTCTACAACAACAGATTCTACTGTAGCAGAGTAATATCACCTTTAAAAAATAGTAATTAACTGAGGAAAAGATAGAATAACACTAGTAATTACGCGTCGCTTTCAATCAGGCAGGAGACTAATGATAGAATTCATTGGTCTCCTGACTTGTTTTTAGCCCTTTTGTTTTCTAATATCATTTTTTTGCATTAACTTTGCAAACAAATATCTATTGAGCAAGATATCAGTCTGCTCATCATTTTAAACGATTTCTCATGCACAAGAACAATATTCCTCTCAAGGTAGCCCTCGGATATAGCGCCATTGCCATTATCATGATTCTGGCAATCAGTCTGGTGTATAGCAACACCAAGAGTATCAATGCCATCAATGAAGCTTCGCGCGAGTATATCCAGAAAAGGGGTGCCGCCGACAGTACCATCTCTTCCCTGCTCAAAGAGGAGCAGAGAAACCTGAAGCAACTGTCTAATGCCATGGCAGGAAGACCTACCCAAAACTATCTGCAGAATAAGGTGAAGAATCTGAATACGGGAAAGGATTCCATACTGGTTCACTCCAAGGCACCTCAAACCCACGAGGCGAAGAAGACTACGGTAGAGGTATTGAAGACCCGAAGGGGATTCTTCCGCCGACTCGCCGATGCCTTCAAGAAGGAGCACGCCGAAACCTTGAGCGTAAAACAGGACAGCAACCGGGCTGTCATCGATTCTGTTACCACCCCAGTAAACGTGGCGGAAAACGTGGCAAACATCCTAGAACAGATAGACAAGAAGGAGAAAGTGGAAACGCAAGACCACAAGCAGAGCATCAATAGGGAGATGGAAGAGCTGAAGATGGTGAGTGCCAAACTCGCCCTGCGCTCCGCCAAACATCTGAGCGATGTACACCAGCGTGAAAAAGACAACATGCAGGAAGCCATCAAGAAGGCGATGGAAGCAAGAAAGCATCTGTTGTGGCAGATGGAACTGCTCGCCATCGTAGCCTTCTTTGCCATCGTCATCATGATCTGGTTTATCTGGCGCGATGCCAGAAAGGAGCGCATCTACAGGGAAAATCTGGAGGCTGCCAATGAGGAAATCCAGCGTATCATGAACCAGCGCGAGCGCCTGCTCCTCACCATCACCCACGATATCAAGGCGCCAGCTGCCTCTATCTCGGGCTTCATCGATCTGATGAAAGATTACGTCAGCAATCCTCAGGGCCTCGAATGCCTCCAGAACATCAAGAACTCTGCTGCTCATCTTTCACATCTCGTTGCCTCGCTGCTCGATTATCATCAGTTGGAGAACGGACTGATGAAGGTTCAGCCTACCTCTTTCTCACCGGCACAACTGGTAGCTGAATCGGTAGAGGGAATGAAATTGCGGGCAGAAGAGAAAGGATTGGAGATTTCATTCGAATGCAAGATGAAGGGGATGGGAACTTCGGATTCTTCGGAAACTTCGGATTCTCCAATGAAGAAGAAATTCTTTCGTGCCGATGCCTTCCGCATTCGTCAGATATTGGATAATCTGGTAAGCAACGCCATCAAATATACCGACCGGGGCAGCGTTACCATCCAGGCACAGGTTTCAGAAATCCTGGGCAAGCCTACGCTTACCCTGAGTGTAAAGGATACGGGAAAAGGTATGACTGATGAGGAGAAACAGAAGGTGTTCCAGGCGTTTACCAGATTGAAGAGCGCTCAGGGCATCGAGGGTACCGGTTTGGGATTGTCCATCACCCAGGAACTGGTTTCGTTGCTTGGCGGAGAAATCATCCTCCACTCTACCCTGGGCAAAGGTTCTACCTTCATCGTCACCATCCCTATCGAGCCAGCACCAGTGGAGGAGTCTCAGGAAATGGCTCCATCAGAAGTTAAGCATGATCCTTCTTCCGATTCTGCTCAAGATAAGGAAGGACAGAATTCCGGCAGCCATCAGGTTACTGATATAAAGAAGAAGCCGGAATTTGCCAACCACAAGATTCTGATTCTGGATGATGACAAGCTGCAGCTCCAGCTCCTCCAGGAGATGTTGCGCCGCATCGTAGGCGACACCTGGCAGGTTTTCGCCTGCAACCATGTGATGGATGCCCTCACCACGCTGCATAACGAGCAGCCAGCCCTAATGCTGATGGATATCGAAATGCCGGAGATGAACGGCATGGATATGATTGCCCACATCAACCATACCAATATGATGGTGGTGGCTATGACGGCTCACGATACAAGCATCTTGGGACAGCTTCTGAAAGCAGGCTTTGATGATTGCCTGTTCAAGCCATTCAGCATGGAGAAGCTATCCGATATTCTGGGAATAGAGTCCCGGCCTCAACTGGATGCCCAATCTGAAACTCCATCCCAGCCAGATTTATCATCCCAGCAGAAATCCAACCCTCAACTGGATTCTCTCCTGGCTTTTGCCGGAGGCGACGAAGAGGCGGCAAAGGAGATTCTCGATACCGTGAAGCAGGAACTTGCCGCACACTTCGAGAACCTGAAAGAGGCAGTAGAAGAGGAATCCTTATCTACCGACCGCATAGGAAAGGCGGCACATAAGCTCCTCCCTATCGCCACCATGATGCAGATGGGATGCCTCGAAGAACTCAAGGCGCTGTCACCTGAATACATCGGCGAGATAGAAGAAGCCGAGATCAGAGAAAAGCTGAAGGCTGTGATTACGACCTTATCTGCTGCGGTGTCAGACCTGTATGCTTCTTGAAAAAGATAAAAGAAATACAAATCATTTCATATAATATAACAATGAATACAGAACAACTTTCTATGACCAAGAAAACCCTTGTGGGAGTACAATTCCTATTTGTGGCTTTCGGTGCAACGGTTCTGGTGCCTCTCCTGATAGGCATCGATCCGGCAACGGCTCTCTTCACCGCAGGTGTGGGAACCTTTCTCTTTCACTTCATCACCAAGGGTAAGGTGCCTATCTTCCTGGGCAGTTCCTTCGCCTTCATCGCCCCCATCATCGCTGCCACCAAGCAGTGGGGACTGCCGGGAACCATCGCCGGACTTACCAGCGTCTCTCTGGTGTATTTCATCATGAGCGCTCTGGTGAAATGGCAGGGCAAGAAACTGCTGGATAGGATTTTCCCACCAGTAGTCATCGGACCCGCCATCATCCTCATCGGTCTCTCCCTTTCGGGCAGCGCTGTGAATATGGCTAAGACCAACTGGGTTCTCGCCTTTGCATCGCTCATCACCGCCATCCTGGTGCTTACCTTCTGCAAGGGACTGATGAAGCTGGTTCCTATCATTTCGGGCGTTATCGTGGGTTACGTCATCGCCATCTGCATGGGCGAGGTAGATTTCTCGGGTGTGGCAGCGGCATCGTGGTTCTCCTGTCCGGTAAGCTTCGATACCATCACCCATTTCTCCTGGGCGCCATTCCTCTATATGTTGCCTGTGGCGATAGCGCCGGTGCTGGAACATATCGGCGACGTGTATGTGGTGAGTGCCGTGGCGAAGAAGGATTTCGTGGAAGATCCGGGATTGCATCGCACGATGTTGGGAGATGGAGTGGCGTGTCTCTGTTCCGCCTTTCTGGGTGGTCCTCCTGAGACTACCTATTCTGAAGTAACTGGAGCCATGTCTATCACCAAGGTTACGAGTCCTGCCGTGATTCGCATATCCGCAGCCACTGCCATCTGTTTCTCTATCGTGGGCAAATTGAGTGCCTTGCTGCAGAGCATACCTCAAGCGGTATTAGGTGGCATCATGCTGCTTCTTTTCGGCACCATCGCCAGTGTGGGTGTTCAGAATCTGATGCAGAACAAGGTAGATATGAATGAAACCCGCAATGTCATCATCATCTCGGTGATGCTGACGATGGGCTTGGGTGGTGCCGTCCTCTCCAACGGTTCCTTCGCCATCTCCGGCATCGGTCTCTCTGCCGTCATCGGCGTGATTCTCAACCTCGTACTTCCTAAAACGAAGAAGGAGGAGGCGTAAAAAGTGGGAAAACATCTATTTTCGAAGAAAAAAATGTTTTTTAATCATAGAGAAATAAACTAATTCGCAAAATATCCGTACCTTTGCAGTATGAAAACATTATTAGACGTTCATACACATACCATAGCATCCGGTCATGCCTTCAGCAGTTTGCAGGAAATGACCATGGCTGCAAAAGAAAAGGGGTTGGAAATACTGGGAATCACAGAGCACGGACCACATATCCCGGGCACCTGTGATCCCATCTATTTCAGAAACCTGCATTGTGTTCCCCGTCAGCTCTATGGAATCAGGCTGATGCTGGGAGCAGAACTCAACATCCTCAATACCCAGGGCGATATTGACCTCGATGAGGATTACTGGCGCATACTTGATATCCGAATCGCTGGCATTCATAGCCTTTGCTGGCAGGGAGGAACCAAGGAAGAGAACACGCAGGGTGTCATCAATGCCATGCGCAATCCATTCGTGCAGATTATCTCCCATCCTGGAGATGGAACGGCAGAACTGGATTTCGAGGCTCTGATGAAGGTTTCCAAGGAGACGCATACCTTGCTCGAAATCAACAATCACTCTATGGCTCCCATCCGTCACAAAACGGTAGCAGCTCCCAATAACCTGGAACTGCTGGAACTTGCCAAGAAATACGAGACCCCTGTCATCTTTGGAAGTGATGCCCACTTCTCTACCATGATTGCCGACTACAGCAACATCATGCCTCTGGTAGAGAAAGCAGAGTTCCCTGACGAGCTGGTTCTCAACTATCAGCCGGAGAAGTTCATGGCTTATCTCAAGCCTACCCCAGAGAAATAGGAAAATTTCGTTTCACATTTCGTAAGCTCAGAGAAGTAAAATAAAAACTATATAATTATGAGAACATCATAACAATGAGAAAATCATAAATAAGATAGTTTTCAATGCTTGATGAACGCCAACCCCATCTGCATCGCCTTTTTCACCATATTTGCCACATTGCTGGCTTGCAGCTTGCTCATCAAGTTGTGGCGGTGAAATTCTACGGTATTGTTGCTGATGTTCAACTCCCGGGCGATGATATTGGTCGAATGTCCCTCGGCTATGTGCTCCAAGACTTCGAGTTCTCTATTAGAGAGATTGACTTGCTCGACATTCTGCTGATTGATCAGTCTGAAAAACTGTTGACTATAATACCCCTTTCCTTCTTCTATCCTGTGCAGAGCTGTAAGAAGTTCCTGCGGGTCATCACCTTTCAAAACTATGGCATCTACATCCTCGTCCATCAGCTGGCGTATCGTCCAGATTTCTTCGTGCATCGTATAGACAATGATCTTGGTCTTGGGATGCTTATGGTGAAGCTGCTTGACAAGCAGCAGACCATTCTCATTACTCAGTTCCAAGTCGATGATAGCGGTATCGATATTCTCCCTGTTGATGATATCCCTGGCAGATAGGAGGCTAGAGGCGGTCTGTACATTTTTATAGACACCATCTTGCAGGATGAGTGCCCTCAAACCAACCAAGACGACAGGATGGTCATCTACAATAAGGATGCTTTTGCTCTTTTCCATGATGATACATTTTTAAGCGTAATTTTTCGCAAGCCTTTGCTCGCAGATTATAGTTGAAACTTGAGTTCTACCAGATACTCTTCTCCATCATTTCTTATATCGAGTTCTGCCTGCAGAGCATCAGCTCTCATCTTCAGGGTATCTTTGCCGATTCCTGGCTTGTCCTGGCTGATAGGGTGAAGTGGTGACAGATCGTTGATGATGGATATGCTCCCCTGCTTTCCACAGATATCCAGCGTGACGCTTATCATCTTGCTGTATCCATATTTGATGGCATTGGATACGCATTCCTGGATGATGCGGTAGATTTCTATCGCCTTGCCGTCGGGGAGATTCTGCGCATTGAAAGAGGTACTGATGAATGGCTTTACGATGGTTCCGTTTTCGGCTGTTACCGATTGACAGAAGCTTTCTATCAGCTCCGCAAGCGAAGTGTTGTCAAACCTAGGTGGTATCAGCTCATGTGAAAGACGGCGTACATCATGTCCCACGTTCTTAAGCAATCTTTCTGCTTCCTCCTTATTGGTCTGCATCATGATATTCACCGCCAGAATATCGTTGCATATTCCATCATGCAATTCCTTGGCCAGACGCTTGCGCTCATTCTCCACACCATTGATATAGGATGTCTTTTCCGACAATTCGGCTCTCTGCCTGTCGAGTTTTCTGCGGTATAGGATGACAAGAATGGCTATCAACAATATGATGAGTGCCAGGATGAGCCATAAGATACGGATATAGAGCAAGCTCTGTTCGTGGTTCATCTTTTCTATCAGCATTTCTTTCTCCAAGGTCTTGTACTTGATGTTGAACTCACTCAACTGCTTGTCGATGTCACTCTGCTTGAGGGAGTCACTTTTCATGTATGCCTTTTGCATTGCCTGGTATGCCTGAGTGTATTTACCCATATTGTTGAGGCATCTGGCCTGTGTGGCGAGAAGCTTGTCTTTAGGCATCGTCAGATTGGTACCCGCCAACCTGCCGATGCTGTCCAGAAGTAGCCATTGCTCTGCGTATTTCTTCTGTTGCCCCAGCAAGTCGGCCTTGATTTCCAATATGCCTAGCACCCCATTGCTCGTAGGTGACAGATTACGGCAGGCTTCATTGGCGTATGTGAGATAGAAGGCAACGGAATCGGCCTTACCCAGTTGCAAGTACGACTTGAGCAACGGAGAAAGGTATTTGAGGGTCAACACATTATAATTGGCCTGCTTTACCATATTCCACATCGAAGTAAGGCTATTGACGCTTTTCCGGTAATTTCCCTGTCGCATCAGGATAGCACCTTTATTGGCATGGGCAGACAGTCGTTCGATGGTATCGTTAATAGCAATAGCTTTAGATTCAGCCTTGTCGGAGTACTCTATGGCTTCCCTGAATCTCTTCTGTTCGTTGAAAAGCACGGAGATACAATTGTAGAGATAAATCTCATATTCCGCATTCTCGCTCTTGATGGCTTTCTGGATGCCCTTCTTATAATAGATGAGCGAGGAATCCAGTTTTCCGATTCTGCGATAGCAGATGCCCATTGCTCCACACATGGCAAGCATGCCATCGTAATCTTCAATCTTCTCAGCAAACGGGATGCCTTTCTTTCCGATTTCTATGGCTTCTCTCATCTTTCCAAGATCTGTATATGCGGTCATCTTCTCGCTGGTAAGCCAACTGCGAGTGGTGTCGGAACAGTTCATATTGAGTGCGCTGTCTATCAGAAGAATGGCCAGTTTCTTGTCACCATCAGCATTATAGTTGACGGCTTCCAGAAACAAGGAATATGCCCGCTTCTCGTCTTTGCTGTTGTCCCGTTGACAAGCGGCAAGAAAAACGATGGATGACAACAGAAGGAAAATATATGTGAATATGGCTTGTTGCCTGTGATGTATTGTTTGCTTCATTTGCTATTATATTTACGTTATTTGCAATTACTATCATAAACGATTGTCCGTGCAAAGATATGAAAAATAATCGGAAGAGACATTTTTTCTATTGTTAAAAAAGGTGGCGGCTGTTGTTTTTCCGTTCATACGTCCCTTTACCTACGGAAAACCATAGGCTGCATACGATGGTAATCCGTAGAAATGAATATAAATATCCTTTTTTTACTGTCGTTTGAAGCTTTGTATGGTAATTGTCGCTATCTTTGCATTCAGTCATTCTCTTGTTATACTTAGCATCCCTAAGTAAACGGCGAAATGTAGTAGTAAATAATCAAATAATAAATGTCTAACTTAAATTTTAAGAATTATGCGTAATATTGGTGAAGAAATCTTGTGGGATATTGTGCGTGTTATCAAATGGATAGCCATGCGTGTGCTGCGCCTCTTTGGCAAGTTATTCTCTTTTGCATGGGACAAGGCAAAGGAGAAACAGGAAATGAAGAAAATGGAAGAAAGGGAGCAAGGCTTATGAAATACGTGAAACTATTGTTAGTATTCGCCTTCGCATTGCTTCCGATGGCTGGCTTTGCCGAGAAAGGCGATATGTGGGAGGTGAAAGATGCCGACCTGACGGTGTGGGATTCGCCTAATTATCTTACGAAGTTGGGCATGATGCATCAGGGTGATACTTTTGAGGAAGAAGGTATGGATGGCGATATGATCAGATTCCTCTACAAAGGCAAAACGGCTTATGTGGCTTCTTACTGCTGCCAACGATTTGAGCCGGAACCGGATTCTGATGTTGATGTCGAAGAAGAAATGCCTGCAGCTGCCACACAGCAGGATGCCAAGGAAGACGCCAAGAATGAAAAGACGGAACTGACTGCCGTTGCCCAACAGAAGGGGAAACAAGCCTCTAACGCAGATGCCAAGAAAGAGGATATGCAAGCACCAGCAGGAACTCAGCAAAGCGCCGAAAAGGAAGAAACTGGAGTATTAATGAGCATAGCGTTGCTGCTCCTGTCACTTGTTGGAGGCGCCCTCGGTCTTATCGCCATTGTGTTTACTTTCTTTTATGTTTTCAGATACCAGAAATTGGCTAAGTGGATGAATGGCAAATGTGGCACGGAAGTGATACCCTACAAACGATTCAACAAGTTGCTCCTCGTTCCCGTACTGGCGGCACTAGCAACTGTAGTGATTACCATATTATTTGGATATCTGGCAACGCTGGCAGAACAGGACAGCACTTCGCAGATCTTCCTATCGCTGACAGGTGTAGCACTTACCATAGCAACCCCCGTTCTGTGTCTTTGGTACAGATATAAGAAAGACAAGGAACAATATGGCAAGAAGGCAGCAAGCTGGATGATGCTCTATTCTTTCCTCAGTATAGTGGCAATATATCTGATTTGTGTTGTAATAGCCTATATTATTGTGGGAATTGTTGCTGTACTGATTTTTGCCCTGATTGTAAGCCTGGCATTCCCTACAAGATACTATGTTGTCCGCAGGTGGTAGCAGATCTGATTTCAATGACAGCTATATGTTATACCACCATTTGACAATGTTATAACTATACTTTAAGCAATACGTACAGAAAAAGGGAAAAGCTTTGAAAACAATCTTATTTTCAAAGCTTTTTCCTTTTTTCTTGCATCATTCAGATAAAAGCCGTATATTACCATGCCTCCAGCTTATCAGCAATCTCAGGCATCTTATCCTTGCTGAATACAGGATTCTTTCCTTCCTTTTTCTGCTGACGATAATCTTGCAGCAGGAAGACGGCTTGGCGGGAAAGCAGAACAATAGCCACCAGATTACAGAGCGTGAGAAGAGCCATCGTGATATCGGCAAAGCTCCATGCGAAATCCAGCGATACCACAGCTCCTACCATCACCATCGCTGCCACAGCAAGGCGATAGATAAATACGCCCAACCTGGAATCCCTGATATATCTCACATTGGTCTCGCCATAATAATAGTTGCCGATGATGCTACTAAAGGCAAAGAGCCAGATCATCACAGCCACAAATGGATTGCCGATACTTCCGATTTCGTGGGTCAAGGCATCCTGCGTCAGCTGGATACCATTGGATGCGGTAACATCTACCCCACTCACAAGGATGATGAAGGCGGTGCAGGAACATACCACCAAGGTATCTGTAAAAACACCCAAAGCCTGAATCAAACCTTGCTTCACCGGATGACTTACCGTAGCCACAGCTGCTGCATTAGGTGCACTACCCTCACCAGCCTCGTTACTGAACAAACCTCGCTTGATACCCTGTATCACCGTAACACCCAGCACTCCGCCGGCAGCCTGATTGAATCCGAAGGCATTCTCCACAATGGCAAGCAACACTTTAGGCAGACTGGCAATATTCCAAACCACTACTCCTACAGCTATCAGAAGATAGACGACAGCCATCACAGGAACCACGGTAGAAGAGAACTTAGCCACTCGCTGGATACCACCGAAGATGATGAGAAGGGTAAGCGCAGTAAGCACAATTCCCATGGTAGCTGGTTCGATACCGAATGCTTTCTGCCAAGCCAGACAGATAGTATTGCTCTGAACAGAATTATAGGCAAAGCCAAAGGTGATAATCATCAGGACGGCAAAGAGAATACCCATCCATCCCTTTCCCAATCCATACTTCATATAATAGGCAGGTCCACCAAAGAAGGATGTCTTGCCCTTACGCTTATAAAGTTGGGCAAGAGTTGATTCGATGAAAGCCGATGCTGAACCCAGTAAAGCCAGCACCCACATCCAGAACACGGCTCCCGGTCCACCGATGCTGATTGCAGTAGCTACGCCTGCAAGATTACCCGTACCGATACGGCTGGCCAATGCCACCACGAAAGCCTGGAAGGAAGAGATATGTTTCATCTCGCCATCCACCTTTACCTCCATCGACAGCTCATCATGGCCTATCTCCTCCGGTTGAATCTTGTCGGGATTCAACAGCAGCCTGACCATCTCCTTGATGAGTCGAAACTGTACAAACCTAGTACGCCAAGTGAAAAACAGGGCACAGCATATCAACACGGTGATGATGATATACGACCAGAGAAAATCGCTAACCTGAACTAAAAAGTTTTGTAATGTATCTACCATTTGTCTATTAAAAACTGAATATTATTTCTTTTCGGTTGCAAAATTACGCAATTTCTTTCAAAAATCAGCAATTTATTCAAAGAAAACAGAATTTAAAGGATACCATGTTGTCCGCAGGTGGTTCAAGAACGGGCTGAAGGCCCAAAAGCTCTTAGCCCAGGGCAACACCCTGGGTACACTAGCAATCTGCAATGCGCCCTGCAAGGGCAAAAGCTTTATATCATATTTTTACTCCTGGCAAGCATTCATAAATACTTCGGGATTAGTTTATACGAGTTCCCGAAGCTTACACTCCAGTATTACAGCAGACTCTCTATTAACCATTAAATCATATAATTCCTGGTCTATTTCTGCATAAGCAAAAACATCACGTAAAGACTTTAAGCTAGAATAAAACTTCCTAAACTCCCCAACCAACTCACTTGAAAGAACAATATGATTATCTTTTATGATACCTCGCTGGCAAAGATTTAAAATAGCCAAGAGCAAAAGGGGCTTATGCGGAGCTTTTACGCCCCGCATAAGCGCCCTTTTCAGAGTGTGAAAGTACGTATTTTTTATAAGTGATTGAGAATGAGATAAGTTTTTATCTCATAA
>OLSQ01000624.1_pt1 | contig 33574 bp, 32 predicted proteins | sample 1672561 | NCBI WGS metagenome assembly OLSQ01 (sample SAMEA3136699, study PRJEB25190) | human gut metagenome | biome: human gut; feature: human-associated habitat; material: faeces | place: Austria | collected 2013
AATATATAATATACTATCTATATAGGAAGAAACATACGGGCAGAATAAAACTGAGTAATTGAGTAACTGAGTAATTGAGTACGATTTCGAGGAAGAACGGACAGACGCCTTATAATGGGTCAAATGGTTATTTAATAGTAGTTTAGACTGAATCTCTATGTTTTTCTGCCAGCAACTCTATATTTCTCTCTTCTTTATCTTACGAGTTAGGATTATTAACGCAGTTTCAAATTGAAAGCTGCTGAAAATCGGCCCTTATCACACCTCGAAATTTGGTGGTTCCAGAAAAAAGCCGTATCTTTGCACCGTCGTTCAGAGATAAGGAGACTTATCGGAAGAATGACAAAAAACTGAATGAGTAACCATTAAGAATTGAATTATTAACCCTTTAAAAAACTGATTGACTATGGGACAAGGAACTAGTAAGTATCGTAAGATTATGCGTACTCCTCAGACGGGTGAGAACGCTGGTAAGAAACTCTGGTATGCTACTGCCGTGAGCGACCGTGAGATGAATTTCGAGGACTTCGTGACTCATATCTCTGAGCACAACTCTCCATACAGCCGAGGTACTATCCACGGTGTGCTGATGGATACCCTCGACTGCCTGAAGCATCTGATTCTGGACGGCAAGAGCGTGCGTTTCTCCGACCTCGGATTGTTCTCCATCGGTATGACTTCGCGTGGCGAGGTGAGCAAGGAGAAGGTGACGGCGGCAAGCGTGCAGGGCGTGCATCTGATTGTGAGAAACACGAAATCCTGGAGCAACGCCGAGCTGAAGAAGCTCACCAAGATCGTGGCATACGATGACTATACCACCGGGGCTGATGACGGCGGCGGAACTGAAAATACGCCGGGCGGTGGTACCAGTCAGGGTGCTGGCGGGGAGACTAACAAGGATAACGGCGGAACCAGCCAGGGCGGCGGTGGAACCAGCCAGGGCACTGGCGGCGGAACTGACGGCGGCGGCGACAACGTAAGTTTGTAAATCACTAATCATTAATCACTAAAAAAACTGCTTATGAAGAAAGAAACTTGGAAAACCGTATTTCAGATAGTACTATCTATCTTGACCGCCATCGCCGCCTCTCTGGGCGTGACGAGTTGCATGGCGTAGAACATTACAAACACTAACAAGAAGTGCCGGTAAGTAAAGCTTATCGGCACTTTTTTTTTCAATTAAGTTTCTTTAACCACAACTCTCTTCCGTCATTCAATTATTCTTTGTACTTTAGCACCTCGAAAATAAAAACATATCCTAAAAGGATACAGCAAAAAGATACTCTAAAAGGATAATGCAATATGAGCAACGGATTATTACTATGGATCGATGATGAAATTGAGCTTCTCAAGGCGCATATCATCTTCCTGGAGAAAAAAGGTTACGAGGTTGCCACGGTGAGCAATGGCTCGGATGCCATCGAACTATGCCGACAGCAATCCTTCGACCTCATCCTCCTCGATGAAATGATGCCTGGACTGAGCGGCCTGGAGACCCTGCAGCAAATCAAGGACATCCAGCCCGCTACTCCCGTTGTGATGTGTACCAAGAGCGAAGAGGAAAACATCATGGACCAGGCTATCGGGTCGAAAATCGCCGACTATCTCATCAAGCCCGTCAACCCGAGCCAAATCCTGCTCTCGCTGAAAAAGAACATCCACCAAAAGGATATCGTGACCGAGGTGACGCAGAGCGGATACCAGCAGGACTACCAGCAGATTGCACTGAAGATGATGGACTGCCGTACCTGCCACGACTGGATGGAGATATACAGAAGACTCGTGAAATGGGAACTGGAACTGAGCGATACCGACAGCCAGATGACCGAGATGCTCGCCATGCAGAAGGAGGAGGCTAACATCGGATTCGCCAAATTCATCGCCAGAAACTATCTGGACTGGATAGATCAGATGAGGAATGGGAATGCTGGAAAGAATAAGGATGCCGGGAAGAATGGGAATGCATCTTCTTCCGACGACCGCCCGATGATGAGCCCGGATGTCTTCAGAAACAGGATCTTCCCGATTCTGGACAAGGGCGAGAAGGTGTTCCTCATCGTGATAGACAACTTCAGATACGACCAGTGGAAGATGCTGGCGGCTGACATCGGCGAGCTGTTCGACATTGACGAGGATATGTATATGAGCATCCTGCCTACCGCCACGCAATACGCCCGGAACGCCATCTTCAGCGGTCTGATGCCCAACAGGATTGCCGAGATGTTTCCGGAGCTCTGGGTGGATGAAGACGAGGAGGAGGGCAAGAACCTGAACGAGGAGCCGCTGATACAGACAATGCTCGACAGATACCGCAAGCGATACAGTTTCTGCTATCACAAGGTGAACGATTCGCAGGGTGCCGACCGGTTTATGGAGCACTACAACGAATGCAGGGAGAAGGACCTGAACGTGCTGGTAATCAACTTCATCGACATGCTCTCGCATGCCCGGACGGAATCGAAGATGGTACGCGAGCTCGCCAATACGGAGAGTGCCTACCGCAGCATCACGCAGAGCTGGCTACGCCACTCGGTGCTCTCGGAACTGTTCAGAAGACTGTCGCAGGATGACTGCAAGGTGGTGATCACCACCGACCACGGAAGCATCCGCGCCTCGAAGCCCATCAAGATCATCGGTGACCGCAACACGAATACCAACCTGCGCTACAAGCTGGGCAAGAACCTGGCCTGCAATGCCAAGGAGGTTTTCACCATCAGGGACCCGAAAAGGGCACAGTTGCCTGCTCCCAACCTGAGTACATCGTATGTCTTTGCCTACGGAGACGCCTTCTTCGCCTATCCGAACAACTACAATTACTACGTTTCGTACTACAAGGATACCTTCCAGCACGGTGGCATCTCGATGGAGGAAATGCTCATTCCGCTCATCACCCTGACTCCGAGAAAGAGAAACTAGTTGATAGTAATCATAAAGTTCAAAATTCAAAGTTCAAAGTAAATAGTAATCATAAAGTTCAAAGTTCAAAATTCAAAGTTCAAAGTAAAATATATGAAGATTAAGATTGATTCATTAGACAACATCCATGCTGCAGCCAAGGAATTCCTGCAGAACATGGGCGACGGCAAGGTCTTTGCCTTCTATGGCAAGATGGGTGCCGGAAAGACAACTTTCGTTAAAGCTATCTGCGAGGAACTGGGCGTGGAGGATGTAATCACCTCGCCAACCTTCGCTCTCGTCAACGAATACACTGCCGGAAACGGCGATCCTATCTACCATTTCGATTTCTACCGCATCAAGAAGATTGATGAGGTGTATGATATGGGATACGAGGATTACTTCTACAGCGGAAACCTCTGCTTCCTGGAGTGGCCGGAACTCATCGAGGACCTGCTGCCGGAGGATTGCACCAAGGTGACCATCACCGTGGAGGAAGATGGTAGCAGAAGCGTAGAATTCTAGAGGCTATTTCGCAAATTCGGATTCTAACAAAAAAGCATACGTCCCGATGCAGCTGATGCCGCACCGGGACGTATTATTTTTTTTAGTCTTCTGCCCTGTCTTACAGCAGAGCCTCAAACTTCTCCTTGAGGGTTGACTTGTTGGCTGCACCAACAAACTTGTCAACGAGCTGGCCACCCTTGAAGAAAAGGATGGTAGGGATATTGCGAACGCCAAACTCCATTGCGATGTCGTCGTTCTCCTCTACATCACACTTACCAACTACCAACTTACCGTCAAACTCCTCTGCCAATTCTGACACGATAGGAGCAATCTGGCGGCAAGGACCACACCATGTAGCCCACAAATCTACTACCAATGGCAACTCGCCATTCTTGTAACTCTCGAAATTCTCGGTTGTAATTGTTACTTCCATTTTTTCTACCTTTTTATATAGTTAATAATATTCTCATGAATCATTTTTAATTGATCTGATACGACATCTTCGGATGGTCGTTGACAAACTGTATCAGATCCCTGCTCACTCCCACCGTGCGGTCCTGCGCACGCAGCAGCACATTGGTCTTGGTCTCGGCATCGTGAATCTGAAGGAAGAGCTGTGCCTTGCCCTCATCATTCTCCACCAGCGTCTTGATATCATTCACCAGCGTTTCGTCTATCACCGTACTGTCCACGATGATGGTAAACTTCTCCAGGCGGTTCTCCTTCACGGTCTGGAGATACTCCACGGTGCTGATCTTGAAGTCAAGATAATTGCTGTTGCCGTAACGGGATACACACTTCGCCGTAACGAAGATGGTGCTGCCCTCTACCATGATGCCGCGCCAGTTACCCCAGTCCTCACCGAAGAGCGCCAGCTCGCCCGATCCTTCGAAATCCTCGATGGTGACGAAACCGCACGGCTTTCCGGTCTTGGTGAACTTGGATTTCACCCCGGTGATGATGCCGCCGAACACCACATCCTCCTTCTTGGCAAGCTCCACCTTGTCGCCCAGTTCAGAGCAGTGGGTATTGCAGAGGTTGCGGAGGATGATTTCGTAATCGTCGAGCGGATGAGCCGAGAGATAGATGCCCACGAGCTCACGCTCCCTGTTGAGCCTCTCGATGGTGCTCCAGGATTCAGCTTCCGGAACAGGAGGGGTGGCTATCTCCACCGCCTCTACGCCTCCGAAGAGCGAGGTGGCTGCCTCGCGCTGCTCCTGCTGGTAGAGCTGACCGTATCTTACGAGCATATCCAGGAAGGTATCGCCCTTGCTGTTCTTGCCGAAGTACTGCTCGCGGCGGATGCCGAAGCTGTCGAAACCGCCACTCAGAGCCAGACTTTCGAATGCCTTGCGGTTGACATTGGAGAAATCCACGCGCTCGGCAAAATCGAAGATGTTCTTATAAGGGCCGTTCTTCAGGCGCTCTGCCACGATGGCATCGGCGGCAGGAGTTCCCATTCCCTTGATGGCGGAGAGTCCGAAGCGTATCTCGCCATGCTCGTTCACACCGAAGGCACGGTAACTCTCGTTTACATCCGGTCCCAGGGTCTTGATGTCCATCGACTGGCACTCCTCCATCAGCTTGGTAATCTCGGTGATCTGCGCAAAGCGGCGGGTCATCAGCGCTGCCATATATTCGGCTGGATAGTGCGCCTTGAGATAGGCAGTCTGATAGGCTACCCAGGAATAGCAGGTGGCGTGCGACTTGTTGAAGGCATAGGATGCAAACTTCTCCCAGTCGCCCCAGATTTTCTCGAGCACAGCCGGATCGTGGCCGTTCTCCTGTCCCTGCTTGATGAACTTCGGCTTCATCGCATCTACGATAGCCTTTTTCTTCTTACCCATCGCCTTACGGAGGGCATCCGACTCGCCTCGGGTGAAGCTTGCCAGCTGGCGGGAAAGGAGCATCACCTGCTCCTGATATACCGTGATGCCGTAGGTATCCTTGAGGTATTTCTCCATGCAGGGGATATCGTAGGTGATGGCCTGCTGGCCGTTCTTGCGGGCGATGAAGTCGGGGATGTAATCCATAGGTCCCGGACGGTAGAGGGCGTTCATGGCGATGAGGTCCTCGAAAACCGTAGGCTTCAGCTCGCGGAGATACTTCTGCATACCCGGCGACTCGAACTGGAAGGTTCCGATGGTCTGGCCGCGCTGGTAGAGCTGATAGGTAAGCTCGTCATCGATAGGGATGGTATCGAGGTCAACGACATCGCCCGTGGTCTGCTTGATTACCTTGCACGCCTCCTTCATCTCGGAGAGGGTCTTCAGACCCAGGAAGTCCATCTTGATGAGTCCGGTGGTCTCGATCACGTGACCGTCGTACTGGGTTACTGCCGTCTTCAGTCCCGGGAAATCAGGGTCATCGGCGGTAGATACAGGCACCCAGTTGCTGATAGGGTCGCGGCAGATGATGAATCCGCAGGCATGGATACCCGTACCGCGGATGGTACCCTCGAGCATGCGGGCATACTTGATGGTATTGCTCTCGCGGGGGTCGCTGGAGTATTCTGCCTCCTTCAGCTCCGGGGTATATTTGATGGCGTTGGCAAGGTTCATCTTCGCTCCGTCGGGCAGACGGTCGGGAATCGCCTTGCAGAGTGCATTCGCCTTGTCCAAAGGCAGCTTCTCTACGCGCGCCACATCCTTGATGGAGTTCTTGGTGGCCATCGAACCGTATGTAATAATGTGGGCACAGTTCTCGTGACCGTACTTATCCATTACCCAGCGCAACACCTTGCCTCGGCCGTCGTCATCGAAGTCGGTATCGATATCAGGCAGGTTCACACGGTCCGGGTTCAGGAAACGCTCAAACAGCAGGTCGTACTTCAGAGGGTCGATCTTGGTGATTCCCAGGCAATATGCCACTACGGAACCTGCCGCTGAACCACGGCCCGGGCCCACCATTACGCCCAGCTCTTCGCGTGCCGCCCTGATAAAGTCGGACACGATGAGGAAGTAGCCCGGGAAACCCATGGTCTTCATCACGTGGAGCTCGAAGTTCACGTGCTCATCCACATTCTCGGGCAGCGGATCGCCATAAAGCTTCCTGGCTCCCTCGTAGGCGAGGTGGCGCAGGTATTCTGCCTCAAACTTGATGCGGTATATCTTGTCGTAGCCGCCCAGACGGTCGATTACCTTCTGACCTTCCTCGGGCGACAGCTGGTTCTGTCCGTTCTCATCAGTGGTAAACTCCCTGTAGAGGTCTTCTTCCGATACCTTCTGGCGCAGCTGCTCCTCGGTACCGAAACTCTCCGGAATGGGGAAGAACGGCATGATAGGACCGTGGTCGATGCTGTAGATCTCCACCTTATCCAATACTTCGAGGGTATTCGAGAGCGCCTCGGGCACATCAGCGAACACTTCGTTCATTTCCTCGCGGGTCTTGAACCACTCCTGCTTGGAGTAGCGCATGCGGTTAGGATCGTCCAGGTCCTTGCCGGTGGCGATGCAGAGCAGATGGTCGTGCGCCTCGGCAGTCTCCTTGTCCTCGAAGTGGCAGTCGTTGGTGCATACGAGCTTGATGCCGTATTCCCTGGCAAACTCGATGAGCACCTTGTTCGCCTTCTGCTGCAGTTCGTAAGCCTCGCGGTTGGCGAGCAGGCTCGGATCATCGGGCACCTTGTGGCGCTGCAGCTCCAGGTAATAGTCATCGCCGAAGAGATTGTGATACCACTCGCATGCCTCACGGGCTCCGGCGATATCGCCCTTCAGGATCTTGGCTGGCACCTCGCCGGCGATACATGCCGAGCAGACGATGAGGTCTTCGTGATACTTCTCCAGGTCGGCACGGTCGGTTCGAGGGCGCATGTAGTATCCATCCACCCACGAATTGCTCACCAGCTTGATGAGGTTCTTGTATCCGTTATAGTTCTTGGCGAGCACGATGAGGTGGTAACCACTCATATCGCCCTTGTCCTTCTCGCGGTCGCCCTTGGTGCGTCGTGCCACATACATCTCGCAACCGATGATGGGCTTGAAGGGTTCGAGTCCCTCCTTCTTGCGGTCTTTGTTGACCTTTCCACAATAGTCAACCAGCTCCTTGATGCCGAACATCACACCATGATCGGTTACTGCCATACCCTTCATGCCATCCTTGATGGCCTTGTCCACCAGACGTGGAATCTTGGACTGGCCGTCGAGGATGGAATACTGTGTATGGACGTGTAAATGAACAAAATCTTCCATTTTTTGCGTTAAAATTCGTAATTTGAGAACAAAGTTACTGCTAAAAGTTGATATTGCCAAAAGAAATGGGAGAAAAATTTGCAAAAACGATAAAAATGACGTACCTTTGCACCGAAAATAAAAACGTAAACCTTTCTCATGGGACAAAAAATCAAGAAACTAAAAAAGATAAGAATTCACCGCGAAGGCACCGACCAGCTGGTGTTCGGCGGTATAGCACTGGTGGCTGTCGCAGCAGTACTGTGGATGGCCTTTGACAACAAGATACCTTTCTGGGCATTCCTTGTGGTCTTCGGTGTAGTATATGGTATCGTGCTCAACTTCTACCGATGCCCGATCAGATTCCTGAATGTGGAAGATACCGAGAAACTCGTGGTAGCTCCTGCCGACGGCAAAATCGTGGTGATAGAGGAAGTGGAGAATGCACCCTACTTCAACGACAGGCGACTGATGATTTCCATCTTCATGAGCCTCTGGAACGTACATGCCAACTGGTTTCCGGTGGATGGCAAGGTGAAGTTCGTGAAGCACGAGGACGGAAAGTTCATGAAGGCATGGCTGCCTAAGGCGAGCGAGGAGAACGAGCACGCCGACACGATGATCACCACCCCTGAGGGTGTGGATGTATTGTGCCGACAGATTGCCGGTGCCGTAGCCCGCCGCATCGTAACTTATGCCAAGGAGGGAGAAGAGTGCTACATTGATGAGCATCTCGGATTCATCAAACTGGGTTCACGAGTGGATGTGTATCTGCCTCTCGGCACGGAAGTATGCGTGAAGATGGGACAGTCAACCACAGGTGATCAGACAATCATAGCAAAACTGAAATAAGAAAAAATGAGTATTAAGAAGCATATTCCAAACACGATTACCTGCTGCAACCTCATCTCAGGCTGCATCGCTACATCGTTTGCCTTCGGTGGAAATCCCGAAAAGGCACTGTTGTGGATTATCATTGGAGCTGTTTTTGACTTTTTCGATGGCATGAGCGCCCGCTTGCTGCACGTTTCATCGCCTATCGGCAAGGAGCTGGACTCGCTTGCCGACGATGTGACCTTTGGCGTAGCACCCGCCACCATCGTATTCTCACAACTCTTTGTAATGGAGTATCCGGAGTTTCTGGAGCCTTTGCGCCCCTGGTTGCCATACGTAGCCTTCATCATCGCAGCTTTCTCTGCCCTGAGACTGGCGAAGTTCAACCTGGATGAGCGCCAGACTACCTCTTTCATCGGCGTACCTACGCCAGCCAATGCGCTGTTCTGGGGGTCGCTGGTAGTAAGCAGCCCCAGCTGGATTACCAACCAGAGCTGGTCGATATATCTCGTGCTGGCGCTGATTTTCATCACCAGCTTCCTGCTGGTATGCGAGTTGCCGCTGTTCGCCCTGAAGTTCAAGCAGTGGTCGTTCAAGGGCAACGAGGTGAAGTATTGCTTTGTCGGTTTCGCCATCGCCGTTCTTGCGGTATCTGTGGCTGCCGAAGGAGCAAGAGGATTCCTGGAGGGATGGTGGCCTATCATCCTGATGTACGTACTTCTCTCCTGGATGATGTTTTTGAAAAAGAAATAAGAACATAGGTTTTGTCATGTTTTTTCTTCGGAAGGACATGGAAATTTTGAAGAAGGGTATCAGCTTTCTTCGAATGATAAAAAGATTGGGGAATAACAAAGGCTTACTTCCGGCGGGAAGTAAGCCTTATCTTTTTTATATGATCTCTGATGATTAGTTGTGTACGAGCGTACCAATCTCCTCACCTTCCATCACCTTCTTCAGGTTGCCTACTACATCCATATTGAATACGTAGATAGGAAGGTCGTTCTCCTTGCACATGGTAGTAGCCGTGAGGTCCATCACCTTCAAGCCCTTGGTGTAGATTTCATCATAGGTGATGTCCTTGAACTTGGTAGCGGTAGGATCCTTCTCTGGGTCGGCAGTATAGATGCCGTCCACACGGGTACCCTTGAGCATCACGTCTGCCTCGATCTCGATACCACGGAGAGAAGAACCGGTATCGGTAGTGAAATATGGGCTTCCTGTACCTGCAGAGAAGATGCAGATGTAGCCGTCTTCCATTGCCTCGATGGCCTTCCACTTGGTGTAGAACTCACCGATAGGCTCCATGCGGATAGCTGTAAGCACCTTGTTCTTCACGCCCAGTGCACCGAGGGCACTGCTCAGGGCGAGAGAGTTGATGACGGTGGCACACATACCCATCTGGTCGCCCTTCACACGGTCGAATCCCTTCTGGCTTCCGCTCAATCCACGGAAAATGTTACCACCACCGATCACGATACCGATCTGCACGCCCATCTCGTGAACTTCCTTAATCTGCTTAGCATAATCACTCAAGCGCTCAGGGTCGATGCCGAAGCTCTGCTTGCCCATCAGGCTCTCACCGCTCAACTTCAAAAGAATTCTTTTAAACTTTGCCATAAATATCTTGTTTAATGTTTATTGTTTCATATTTGCTGAAGGAATCAGGAACCTGATTTCGCCGAAGGCATACGACCGGATCATTCCCTTCCTGTCGTGAAGGATGAGATGGCCGTCATCTTCCACCTCCACGAAGGCACCCTCGAACTTGCCGTCGGCATCCTCGTACCAGTGGAATCCCTTGCGGCGGTAGAGCGAAAGATGATAGATGCCCGAAACATCCATATAGTCGGCACGGCGGAGCAGCTCATAATACTTCTTGAATGCCTCGATGATCTTCTGCAGCACCTCTTCCCTATCCACCTCGTGACCCAGAATCTGAGCCAGGGATACCGGATTGGGCGCATCGCTGTGGAACTCGGTCTGATTGATGTTCACCCCGGTACCGAAGATGCATCGCTTGATGCCCTTGGAATCGATAGAGGTCTCTATCAGCGTGCCGCTGATCTTCCTGTCGTTCCAATATACATCGTTCGGCCATTTCAGCGTAATGCCGTCGGTATAGGTATCCAGGGCATCCTTGACGGCTAGGGCTCCTGCCTCAGAGAGCAGGAACTGCTGGCGTACGGGCACCCAGGTAGGAGTCATCAGCAAACTGAACAGGAGGTTCTTGCCCGGTTCGCTCTCCCAGGTATGCGTGCCCTGTCCCCTGCCTGCCGTCTGATAATCGGCTACAGCCACGATGAGCGTATCATCCTCGCAGGCTTTCATTCCCTTCAGGAAGGTATTCGTAGAATCCACTTCCTGCATTCTTATGATCTTTGTTTCCATTTTCACCTTATTATATATATGTAAGCATCTGCCTCAAAGGATGAGCATCGGATTGAAGGCATCCTTGAGATGCTGCAGACTCTTCACCTGATGTTCGCTTCCCACGATGGAGATGACATCGAAGCGCAACTCTTTGTCCACCTGGCATTCCTTGACATAGGCATTGGCAGCTATGGCAAGATTCCTCATCTTGCCGGGGGTGACAGCCTCTTCGGGCTGCTGGTATTCCTCGCCGGTACGGGTCTTCACCTCTACCACCACCAGGGTGTTGCCATCGGGAGTATAGGCAAGGATATCCAGGTCGCGGCGGCCTAGCCTCCAGTCACGATCTATGATGGTATAGCCCTCATCTTCCAGATAGAGCACCGCCTCATCTTCTCCCCATTTGCCCAAATCATTATGTTCAGCCATAGATTATTCTCTTCAGTTTACCTCTGGCGGCATCATTTTCCGCCCAAAAGGCACTATTACTATGCAAAAATAATACTTTTCTTTCATCCATCAAAGTTTTTTATGTATTTTTGCACAAAAATAGAAAAAGAGAAATCATAAAGAATGGAAATATGGAAGACAATCTGAAAAAAGACGAAGAATATATGCGCCGTGCACTGATGGAGGCGCAGGCGGCATTCGACGAAGACGAGATTCCGGTAGGTGCCGTCATCGTTTGCAGGGACCGCATCATCTCGAGAGCCCACAATCTTACGGAGATGCTTACCGATGTTACCGCCCATGCCGAGATGCAGGCGATTACATCCGGAGCGAACATGCTGGGCGGAAAATACCTGAAAGACTGTACCCTCTATGTCACAGTAGAGCCGTGCGTGATGTGCGCCGGAGCCTTGGGATGGTCGCAGATCAGCCGTGTGGTGTATGGTGCCGGAGATGAAAAAAGGGGCTATACCAAATATGCACCCCAGGCGCTGCATCCTAAGACAATAGTTACATCGGGCGTACTGGAAGATGAGTGCCGCGCACTTATGCAGCAATTCTTTGCCAGAAAAAGATAAGGCTGTTTCAAACTACACACAAAAAAAGATGATGCACCGTTTCAGTGCATCATCTTTTTTATATTTTCATCCTTGATGCACTGTTTCAGTGCATCAACATTCGTTTCTAACCCAAAACTCCGTTACTTCACGAGAACAACCAGGTACTTGCTGGTGCTCCAGAAAATCTGAGAGTTGGTGATGCGGAGAGTATATTGCTTGTTGGCATCACGAACCAGAGTATAAGAGCTTGAAGGATGAGTAGTGAGCAACTTGGCTGACTTAGAATAAAGCTTGATCTCAGAAACCTCACGGATATCTACCTTTGTAAAGTAGCTCTTGTTGAAGTTACCGGTCATAACCTTGCCATTCTCCATGATGTGCTGGTTCTTCAGCTCCTTCTTGGTACCGAATACATACCATGCAGTGTTGAGCTGCTTATCCTGAGCATTGATCACCTCAGTCTTCTTACTGCTTTCCTTGGTAAGGTTGCTGGTCTGGGTGTTCAAGTTGTTGATAGTCTCATCAAGAGCAGCAATGTGTATATCCTTGCTATCCAACTCCTCACGGAGTGCCTGGAGCTGCTTTTCCTTCTCAACCAGCTGCTTCTGCAGGTTCTCGATGGTCTTCTTGAGCTGGTCGCCCTGAATAGAGCTGTTAGCCAACTGCTTCTGCAACTTGGCGAGGAGCTCCTTGTTCTGCTTCATGCGAGTAGCGATGAACTGCACATCCTCCTTGAGTTTCTGTCTCTTGGTGGCACCCTCGCCATTCTTCAAGAGCACCACGCGGTTCTCAGCCTCATTGATCTGGTTGAGACCATCCTCAATCTCATTCAGAGTACCCAGCATATCATTCAGTTCGCTATCCTTCTGCGCAATGATGCTGTTGAGCGAATCTGCTTGAGCCGCATTGTTAGCGGCATTGTTCTTGCCGTCGTTACATCCTGTTAAAACAAAGGCTGCGAGGCACGCCATCATTAATAGCTTTTTCATAATCCTTCTCCTTTTTGTTAATTTTATGATTAATACTTTCTTTATTTATTATTCTTACGCTCTTCGCGTCGCTTTTCCTTCAATTCCTCCTTCAGCTGCTTGGGATCCTTACCCGCCAGCACGATGACGAACTCGCCGCGCGGTTCCGTCTCCTGGAAGTGGGCAATCACCTCGGCAAGGCTTCCACGCACACTTTCCTCGTGCAGCTTCGAGATTTCACGGCAGCAGCTCACCTGTCTGTCTTCTCCAAAAACCTCGGCAAACTGCTGCAAGGTCTTCACCACTCTATAGGGTGACTCGTAGAAGATCATGGTGCGCACCTCATCCTTGAGCGATTCCAGATAGGTTTGTCTGCCCTTCTTCTGCGGGATGAATCCCTCGAAGCAGAATCTGTCGCAAGGTAATCCGGACGACACGATGGCTGGGATGCAAGCCGTAGGTCCCGGAAGGGTCTGCACGGTGATGCCTGCTTTCGCAGCCTCACGAGCCAGATAGAAACCAGGGTCGCTGATGCCTGGGGTTCCTGCATCACTGATCAAGGCGATGGTCTCACCAGCCTTCAATCGCTCTACGATGCCAGCCGATGTGCCATGCTCATTAAACTTATGATGCGCCACTAATCGATTTTTAATATCGAAATGCTTAAGCAGGACGCTCGATGTCCGAGTGTCCTCAGCGAGCACCATATCCGCCTCTTTCAAGACCCGGATGGCTCGCATTGTCATGTCCTCCATATTGCCTACTGGAGTCGGTACGATATATAATATGCCCATAAGTGGGTACAAATGTAGTTAATTAATCTTTCATAGCAAAAAAAAACTGCGTATCTTTGCATTTTTTAAAACCTTATTAGTAATTTTGTCCCCGAAATGACTGAAATACTGAATGGGGAGGCACACCGTCCCGGAAGAATTGAAGTGGTGTGCGGATCGATGTTCTCCGGAAAAACCGAGGAACTGATCCGAAGAATGAAGCGTGCCAGCTTCGCCAGACAGAAGGTGGAAATCTTCAAGCCGGCGATAGATACGCGCTACTCCGAAGACAATGTAGTGAGCCATGACCAGAATTCTATCCGATCTACTCCTATTGAATCTTCCGGATCGATTTTGCTATTGGCTTCGGATATCGACGTGGTCGGTATCGACGAGGCTCAGTTTCTGGACAATGGATTGGTGGAGGTCTGCAACGAACTCGCCAACCGCGGCGTACGCGTCATCGTGGCGGGGCTGGATATGGATTTCAAGGGTGTTCCCTTCGGTCCGATTCCTGCGCTCTGTGCCATCGCCGACGAGGTGACCAAGGTGCACGCCATCTGCGTGAAGTGCGGTGCACTGGCATACGTCAGCCATCGGCTGGTGGCTAACGACAAGCGCGTGCTCCTGGGTGAGCAGGATGAATACGAGCCGCTCTGCAGAGACTGCTACCAGAAAGCCATCAGCCAGGAGAAATAGAAAAAGTTCAAAATTCAAAGTTCAAGGTAAATGAGTAAGGAGATTACATTCGACAAGTTCATCAGATGGGCTGGTATCGTTACCCTCGTCATTGCAGTACTCTACATCACCAACTATCTGAGTGAGGTACTGCTTCCTTTCTTTATAGCATGGTTTTTCGCATACCTGCTCTATCCCGTCGTGAAGTTCATCGAGAATAAACTCCATGTCAAGGTTCGTGCCATCTCCATTCTTCTGGCAATGGGAGCTGCGATTGCCATCGTGGGGGGTGTCATCTGGCTCATCATCCCACCGATGATCGACCAGTTTGACAAACTGGGAGAAGTGTTGACCCGATGGGTTCATCAAACCACCCATACCAACAATCTCACGATGCTGATCAAGGAGTGGCTGCAGGACAACCAGACCACCATAGAACGATTCTTGAAGAGCAAGGACTTCAGCGATGCCCTGAAGACTACGATGCCGAAGGTTTTCTCGGTAGTGAGCCAGACGGCAACCGTGCTGATGAGTATCGTGGCATCCATGATTACCTTATTATATATGTTCTTCATCCTGCTCGATTACGAAACCCTGACAGCCAACTGGGTGCGTATCTTCCCGAAGAAGAACCGTCCGTTCTGGTCGGCACTGATGAAGGATGTAGAGCGCGAGCTCAACAACTATATCCGAGGCCAGGGAATGGTGGCGCTCTGTATGGGCATCATGTTCTGCATCGGCTTCACCATCATCGGTTTTCCAATGGCGATAGGCCTGGGCATTCTGATCGGCATCATGGACCTGGTGCCGTATCTTCATACCTTTGCCCTCATTCCTACGGCATTCCTGGCTATGCTCAAGGCGGCAGATACGGGACAGAACTTCTGGGTAGTCTTCGGACTGGCGGTATTGGTATTCTGCGTGGTGCAGGTGATTACGGATATGGTAGTTACGCCGAAGATTATGGGCAAGGCGATGGGCTTGAACCCAGCCATCCTGCTCCTGAGTCTTTCGATATGGGGTGCTCTGCTAGGCTTCCTGGGGCTGATTGTTGCCCTTCCGCTCACCACCCTTCTCATAGCTTATTGGCAGCGGTATGTAACGAGAGAAAAGCCGCAATATGAAGAGAATTTAGGGCAGGAACCACCGAAAACTGCCACTGAAACGGGTAAAATAGAAGAAAAACAATAAAAAAACGACTAAATATTTGGTGATTTCAAAAAATAGTCGTACCTTTGCACTCGCTTTTGAACATAAAGTTAGAGATTGACTCGCTAGCTCAGCTGGTAGAGCACAACACTTTTAATGTTGGGGTCATGGGTTCGAGCCCCATGCGAGTCACAGTCTCAGAAAAGGACTTTCCGTTAAGGGAAGTCCTTTTTTCGTATATGGTTCGGGAAATAGAAAGCTTTTGCCCTTACAGGGCGACAGTCCACATACGAAACTACCCAGGGCGATGCCCTGGGCTGTGAGCTTCTGCCCTTTCAGGGCGTGTGGAGCAAACCTGCTAACTCCAGCAGACCGAATGGAGAAAATCTGCGCCCTGAAAGGGCAAAAGCTCCTAGCCCAGGGCAACACCCTGGGGATAAGCAGCAAGCAAACTTGCGCCCTGAAAGGGCAAAAGCTCCTAGCCCAGGGCAACACCCTGGGGATAAGCAGCAAGCAAACTTGCGCCCTGAAAGGGCAAAAGCTTTAGAAAACTGCGGGAGAAGATTCTTTTAACTCTCATTAACTAAAAACAGATGCAAGATTCTTGCTTTTCTGCGTTTTATATAATGGAATGTAGGGCAAAAATGCCCTCGGATGCCAAAAGGTGCCGGAAAGATTCCCACATAGAAACAAAAAATTAGAATAACAAAAAATAAAATAACAAAAAATAAAATAACATCAAACAAAAATAACAATAACAAAAGACAAATATAAAATTTCATAAGACAATGAAGAAAATTACATTATTCTCAATCCTGGCTGTACTCTTTGCAGCTATGTCATTCACCTCTTGTAACACAGACGGTGACAGCGGTATGAACATCCTGACCCTTGAGCAGCAGAAGAGCTTCCAGCATGCTATGGCAGCAGGTTCATACAACAACATGACCATTCTCTACGAAAAGAAGAATGATGCCAACGTAAAAAATCAGGTTGACTCTGTTCCATCAGCATGCAGCATCAGCATGTACGGCGACAGCACCATGACCATGTATAACTTCCCAGTAGCTGCACTCGCTGAGCACATCTCCAACAAGGATTTGGCTGCTGCCATCGCCAAGGAGGTTCCAAGAACCATCAAGTGCAAGTATAATGTAATGCCAAACAGTACTTCTGAAGTAGCTTACTTCATTGCTTGTCCTGAAGCAATCAATCTGAATCTGACTTATGGCACAGACAACAAGAGCCACAAGGTAGTGCTCTATTTCATCCCTAGCCAGATGTATTACGGCTACTGCTCACTCAAGGAGCCAAGACAGCTGGGCTTCCAGTTCGCGCTCTATCAGATCTGGGTGGATGGCTACCAGACCAACTTCATCCAGAACTCAACCAACTCTGCTAACACCACAGTAGGTTTCCTCTTCCGCAACGCATGGAAGAAGTAAGAAGAGAGGGCTAGAGAATTCAAAAGAAATAAAGTTAATACTCTTTTAAATACAAACAACTTACAAATATATGGTCTGAATTTATCACTCAGCGTGAAAACTACATAAAAGGCGCGATAGTCGGGATTGACTATCGCGCCCATTTTTTTATTTCATCTCAAAGCTTTCCTCGAAGTATTCACTTCCATCTTAAACTTCTTAATGAAAGCCTGACTGCTATATTTATTTCTTCCAAAGCTTGGTCATATCCTCCAAGGTCTTGCCCTTGGTCTCAGGAACCAACTTCCATACAAAGACAGCAGCAAGGATACAGATAACACCATACAGTCCGTAGGTGAACCAATAACCCATGCTATTGGCAAGTGGCACGAACGATGTAGAAACAATCCAGTTGAAAATCCACTGGAAGGCTACGGCGATAGCTACAGCTGCACCACGGATAGTATTAGGGAACACCTCAGCGATGAGCACCCAGCAGATAGGACCCCATGAGAACATGAAGCTAGCTGAGTAAACCATGATGGATACCATACAGAAGAGCTGCATGCTCGGATTACCAAAGGTGATGGCAACGCCGATTGCTCCCAAAGCCATACCCAAAGAACCCACAATGAGCAAAGGCTTGCGACCCAACTTCTCGACAGTAAAGATAGCGACACAAGTAAAACTGAGGTTTACAACACCATTGAATACTGTAAGAACCATCGGATTATCAAATCCCATTGCCTCATAAATACGAGGTGCATAGTAAAGCACAGCATTGATACCTACAGCCTGCTGGAATACAGAAAGCATCACACCTACGAAAATACAGAGGAAGCCATAGGTCATCAGCTTTTCTGTTTTCTCGGTTACCGTATTCTTGATTTCATCCAGAATCTTCTTCGCCTCAGCTGCACCATTAATACGGGCAAGAATACGTTCAGCCTTTGCATCCTGACCAACCATCGCCAGATAACGTGGAGTCTCAGGAACGAAGCAGATAAGCAAAGCGAACAAACCTGCAGGAACCATCTCTGAACCAAACATGTATCTCCAACCTGTCTCGATAGCCCAAGCAGCTTCGCCACCATTGAGAATCTGGTTCATACCATCACCCACACTCTGGATAGCAGGAGCGATATGGTCGCCAAGAATAAAGAAGTTGACGAAATAAACCACCAGCTGACCAAAGATAATGGCAAACTGGTTCCAGCTAACCAACATACCACGGATATTACTTGGGGCAATCTCGCCAATATACATTGGACAAACAGCAGAAGCCAGACCCACACCAATACCACCAATCACACGATAAAGATTAAAGACGATAAGCAAGGTAAGATTTGGCTCTCCCTTTGGCAAGACCAAACTTTCAGGGCACATAGATCCCCACGCAGAGATGAAGAACATCACTCCCGCAAAGATCAACGAGCGTTTACGGCCCCAGTTAGAAGCAAGCACACCGGAAAGTGCCGAACCTATGATACAGCCAATCAAAGCACTGGAACTGGTAAATCCATGCCAGAAATCTGTATATACGAAATCACTTGCACCCATAAAGAATGCCTGCAAACCCTTCTCGGCTCCTGATATCACAGCGGTATCGTAACCGAAAAGCAAGCCGCCTAACACAGCGACCATTACAATTGAGATAAGATAGGCTTTTGAGCCCGTTTGTTGTTGTTCCATTTTACTTTAGGTTATTTTTTAATCTATTTATTTTTAAATTTTTATCTGTTTATTTTAAAATAATACGCATATTCTGCACTTTTCCCCTATTTTTTTTGTAAATTTGCAACCAAAATAAGAGAACATAGATATTACGTAATATGAACATCGCAGAATTCTTACATCAGAAGGGCGACAAAAGAGGCTTCTCTTTCGAGGTTTTGCCACCTCTCAAGGGTAATGGCACTGCGGCTCTCTTCCGCACCATCGACAGCCTCAAGGACTTCGACCCACGGTTTATCAACATTACCACACACCACAGCGAGTATGTTTACAAGGAACTGGAAAACGGTCTCCTCACTCGTCAGCGTGTGCGTCGCCGCCCTGGCACCGTTGCCATTGCAGGCGCAATCCAGAACAAGTACGACATCCCTGTCATCCCTCACGTCATCTGCAGCGGTGCCACGAAGGAAGACATCGAATACGAATTGCTCGATCTCCAGTTTCTGGGCATCAGCAATATTCTGGTACTGAGAGGCGACAAGGCGAAGGAAGACCGACAGTTTACCCCAACAGAAAACGGTCATACCAACGCCACCGACCTGCTGAAGCAAGTAAACCAGTTTAACGACGGTTTCTTCTTCGACGGCACCCCGATCAAGCATCCGGGTGATAAATTCTGCTGTGGCGTAGCCTGCTATCCGGAGAAGCACGAAGAGGCTCCCAATCTGGAGATGGATATGCAGCATCTCCTGGAGAAGCAGCAGTTGGGCGCTGACTATGCTATCACCCAGCTCTTCTACGACAATGAGAAATTCTATGCTTTCGTAGAGAAGGCTCGCCAGATGGGCATCACCATCCCAATCGTTCCGGCGCTGAAGCCATTCGCCAAGCTGAGTCAGCTCACCATGGTACCAAAGACCTTCCATTGCGACATCCCGGAAGCACTGGCGCAGGAGGTTTTGAAGTGCAAGAGCGATGAAGATGCCAAGGCACTCGGTATCGAGTGGACGACTGCCCAGGTGAAAGATCTCTTCGATCACGGATACAATCATATCCATTTCTTCACCGTTTCGGCGGTGGATAGCGTGAAACAGATAGCTAAAATTTTATTTTAAAGTTCAAAAGTTCAATGTTAAATAGTGAAGTGATAGGTCAGCAAGATATATGGAACCGTTTGATGGAGATGGTTCAGGAGAATCGTGTGCCTCATGCACTGATGTTCTGCGGTCCACAAGGTTGTGGAAAACTGGCAGTGGCGCTGGCTTTTGCCAGCTATCTGCTGGGCGATTCCCCGATGCTGAGAAAATGGGAGCATCCCGACCTGCACTTCACCTTCCCTACCATCAAGACATCCGAGATGAGCGGCGACCATACACCCGTAAGTCTCGACTTTATGAAAGAATGGCGTGAGATGCTCCTCCAGGAAGGTCCGTATGTGCTGATCAGCGACTGGATGCAGCGCATGGGCAAGACTGATGCCGACTTCAACAAGCAGGCAATCATCACCGCCGATGAGACCGACAATCTTTCGAGAGAACTGAGCATGATGTCGAGTCAGGGCGGATACAAGATCAGTCTGATATGGTTGCCGGAGCGTATGAACCTCACGAGTGCCAACAAGATATTGAAACTGCTGGAAGAGCCGCCTCATCAGACTCTCTTCCTCCTGGTAAGCGAACAGCCGGAACTTCTGCTCGAAACCATCAGAAGCCGCGCACAGCGTATCGACCTGAAGAAGATTGAAACTTCCGAGGTGGAGAAAGCGCTCATAGAACGAAGAGCGCTGGATGCAGAATCAGCCCACCGCATCGCCCGAATCGCCAACGGCAACTGGAACCATGCATTGGAGGAGCTGGACTCTGGCAATGAAAACCGCCAGCATCTGGATATGTTCATCATGCTGATGCGCCTCTCCTATATGCGCAACATCCACGATTTGAAGAAGTGGAGCGAGGTGGTTGCCACCTTCGGCAGAGAGAAGCAGAAGCGAATGCTCGATTACTTCATGCACATGCTGCGCGAGAGTTTCATGTATAATTTTCGCCAGCCGGAACTCAGTTACATGACACAGGAGGAGGAGAATTTCGCCAGGAACTTCGCCCGATTCATCAACGAGGCGAATATCATCGACATCTCCAATCTCTTCGAGGAAAGCAAGCGATTCATCGCCCAGAATGCCAACCCGAAAATCGTGTTCTTCGACCTGGCGCTGAAGAATATCGTTCTGCTCATCAGAAAATAAAGGAAATACATCCCCCGAAAGGGCAATATATATTAATCAATAAATAATAAATAGAATACATCGTGGATTATAAAAATATGAAATTCAAAATGTGGAATGGCTGCGATAGAGGTCTATGCTGCAAGGCTGTGGGTCGTCAGGACCGACAGCTCAACACATACGACTGGCTAGCCGACGTGCCAGGAAACGCTGAGAGCACCGACCTGGTGGAAGTGCAATTTAAAAATACCCGAAAGGGATATTATCACAATGTTAACAACCTCGACCTCAAGAAGGGCGACATCGTGGCTGTAGAGGCTAACCCAGGTCACGACGTGGGTGTAGTAACATTAACCGGCCGACTGGTAAAACTGCAGATCAAGAAGGCAAACCTCAAGTCGCAGGATGACATCAAACGCATCTACCGACTTGCCAAGCAGGTGGACCTCGACAAGGCAAAGGAAGCCAAGAGCCGCGAACACGACACCATGATCCAGAGCCGTCAGATAGCCAAGGACCTGGGCCTGAAGATGAAAATCGGCGACGTGGAGTATCAGGGCGATGGCAACAAGGCTATCTTCTACTATATCGCTGATGAGCGTGTAGATTTCCGCCAGCTCATCAAGGTACTTGCCGATACCTTCCATGTCCGTATCGAGATGAAGCAGATTGGTGCACGTCAGGAGGCTGGCCGTATCGGCGGTACCGGTCCTTGCGGCAGAGAGCTCTGCTGCGCTACCTGGATGAAGAACTTCGTAAGTGTGAGCACCAATGCTGCACGCTATCAGGACATCTCGCTCAACCCTCAGAAGTTGGCTGGCATGTGCGCCAAACTGAAGTGCTGCCTCAACTACGAGGTAGATAACTATGTAGAGGCAAGCCGAAAGATGCCACCTAAGGATGCCGTGCTTCAGACTGCCGACGGCGAGTTCCATCAGTTCAAGGTAGATATCCTTGCCGGACTCATCACCTACTCTTCTGACAAGAACATGGCTTCCAACCTGGAGACCATCACAGCAGAACGTGCCAAGGAAATCATTGAGATGAATAAACAGGGCGAGAAACCGCTCAGTCTGATGGAGAACGGCAAGATGAAGGAAACTTCCAAGAGCATCGACCTGCTCAATGAGTCTGATCTCAGCCGATTCGACAAGGCGAAGAAAAAGAAGAAGAACAAGAACCGCAATGCGAACCGTTCAGAGAAGGGAGATAACCGCCAGCCAAACGGCAACCGCCCGGAAAGAAACGAGAACCGTCAGCCAAACGGCAATAACCGCAATAGGGATAATAGAAACAAGGGACCTCGCCAGCAGGGAAACAGACCTCAACAGGGCAATAACAATAAGCCTCAGCAAGGCAATAATAACAAGCCGCAGCAGGGCGAGAATAACAAGCCTCAGCAGGCTAACAACAACCAGCCTCAGCAGGGCGAGAATAACAAGCTACAGGAGGACAAGAAGTAAAAATGAAAAGACTGATTCATTTCGTTTTCATACTGGTGGCAACCATAGCCTTCAGCGCTTGCAATCATGCCAAGGTATATGATGAATATGCCCACACGCCGATTGCAGGATGGGAGAAGAACGATACCCTATCGTTCGAAATCCCTCCGATGGCTGCCACCGGCTATTACCAGCAGAGCCTGGGTCTGAGAACCACAGGTGCCTATCCGTTTACGGCATTGACACTCATCGTGAACCAGACCATCTACCCTGCCAACAAGGGCAAGCGTATCGAGAAGACTGATACCCTACTCTGCCAGCTCATCAACCAGCATGGCGAGAACAAGGGACAGGGCATCAGCTACTATCAGTACAACTTCCCTATCAATATCTATAAGATAAACAGAGGCGATTCCATCCATATCGCCATCCGCCATGATATGAAGCGAGAAATTCTTCCGGGTGTAAGCGACATCGGAGTGAAAATAACGAAAAATGACCAATGAGACGTATCTCACTGGTCATTTTTTTATGCTGTAAATTCTAGCTTCTTACCAGGTTTCTTCCGGCATCAATACGCAGGAAGATGAAAAGCAGGATGGTAAAGCCCCAGAGCGAACTACCTCCATAACTGAAGAACGGAAGCGGAATACCGATTACCGGCGTCAGTCCCAGCACCATTCCCACATTAATAAATAGGTGGAACAGGAATACCGAAAGCACACAGTAGCCGTATATTCGTCCGAACTTGAAGGGTTGTCGCTCCGCCAGATGTATCAATCTCAATATCAACATCAGGAAGAGCAGCAGCACGCCTGCCGAACCCAGGAATCCTTCCTCCTCTCCTACCGTACAGAAGATGAAGTCGGTATCCTGCTCAGGCACGAACTTCAGCTTGGTCTGGGTTCCGTTCAGGAATCCTTTTCCCTGCAAGCCACCCGAACCGATGGCTATCTCACTCTGATGCACATTATATCCGGCACCCGCCAGGTCTTCGTCCAATCCCAGCAGCACATTGATACGCACTCGCTGGTGAGGTTCCATCACGTTGTTCAGCACGTAATCGGCACTGTAGAAGAAGGCAATACTTCCCATTGCGAATATCGAAATCAGGAAATAGTTGCGGAAGCGGGTCCTCAGACCGTGATACACCAGGAATCCGATCATCACCGCACAGAGCAGCAGCTGCACCCATACGATGTCAAACGGAATGATGTAGGTGGAGAAGAGTGCAAAGATGAGCGTGATGCCCACCGAGTAGCACAGGATGATGAGAGCATGCTTCCTGTTGCCCGTATAGCTGTTCACCAGTCCTGCCGTGAAGATCTGCACCAGCAGCAGCACCGTGAACTTTCCCACCGAGGTGTAGGTATCCCACATCGTCACGTTCTCGTACTTGATACCCACCACAAAGTAAACCACCATCGAGACTCCGGTAAAGAGGATGGCACCCGGCATTCCCTCGCGGTAAAGCATCAGGAAGAAGGCGGAATATACCAATGCCGAACCCGTCTCGCGCTGTCCCACAATACATATCATAGGCAAAATGATGATGCCCATAGCCGCCATGAAATGCTTCATCTTATGGATATTGAATCCATAACTGCACATAAACTTCGCCACAGCCAGCGCCGTAGCAAACTTACCGAACTCGGCAGGCTGCAGTCGCAGCGGTCCCAGCACCAGCCAGGAGTGCGAACCCTTGATGCTATGCGGATTGAATATCGTGGCAAAAAGCAGCAATATCAGCACGGCATAGATTACGTAGGCGAAGGTATCGAAAAAACGGTCGTCCATCATCAGGATGACGAAGCCCAGCGCGATGGAGGTACCTATCCATATAATCTGCATACCCGAACGGGCACCCAGACTGAAGATATCGTTGTCGCCATAGGTATAGCTGGCACCGCAGACACTGATCCAGCCGAAGCAGAGCAATGCCAGATAGATGCCGATGGTCCACCAGTCGAGCGAACGGAGAATACCAGCTGGTTGTTTATTATCTGATTGAGCCATTGTCTTTATTATTCAATGAATTGAAACTGCAGTCTCAGGATAGAAACTGCAGTTTTGATTTGAAACTTCAGTATATTATCTGCTACTAGAGCCGTAGGCAATTCTTCGTGCCTGCATCTGTGCCGCCTGACTTTCAGAAGCAGGAGAAAGCTTGCCTTTCAGATACTGCTCCATCATCAAACCTCCGATAGGCACACCGTAGTCGGCACCCCATCCACCATTCTCCACATACACGGCGATGGCGATTCTCGGATTGTTCATCGGAGCAAAGCCCATGAAAACAGAGTGGTCGTGACCACGGTTCTGAGCCGTACCGGTCTTGCCGCAAGCCTCGAAGTCGTAACGGGAGAGCATCTTACAGGTACCCTTCAGTGCCGAACTTCTCATACCAGCCACCACATAGTCATAGGCTCGCTTCGAAGCCCTGGTGTAATGACGACGGGTATAAAGCGTATCGAGCGGTTCGCCCTGCACCTTACGCACTACGTGAGGCACATAGTAATAGCCTCGGTTGGCGATGGTGGCACCCAGATTGGCAATCTGCAGAGGAGTGAGGTTCACCTCACCCTGTCCGATAGAGATACTGATGACGGTCAATCCGTTCCAGGAGCCCTTGTAGGCCTTGTCATAGAACTGTGCATTAGGAATCAGACCTCTCTTCTCGCCCGGCAAATCGATACCCAGCTTATAGCCGAATCCCATACTCACCATATAGTCTTTCCATACGGTCATCGCCTCCTGCACCGAGCCATACTTCTTCTTGTTGCCTATCATGTAATAAAGTCCCCAGCAGAAGTAACCGTTGCAGGAAGTACTGATGGCATCTACCAGCGCAATAGGCGACGGGTGACCATGACATCCTACATGCAGACCTTTGTAAGAGAAACCATGATTACATGGGAAGGCTGTGCCCGGAGTGATGATTCCCTCGGTAAGATAGGTCAGCGCCTGGGAAGTCTTGAAGGTAGAACCCGGAGGATACTGTCCCATGATACTACGGTTCAGGAGCGGTTTCCAAGGATTCTGCGACAGCCACTTGTGCATCTTTCCCCTATTCTTGCCCACCAGTCGGCGCGGATCATAGGAAGGAGATGAAACCATCGCCAGCACCGATCCGTCTCTTGGGTCAATGGCAACGATACTTCCTATCTTGCCCTGCAGCAGTCTTTCGCCCAGAGCCTGGAGATTGACATCGATACCCAGCGTCAGGTCCTTACCGGCAACAGGCCGCTGGTCGAGTTTTCCGTTCTGATAGCTTCCCTGTATTCTTCCGCGGGCATCGCGAAGCATAATCTTCACGCCCTTGGTACCTCGGAGCTCCTTCTCGTAATGCTTCTCCAGTCCCAGCTTACCGATATAGTCACCCGGCTGATAGTAGTCATCCTCCTCTATATCGCTTGGCGAAACCTCACCCACATCTCCCAGGACATGGGCAGCGTATGGATAGACATATTCTCTCACGCTTCGCTTCTGCACATAGAAACCGGGGAACCGGAACATCTTCTCCTGGAAGACGCTGAAGTCCTTGTCAGAAAGCTGACTCATGAAGAGCTGCTGGGTATATCGCGAGTAACCGGGATTCTTGTTTCTGTCCTTGATGGTCTCCATTCGCTTCTCGAAAGCCTCCTTGGTAATGCCCAGGGAGTTGCAGAAGTCCATCGTATCCAGACGTCCCTCCTGCTCCTTCATCACCACCATGATATCATAGGAAGGCGAATTATACACCATCAGCTTGCCATTTCTGTCGTAGATGGCGCCACGCGAAGGGAACTCAATCTGCTTCAGGAAGGCATTGGAATCGGCATTCTTCTTATAATCCTCACTCATAATCTGAAGCGTAAAGAGACGAATGGCGTATATGACTACAATTGCTATAGCCACACCACCAATCACATACTTACGCTTATCAAGATTGTAATCCACCATATTATATATATAGCTGAAATTTTTTGTTTGATCTTTTACTGTTCTCTGTCTTGCAGCAAGGTTCTATCCCTTGCGGAAGCTCTCCAATGCCATGATGAGCAGCATCGTGATGGCTGTACCGCCACCGATGCGGAGGAGCCACTCCATCCAATTGAAGAAATTGAAGGTCTCCAGAGTAAAGAATACCAGATTATAAACGAGTACGATAACCAACGTGTAGAGTACATACGAACCGACACCGATGGTGCGCATGGACGGCTCCAGGTCGTCGGCACTGTCTCTTGGCACGAAGAGTTCGAAAAGATAAGGCTGAAGCAGTCCGATGAAGGTCATCGAAGCTGCAGCTACTCCCGGCGTATTGGCAAACACGTCGATACAAAGTCCCATCATGAAGCTCCACAGCATCACCGACCAGCGTGGGTGGTTTCTGCGGAAATGGAGCACCATGAGAATATACAGCAAGGGGGTGGCGCAGTTGAACAAGTGGATATGGTTGAACACCAATCCCTGCACCAGCACGAGCACCACGAAGATGCCGAGTCGTTTTATCAAATCTATACTCATTGCTACTTATATATCTCCTCTTACTATGATCTTTTAATTTTTACCTTTGGCATTGCCGTCGGGCATGATACTATCCTGTGCAGCACGCATAATCTGAAGGCGTTCCTTCATTACGGCATCATCGATGACGCAGACATCACGCAGACGGGCAAAGTCGGTAGAAAGTCTCAACTGTACTCTATACGACAATCCATCAGCAGAATTAAACACGTGCAGAATCTTGCCCACTCTTACTCCCGGAGGGAACACAGCCGAATAGCCACTCGTTACTACGTAGTCGCCCAGCTTGAAGTGGGCATGGCGTGGCACCTCTTCCAGATATGCCAGTTCCGAAACGCCACCCTTCCATCGCAGATAGCCGAAATAGCCTCTGCCCTGGATGGTACAACTGATATTCGACTTCACGTTGAGCACTGGTATCACGATGCTGTAATGCTGAGCTACGAGATACACGATGCCCACCACTCCGGTACCGCTTATCACACCCATATCCTTATGGATGCCGTCAGCGCTACCCTTGTCGATGGTAATCAGGTTGTCTGGCTTGTCCAGGCTGTTGGCCACCACCTTGGCAGGGATGAGTCGGTAATTCTGAAGCAGCGCAAACTGGTCGCGGTGATAGATGGCACTATCCTTGGTTACCCCATAGAGGCTGTCGCTCAGCTGCTGCACCTGCTGCTCCAGATAGGCATTCCGCTGGGTAAGTTCCTGGTTCACCTTGGTCAGAGAGAAGAAAGTCTCCACGTTGGCATCCCATTCATAAATCTTGCCCGTTACGGCATTGGCTGTAGAAAACCACGCACTGCCCTGGTAGCTGTTATACTGGAACAGAAGCACCATGCTCACCACCTCCAGAATCACGAAGACAAACCAATGGTTGTATTTCTGCAAAAACTCTAAAAGGTTGTGCATACTTAAAAAAAATGAATCTGTATATGATTAAAATTCCGCAAATGGGCACAAGTGGTCCAGATGCGGAATTTAAATATCTTGAAATTATCTCATCAGGAATGAGAAACGATCCACATTCTTCAATGCGATACCGGCACCCTTAGCCACACTGTGCAATGGATCCTCGGCGATATGGAATGGGATGTTGATCTTGTCCTGAAGTCGCTTGTCGAGACCGCGGAGCAGAGCACCACCACCTGAAAGCCAGATACCGTTCTTCACGATGTCGGCATAAAGCTCTGGTGGAGTATTCTCGAGAGCAGAGAGTACTGCATTCTCTATCTTGGCTACAGTCTTGTCCAGACAGTGAGCAATCTCCTGATAGCATACAGGCACCTCCATTGGGAGCGCTGTGATACGGTTAGGACCGTGAACGATGAAGTCTTCAGGAGCCTCATCTCCCAGATCTGTCAGGGCAGAACCCACATGAATCTTGATACGCTCAGCCATACGCTCGGAAACCTTCACGTTGTGCTGGCGGCTCATATACTCCTGGATGTCGGCTGTCAGGTCGTCACCGGCTGTACGGATAGAGTTGTTGGATACGATACCACCCAGAGAGATGACTGCAATCTCGGTGCTACCACCACCTATATCAACTATCATGTTACCTTCTGGTGCCTCTACGTCAATACCGATACCGATAGCAGCAGCCATAGGTTCAAAAATCAAATATACGTCGCGACCGTCGGCATGCTCGGCAGAGTCACGTACGGCACGGAGCTCTACCTCAGTAGAACCGGAAGGCACACCAATCACCATACGGAGTGAAGGTGAGAACAATCGGCTTCCTGTATGAACCATCTTGATAAGTCCACGCATCATCTGCTCGCAGGCAGTAAAGTCGGCGATAACGCCATCACGCAAAGGACGGATTGTACGGATGTTGTCATGAGTCTTCTCGTACATCATCTTTGCCTTCTCGCCTACAGCAATCATTTTGTCGGTGCGGCGGTCGAGGGCAACAACAGAAGGTTCGTCCACTACAATCTTATCATCACTGATAATGATGGTATTGGCGGTACCCAAGTCCATTGCGATTTCCTGAATAAATGAAAAAAATCCCATTTGCTAATGTAAATCTAATATTTTAAGCTTAAAATCTTTCCTTTGTAGTCATCTTCCCGCCCTTGCTTTCAAGAGCGGGAAGAGTTGCGAGATGAATAGGTTTACCTCTTTATTACTTGGCAAACCAAGCGTGGATAGCAGTATCATAGTGAGAACTTACGCCGAATGCACGCTCTGCGAACATCTTGCGGTCCTCAATGTCGGTTTCAGCACCCTTCTTCTTCAGGATGTCGAGAAGCACACTGTACTCAGCCTTGCTAGGAACGATAACCACGTCCTTGAAGTTCTTGGCACCGGCACGGATCAGGGAGATACCACCGATATCAATCTTCTCGATGATGTCGGCATCGCTGGCGCCGCTGGCTACAGTCTGCTCAAATGGATAGAGATCCACGATAACGAGGTCGATAGAAGGAATCTCATACTCCTTCATCTGCTCCTGGTCGCCCTCATTGTCGCGACGGGCCAAGATACCTCCAAATATTTTTGGATGAAGAGTCTTCACACGACCACCGAGGATTGATGGATATGTGGTGACATCCTCAACTTTTTCACATTCATAACCCAAAGATTCGATAAACTTCTGAGTACCACCTGTGCTCAGGAACTTAACACACTCTTCATTCAACTTGGCGAGCAACTCGTCCAAGCCATCCTTGTGAAAGACAGACACCAAAGCTGTCTTGATCTTCTTTGTTTCAGCCATTGACTTTATATATTACGAATTTTTATATTCAATATGGTTTCTAAAAACGCTGCAAAGATACAAAGAATATTTGGAATACACAAATATTTAATACCTATTATCACATTATTTAAAGGATATTTGCGATAAATCAAGTAATGGTTCAGCCATTTTGACAGAAGCTTTTCTGCGAATAGGGAAAAAGGAAGGAAAAAACAGACAAAATGTCAGAAAAACGCCCAAAAACACGCAATGGGCACGCTATTCGCATCCACGGATTGCGATGCCGGAAGCCAGCAAGGCTGAAGCATCATCCAAGGCTGAAAGTCCGGAAGAACTGAAGCCCGACAACAAGAAGTAGAACAAATAACACTTAGAAAGGAGATTAAGATATGACATTCGACAAATTTACAATCAAGGCGCAGGAAGCGGTGCAGGCCGCTGTGAACATAGCGCAGAGAAATGGTCAGCAGACCATCGAACCGGTGCATCTTCTCAGTGGTATCATCGAGAAAGCACCTGATGTAACCAACTATATCTTCCAGAAGCTGGGCATGAACGGCAACCAGATTGCCATGCTCCTGCAGCAGGAGATGCAGCACCTGCCTCGTGTGCAGGGTGCCGGTCAGCCATACCTCTCGGGCGATACCAACCAGATATTGATCAACGCCGAGGACATCGCCAAGAAGATGGGAGATGAATTCGTCAGCGTGGAGCCTATCCTCCTCGCTATCCTCAAAGGCAACTCTACCGCTGCCCGAATCCTCAAGGATGCCGGTGCCAACGAGAAGGACCTCACCGCAGCCATCCAGGCTTTGCGACAGGGCCAGAACGTAAAGAGCCAGAGTGCCGACGAGAACTATCAGAGTCTTGAAAAATATGCCAAGAACCTGGTAGAACAGGCTCGCAGCGGCAAGCTCGACCCGGTTATCGGTCGTGATGAGGAAATCAGAAGAGTTCTTCAGATTCTCTCTCGCCGAACCAAGAACAACCCTATCCTTATCGGTGAGCCTGGTACAGGTAAAACCGCTATCGTTGAGGGACTTGCAGAGCGTATCGTTCGTGGCGACGTGCCTGAGAACCTGAAGAACAAGCAGCTCTATTCGCTCGATATGGGTGCACTGGTTGCCGGTGCCAAATACAAGGGTGAGTTCGAGGAGCGCTTGAAGAGCGTCATCAAGGAGGTAACCAATGCCAACGGTCAGATTATCCTCTTCATTGATGAGATTCATACCCTGGTAGGTGCTGGCGGTGGCGAGGGTGCCATGGATGCAGCCAACATCCTGAAGCCAGCCTTGGCTCGTGGCGAACTGAGAGCCATCGGTGCCACTACCCTCAACGAGTATCAGAAGTACTTCGAGAAGGATAAGGCACTGGAGCGTCGATTCCAGACTGTGATGGTGAATGAGCCAGACGAGGTAGATGCCATCAGCATTCTTCGTGGTATCAAGGAGCGTTACGAGAACCACCACAAGGTTCGTATTCAGGATGATGCCTGCATAGCAGCTGTCAAGTTATCTGAGAGATATATTTCTGACAGATTCCTCCCGGATAAGGCCATCGACCTGATGGATGAAGCCGCAGCCAAGCTCCGTATGGAGCGTGACTCCGTGCCAGAGGAACTGGATGAAATCACCCGTCACTTGAAGCAGTTGGAAATTGAACGTGAGGCTATTAAGCGTGAGAACGACCAACCTAAGATTCAGCAGCTCGACAAGGAGATTGCAGAGTTGAAGGATAAGGAGCACGACTTCCGCGCAAAGTGGGAAGGCGAAAAGGCTCTTGTCAATAAAATTCAGCAAGACAAGCAGGAGATGGAGAATCTCAAGTTCGAAGCTGAGCGCATGGAGCGTGAAGGCAATTACGAACGTGTAGCAGAGATTCGCTACTCTAAGCTGGTAGCTCTTGAAGAGGATATCAAGAAGATTCAGGAGCAGCTGAAGAGCACCCAGGGCGGTGAGGCAATGATCCGTGAAGAGGTGACTGCCGATGATATTGCAGAGGTAGTAAGCCGCTGGACCGGAATACCAGTAAGCCGAATGATGCAGAGCGAACGTGAGAAACTGCTCCATCTGGAAGAGGAACTCCACAAGAGAGTCATCGGTCAGGACGAGGCAATCACTGCCGTAAGTGATGCCGTACGCCGCAGCCGTGCCGGTTTGCAGGATCCAAAGCGTCCTATCGCCAGCTTCATCTTCCTCGGCACCACCGGTGTAGGTAAGACCGAGCTTGCCAAGGCTTTAGCAGAATATCTCTTCAACGACGAGTCGATGATGACGCGAATTGATATGAGTGAGTATCAGGAAAAGTTCAGTGTCACCCGTTTGATTGGAGCGCCTCCGGGGTATGTAGGATACGATGAGGGTGGTCAGTTGACCGAGGCTGTTCGTCGCAAACCATACAGCGTGGTTCTCTTCGATGAGATTGAGAAGGCTCACCCAGATGTCTTCAACACTCTGCTCCAGGTATTGGACGATGGCCGATTGACCGACAACAAGGGTCGTGTAGTCAACTTCAAGAACACCATCATCATCATGACTTCCAACGCAAGCCGTGAGATGTTGAAGAAGACCTTCCGTCCTGAGTTTCTGAACCGTATCGACGACATCATCACCTTCCAGCCATTGACCAAGGATCAGATTGCCAAGGTTGTTGAGTTGCAGATGAACAGAGCCAAGAAGATGTTGGAGCCTCAGGGCTTCGATCTCCGCTGGACTCCAGCCGCCATCGGTTATCTTGCCGAGGTAGGTTACGACCCAGAGTTTGGTGCCCGCCCAGTAAAGCGTGCCATCCAGGATTACGTTCTGAACGATTTGAGCAAGAAGATTCTTGCCGAGGAAGTAAGTCGCGAGAAGCCAATTACCATTGACTACTCAGAGGCAAACGGCATCGAGTTCAAGAATCTCTAAAAGATAGGTTTTTATCATTTCCTATTATAAGAAAGGTTCCTTCGGGGAGTAACATCCCCGTCGGGACCTTTTTTTATGCATGCATTCCCCAACTTTTTGGGGAATATTTCCACATGGTTTCCTCACATTCCACACCATCCATTTTTGGCACAAAACGCATAAACACTTGATTATCAGCATAAAGCCATTTTTCTCATCTTTTTGGCACGCAGATTGTGACTATGATGATCGGGTTCGATAATGAATCCACAAACAAATAAGTAACATCAATTAGTAACAATTTAAAAAAGATAAGATTATGAAGAAGTTTATGTTTGCAGCTATCGCAGCTTTGGTTATGGTTTCAGTAAGCAACGTTTTTGCATCAAGCAATATGGTAAGTAACGCTCAGGTTGCTCCTGTTGATACAGTAGCTCCAAATGCACCTTCCGATTCATTGGCAGTAGATGCTCCAGTTCAGCCACAGGCTGCAGCAGAGGATTCTACCCAGCAGGAGAATACAACAGAGGAGACTCCAGCAACAACAGAGGATTCTACCCAGCAGGAAACTACTGAGCAGAAGGAGACTACAGAACAGCAGACAGCAGATCAGACAGCTACAGAGCAGCAGACTATTGCTGAATAATAAAATAGGAAAAGACAATTCATTTTGCAGGCGTTATACAAGTAAAGAATAGATTAGGTTAGTTTTTTAAAAGGTAATAAGACTTATTCAGGTTTCCATAGAATTTACATGATTTTCAAATATAAGATAGAATTTTAGGTTCGGTTTAGTGAAAAGTGAAGTCTGTTGGCAGTGATGCCAGCAGACTTCACTTTTCACGACAGTTTTATTTCATGAGATTTTATATTGGTAAGGAAAGGTTGTCTATCCACGGACAATCTTCCCTGAGCCGCTATCTTCCCCTTATTCTTTAAGCTGCAGCAACTGACTCTCCGACAATCCCGTAATTTCCATCACCGTCGCAGCATCCATACCTTTTGCCAGCATCGTCCTAGCAATCTCGAGGCTACGCTGGTTCATTCCTTTCTCTATACCCTTCTCCATTCCTTCAGCTAGTCCTTCTTCTTTTCCCTCTCTCTTGGCGGTATCAATCGAATTCTTGATGTCGCGATATGCCATTTTGCTGGCTTCGTACTCTCGTTGTTCCTGCGGAGTAAATTTTGCGATCTCGGCTTCTTCAAAGAGGCGGTCGAACACCTTGTCGCACAAGGCCTTAGGACGCTGTGTGAGTTTATAGAGATTCTTTAGTGCATAGAGCCACTTGTCGTAGAGCGTATCCAACTCGTCAAGCGACTTGTTGAACTTGGCGATTTCCACGTAGATAAACTCCAGCTTAT
>OLSQ01000628.1_pt1 | contig 33393 bp, 31 predicted proteins | sample 1672561 | NCBI WGS metagenome assembly OLSQ01 (sample SAMEA3136699, study PRJEB25190) | human gut metagenome | biome: human gut; feature: human-associated habitat; material: faeces | place: Austria | collected 2013
TACAGGAAAACTTCTTGCAAAACACGAAGGAGTTCTGGTAGGTATTTCATCAGGAGCTGCACTTGCAGGAGCTATCGCACTTGCAAAACGTCCGGAGAACAAAGGTAAGACGATCGTAGCATTACTTCCGGATTCAGGTGACAGATATTATTCAACACCATTATTTACAGAATAAAAAGATATAGAATCCGAAACAGAACGGACAGTATCAACAAATAACGATAAAATTATGAAGAAAAAGGAGATCAACCCAATGAGCGAAAAAATCACAAGAGAGAATAGAGAGTTAAAATTTGAAACATTACAGTTACATGTAGGACAGGAAAGTGCAGATCCTGTTACTGACGCAAGAGCAGTACCGATTTATCTGACATCTTCTTATGTATTCCACAACAGCCAGCATGCAGCTGACCGTTTCGGATTAAGAGATGCAGGAAATATTTACGGACGTCTGACCAACCCGACAGAGGACATCTTCGAGCAGAGAATCGCAGCTCTTGAAGGCGGTGTGGCAGCACTCGCTGTTGGATCCGGTGCAGCAGCACTGACTTATGCATTCCAGGCAGTTGCACATGCAGGAGATCACATTGTAGCAGCAAAGAACATCTACGGTGGAACTTACAACCTTCTGGCACATACACTTCCGGATTATGGAATTGAAGCAACTTTCGTAGATCCATTTGATTATGATGCAATTGAGGCAGCAATCAAGGACAATACCAAGGCAATCGAGATCGAGACACTTGGAAATCCAAACTCTGAAGTTGTAGATATTGAGAAGATTGCAGGAATTGCTCACGCACACGGAATTCCGCTTATCGTAGATAACACATTTGCAACTCCATATCTGGTTCGCCCAATCGAGTATGGTGCTGATATCGTTGTTCATTCTGCAACAAAGTTCATCGGCGGACATGGTACAACCATCGGTGGTGTCATCATCGACAGTGGTAAGTTTGACTGGACAGCATCTGACAAATGGCCATGGTTAACTGAGCCAAACGTATCTTACCATGGAGTAAGTTTCGCAAAAGACTGCGCTCCTGCAGCATTTGCAACATATATTCGTGCAATCTTGCTTCGTGATACTGGTGCAACAATTTCACCGGTACATGCATTTATTTTCTTACAGGGATTAGAGACATTATCTCTCCGTGTAGAGCGTCATGTAGAGAATGCATTAAAGGTAGTAAAATACTTAGAGAGCCAGACACTTGTAGAGAAGGTAAACCATCCTTCTATCTCAAAAGATCCAGAGCAGCAGGCACTGTACAAGAAATATTTCCCGAATGGTGGCGGATCTATCTTTACATTCGAAATCAAGGGTGGTGCAGAGAAAGCACAGGAATTCATCGATAACCTTGAACTGTTCTCACTTCTTGCAAACGTAGCTGATGTGAAGTCTCTTGCAATTCATCCTGCAAGCACAACACATTCTGAGTGCAACGAGGCAGAACTTTTAGATCAGGGAATCAAGCCAAATACCATTCGTCTGTCTATCGGTACAGAGAATGTAGACGATATTATTGAGGATCTTGACGAGGCATTTAAGGCAGTACAGTAAGCCGAAACCTAAGTAAGAAATGTTCTCATTTTAGAACATCGAAATCCATTGAATTTCATATTCAAGGGGTATAGAATAATCCTTAGCTAATAATTAAATTATACATAGATAAGGAGAATTGAAATGTTTGGTTTTGGACAACTCATTGATATTTTGAAGAAAAACCCAAAGAAAATCGTATTCACAGAGGGTAGTGATCCACGTATTTTAGAGGCAGCTTCCCGCCTGTTGGCAAGCAATTTCCTTCACCCAATTCTTGTTGGTGATGAGGCTGAAATTGAGGCCGCAGCAGAGGAAAGCGGTTTCAATATCCGTGGTGCAGAAATTATCAATCCAAAGAATTTTGACCGTATGGAAGAGATGGTTGAGCTGTTCTGTGAACTTCGTAAAAGCAAAGGTGTGACACCGGAGCAGGCAAGAGGAATTCTTTCTCAGGCAAACTATTTTGGAACAATGCTTGTAAAAATGGGCATTGCAGATTCCCTGTTAGGTGGAGCTACTTACTCCACAGCAGACACGGTTCGTCCGGCATTACAGCTGATCAAAACAAAACCTGGTAATACCATCGTATCCTCATGCTTTATTCTGGTACGTCCATCTGCGACTGGTGAGAATGAAGTACTTGCAATGTCTGACTGTGCAATCAATATTCATCCGACAGAGGATGAACTCGTTGAGATCGCCGGTGAGTCCGCTGCATGTGCAAAGATTTTCGGTGTAGATCCTAAGGTTGCATTCTTAAGCTACTCTACACTCGGATCCGGAAAAGGCGAAGATGTAGACAAGATGCGTAATGCAGCGCATAAGGCACATGAGAAATATCCGGAGCTTCCTATCGAAGGCGAGTTACAGTTTGATGCGGCAGTATCTCCAAGAGTTGCCCGCACAAAATGTCCGGAATCTGCAGTTGCTGGACATGCAAACACCTTTATTTTCCCGGATATCAATGCTGGTAATATCGGTTACAAGATTGCACAGCGTCTTGGAAATTTTGAAGCATACGGACCAATCCTTCTTGGTTTAAATGCACCAATCAATGATTTGTCTCGTGGATGCAACGCTTCTGAAGTATATTCTATGGCAATCATTACCGCAGCACTTGCATAAATAATACAACAAACAAATAACAGGGGCACAGTACAGATCGATCGTAGCGATTTGCGCTGTGCCCTACTTTTTTGTATAATAATAACGGTTCAAAAGGTAACAATAAGTAAAGTTAAATTTATAAAAGATAACAGGAGAAAAATAATGCGTGTAGGAATGGGATATGATGTACACAAACTGGTAGAGGGACGGGATCTGATCTTAGGTGGAGTTACCGTACCGCATACGCTTGGACTTTTGGGACATTCCGATGCGGATGTGCTGGTGCATGCCATCATGGATGCGTTACTCGGTGCAGCGGCATTGGGAGATATCGGAAAACATTTTCCAGACACAGACCCGCAGTATGCAGGAATTTCGAGCATGAAATTGTTAGAACATGTCAGAGATCTGATTGAAAAAGAAGGGTATGTGATCGAGAACATTGATGCGACCGTGATCGCACAGAAACCAAAGCTTCGTCCATATATTGAGCAGATGGAGCAGAACGTGGCAGATACACTTCGGATTGCGAAGAATCAGGTGAATATTAAGGCCACGACAGAGGAAGGACTGGGATTTACCGGAGCGCAGGAAGGTATTTCTGCCAATGCAATCTGTTCGCTGACCGGATTTTATGAGAGCAGCATGTTAGTGGGCGGCGGTGACCGGTGCAGCGGCTGCAGTGGATGCAGTCGCGGAAAATAAAAAGAGAAATACTGTCAAAAGCTTTGCTTTCTGCATAAACTATCACAGAGGATTTGAAAAAGCAGGAAGTGCATATGGGCTTTTGGAAAACAGTAAAAGAAGAGATCGCAATTATCCGGGAAAGAGATCCGGCGATACATTCCAATATGGAAGTATTTTTATATCCAAGTTTTCGTGTGATGCTCAGTTACCGGAGAGCGCACCGGCTGTATAAAAAAGGCCATTATTTTTGGGCGCGGTGGATTTCCCAGCGTGCAGCCAGAAAAAGCGGAATTGAAATTCATCCGGGCGCACAGATTGGAAAGGGCCTGTTTATCGATCACGGAAGTGGTGTGATCATCGGGGAGACAACGATCATCGGGGATAATTGTACGCTGTATCAGGGCGTGACTTTAGGTGGAACCGGCAAGGAGCAGGGGAAGCGTCATCCGACACTTGGAAACAATGTGATGGTCTCTGCAGGAGCGAAAGTGTTAGGCTCTTTTAAGGTGGGCGATAACAGTAAAATCGGTGCGGGTGCAGTTGTGATCAAAGAAGTGCCGGATAACGCGACAGTCGTCGGTGTTCCGGGGCGGGTGGTAAAACATAATGATGTCAGACTGCCACAGGAAGATATGGATCAGACGAATCTTCCGGACCCGGTGGAAGAAGAAATTGCCAAGTGGCGCAGGCAGACAAAGCAGATGCAGGAAGCAATTGCCCAGTTTGCTGCGAAATTTGAGCAGATATCCGAAAAAAATGCGGATTAGATATAGGATTTTTACCGGAAATATTGTAAAATAATAGGTAATACATTTAGAAAACAGAGGATGGAAAGATGGAGAATAAATTTCGTTTTTACAATACGTTAACAAGACAGATCGAGACAGTCATTCCTCATGAGGATGGAAAGATTGCAATGTATACATGTGGACCGACCGTATATCATTTTGCGCACATTGGAAATCTTCGCAGTTATATCATGGAAGATGTCCTCGAAAAAGGACTGCGCTATGTCGGTTATGATGTAAAACGTGTAATGAATATCACAGATGTCGGACATTTATCTTCCGATGCAGACACCGGTGAGGACAAAATGCTCAAAGGTGCAAAGCGTGAGCACAAGACTGTCATGGAAGTGGCAAAGTTTTATACAGATGCATTTTTCAGTGATTGTAAGAAATTAAATATCAAGAGACCGGATGTCGTAGAACCGGCAACCAATTGTATTCCGGAATTTATTCACATGATCGAAGTTTTACTGGAGAAGGGATATGCATATATTGCCGGAGGCAATGTGTATTTTGATACAAGTAAGCTGGACGATTATTTTGTATTTTCTTCCGCAGTAGAGAAGGAGCAGCTTCAGGTTGGTGTCCGCGATGATGTCGAGGCGGATGAGAACAAACGTAATGTCAATGACTTTGTACTCTGGTTTACCAAATCAAAGTTTGAGGATCAGGCGTTGAAGTGGGATAGCCCATGGGGCGTTGGATACCCTGGATGGCACATCGAGTGCTCCTGCATCAGTATGAAGCATCTCGGCGAGTATATGGATATTCACTGTGGCGGTGTGGACAACATCTTCCCGCATCACACCAATGAGATTGCACAGTCCGAGTCTTATATTGGACATAAATGGTGCAACTACTGGTTCCATGTGAACCATCTGAACGACCAGTCTGGTAAGATGAGCAAATCTAAGGGAGATTTCCTTACCGTATCGTTACTCGAAGAAAAAGGATATGATCCGGTTGCATACCGTATGTTCTGTTTGCAGTCACACTATCGTAAGCCACTCGTATTCTCATACGAGAATCTGGACAATGTAGAGAGTGCATACGAGAAACTGGTAAAGAAGATTGCCGGATTCAAAGAGGAAGGAGAAGTTGATCAGAAGGCATTTGACGAGTATAAAGCAAAGTTTGAGGATGCAATCTGTAATGATCTGAATACTTCCATGGCAATTACGGTTGTCTATGACGTAGTAAAAGCCGATATCAATGATGCAACAAAACTTGCATTACTCAATGATTTTGACCGCGTGCTTTCACTCAATCTTACGACTGCAGGAGCAAAGCTTCTCGAAGCAGGAACTACGGCAGATGCAGAACTTGAGACTTTTATTAATGAGAAAATTGCAGAGCGTGCAGCTGCAAAGAAAGCGAAAGACTTTGCAAAGGCAGATGCCATCAGAGATGAACTTTTAGCAAAGGGCGTTGCGATTAAAGATACCCGTGAAGGGGTTGTTTGGGAGCTTGTTTAATGGAAAAAGGAATTGACGCATATATCAAGGAACAATTTGAACTTGCAGATGTGGACATCCGGACATATTCTCCCCTCACCCTTGCATATATTGGAGATTGTATTTTTGATTTGATCATTCGCTCGGTTGTGGTCGGAAAAGGAAATACCCGGCCGAACCAGCTGCATCAGCGGACCAGCAGCATTGTCAAGGCGCATACGCAGGCGCTCATCATACAGTATTTAGAGCCACAGCTGACGCAGAAAGAAGCGGATATATACCGCAGGGGCCGCAATGCAAAATCCTATACGATGGCAAAGAATGCCACGATGGCGGATTATCGTAAGGCAACGGGGCTTGAGGCGGTAATCGGTTATCTTTATCTGACGGATCAGTTTGCGCGTGCAGTAGAACTGACAAAGAATGCAATCGATGGATTGAAATTGTCCGTATAGTCAATGCCGGATAGAGAAATAGAAGATCTGTCTGCGGTGAAAGCAGAGAAAACAGGTAGAAAAGGAAAAATACATGGGATACGAAGAAAGTAAAATTGAGGGACGCAATGCGGTGCTAGAGGCATTTCGTTCCGGAAAGACAATTGATAAATTGTATGTGCTCGACGGATGCCAGGATGGACCGGTGCGTTCCATCACAAGAGAGGCGAGAAAACACGACACTATTATCAATTATGTGGCAAAAGAACGGCTTGATCAGATTTCTGAGACAGGAAAACATCAGGGTGTGATCGCAGTATCTGCCGCATATGAGTACGCGGAAGTGGAAGATATTCTTGCTGCGGCAGAAGCAAAAGGCGAGCCGCCGTTTATCATTATTCTTGATGGAATCGAAGATCCGCACAATCTTGGTGCTATTTTGCGTACTGCCAATCAGGTGGGCGCACATGGGGTAATTATTCCAAAGCGCCGTGCAGTCGGTCTGACACCGACAGTTGCCCGCACTTCGGCGGGAGCTATCAATTATACACCGGTTGCAAAAGTGACAAACATCTCCAACACAATGAAGGAGTTAAAGGACAAGGGCATGTGGTTCGTATGTGCCGATATGGACGGAACCGTTATGTATGATATGGATCTGACCGGTCCGATCGGCCTTGTGATCGGAAATGAAGGGGAAGGCGTCAGCCAGCTGGTAAAAAAGAACTGTGATATGGTAGCATCGATTCCGATGAAAGGTGATATTGATTCATTGAATGCATCGGTGGCAACTGGCGTGCTGGCTTATGAAATTTTACGTCAGCGTATGAAAAAGGGATAATATCCGGGAAGGGAAGAGGATGTGTTACGACGCATTTTCCGATGAGGAACTGATTGCCAAATTAAGACGGGGAGAGGATGAAGTAACGGATTACATTCTTGAAAAGTATAAGCCTCTTGTGCGGAAACGAACGAATGCCATGTATCTGATGGGAGGCGAGACCGAGGATCTTATCCAGGAAGGGATGATCGGACTTTTTAAGGCGATTCGTGATTATCAGGAGGAGCGGGAAGCGAGCTTTTATCATTTTGCGGAGCTTTGCATTAACCGTCAGCTATACTCTGCGCTTCAGGCATCAAACCGCAAAAAGCATCAGCCACTGAATACGTATATTTCCTTTTCTACAGGGGAATCCGAGGATGGAATGAAAGTGGAGGATGCGTTACTTGGACAGTCGCAAAGCCCGGAGCAGCTCGTAATAGAAAAAGAAGTCTGGGAAGATTTTAAGCAGCGCCTGAATGGGCGGCTGAGTAAAATGGAGAATGAAGTGCTGGCATTTTATCTGGATGGAAATAATTATATACAGATTGCGCAGTTGATGAAGAAATCGCCAAAATCGATTGACAATGCATTGCAGCGTATTCGACAGAAAGTAAAACAGATGAAACAGGAAGAAAGAGGGTGAGGCTATGCAATTTTCAAGAGTCGGAAAACATACAATTCGCTGTGTGATTTCGGAACAGGAAATTCTGGATATGGGCTATACCATGGAAGAAATCATGAGCAACGGAGAACGGACACAGGAATTTGTGAATCAGATTTTTGATATGGCAGAGCAGCGTTTTGAAACGAAATTTGACATGGGAATTAAAACTGTCCGTGCAGATTTCATGTCGGATCATACGCTGGCACTCACTTTTTCAGAACATCCGGGATCGGATGAGATGATGGAACATCTGAAGGATATTGTGAATGGACTTTTGAGTTCGATTCCACAGCAGAAATGGAAAGAGCTGGGAGAAGCAGGTGCGCAGGAAAGTGCAGATGGGGAGCAGCCGAGAGTTCTTGTGACAATCGTATTTCACAGTATGGATATTCTTACGCGCTTTGCAAAGCTGGTCGTAATGGAAAACGTTCCATTTAATATGCTCTATAAATACGAAGACACTTATATGCTTATTATGGATTTGTCAGAGGAAAATCAGGATAGTGTGAAGCGGCTTTCGGCGTTGACGGATGAATACGCAGATGATATTCAGGTAGGCGCGCAGAGGAAGGCTTTTATTGAAGAGCATGGAGAAGTGATCTTAAAAGAGAAAGCAATCGAGACTTTACAGCAATTATAACAAAGAATTTTTTATACAAAAAAAGTGTACATCTGACTTGCGTCGTAATGTACACTTTTTTTTATGTATGTGTATTCTAACCTAAAATTTTGCGGATAGACTCTAATACACGATCGGCCTGGAATGGCTTTACGATGAAATCTTTTGCACCTGCCTGAATTGCCTCGATAACCATGGACTGCTGTCCCATAGCAGAACACATAACACAGGTAGCATTTGGATCAGCGGCTTTAATTTCTTTGAGTGCCTGAATACCATCTTTGTTTGGCATGGTAATATCAAGTGTAACAAGATCTGGTTTCAATTCACCATACTTTGCAACTGCTTCCACACCATCAGCAGCTTCACCTGCAATTTCAAATCCACCCTTCGTTAAGATATCTTTGAGCATCATTCTCATAAATGCCGCATCATCAACGATTAAAATCTTTGCCATTTATATTTCCTCCTGTTTTAAAATCTGTTTTACAATACTGATTGGATATAATTGTACCAATCTGCTGTCGATAAGGTTATCAACAAGTAAACGGAATGAAACTTTTACAATATCATTTCCGTTACATAACTCTTCCGGAATTTCAAAGGTCTTTTGTTCGGTACAATTGATTAGTGGGAAACCAATGTCCGTAGGCTGTTGCAATAAAGATGCCATCGATGTTGCGATAGAACCGCACATCTGGTTCATTGCCTCTGAGATCGCGGATAGTGTTAATTCGTCTATCTGCATGTTTGAAATGTCGATGCCATCTCCACCCATCATAAGGTTTGCGATAATCAAAGCATCGTGCCTGTCAAGCACCATTAAATTTGTTCCATCCAATCCCTTCGTGTATGGAACTTTGATAAGAATAGTATCATCATTCCCAAGCAGCTCCTCTTTTGTTAAGACTTCGACTTTGGGAGTTGTGATATTGGTTGACCGGCTTATGATCACACTCAGCGCGGTTGCAGCAGTACCAGTGCAGATATTCGCAATCTCGCCGATGATGTCAGCCTGTTCCAGTGAAATACTCTCCATATACTTTCCTCCATAGTACCTATTTCCTAACTGTAATTATAGCAAATATCGACCAATAAGGAAAGAAAATATTCGTTTTTTTTCAATTATCATTGGTATCATACCACAGATATGGTAAAATTGAAACAGCAAAAACTAAAAAGCCTATAAATTAAAGGAGACAGAATATGGGAGAGACAGAATATCAGGAAGCCTTAAAGCTTGGTAAAAAAGAATATAAGTCCTGTGTGTATCGCGGACGTTTTCCATATCTTCCGGTTTTGGATGATATTCTTTCAAGAGAGGATATCCGGACAGAACAGAATATGGGATTAATACAGATACCATTGGATTTCGTTGTAGGTACTTCTACCATGGGGCGTACGGTTTCCTTTGCATCGAATTTTATGCCGATTCTTGGAGAAGATACGGAGTTTGCAGTTAAATGGGCAAATTTGTCAGATGCCCAGGTGAATGAAGGAATCCGTGATCCGATTGTCGCTTATGAATATATGAACCGTTACTATGTCGTAGAAGGAAACAAACGAGTCAGTGTCCTGAAGTATTTTAAGGCAGATTCGATTGTTGCAAATGTGACACGTAAAATTCCAAAATACTCGGATGATGAGGCTGTCAAAGTATATTATGAGTATATGAAATTTAATGAAGTGACCGGACTGTTCAATATCGAGTTTTCAAAATTGGGACTGGCACAGGAATTGCTGGAGCTTACCGGGTGTACCACGCGGTGGGATGACGATACGCGTCTGGAGTTCAATAGCCTTCTTTTGCATTTTACGAGGGCATATGAATTTCGAGGTGGTCAGAAGCTGCCAATCACAGTGGGAGATGCTCTGACTGCATTTATCAATATTTATGGTTATAAAGAAACACTTGCCATGTCAGATGCAGAATTAAATACAAATATTGTGAAATGCTGGAATGAGTTTGTAGTTCTGACGGAGAAGCAGAGCGTTGGTCTTGTGATGAATCCGACTACAGTGCAGGAAAAAAAGAGCCTGTTCAGCTATCTGCTTCCAACTTCCAACCGGAAATTTACTGCGGCATTCTTGTACCCGAAGTCACCGGAGACATCCGACTGGATCTATGCACATGAACTTGGACGTAATTATCTGGAAGAGACATTCCCGGATCAGATTAAGACCATCTGTGTTAATGATGTCAATGAAGATAATGTGGAACAGGTGCTGAATGATGTAATCCGTAAAGGTGCAGATATAATTTTTGAGGTGGCACCACAGATGATGAAGCCGAGTCTGAAAGTTGCTGTGGATCATCCGGATATTAAGATTTTAAACTGCAGTCTGAATACGCCGCATAAATACATCCGTACGTATTACGCACGCATGTATGAGGCAAAATTCTTATCAGGCATGATTGCAGGAGCGTTGGCGGAGAATGACCGCATTGCCTATATTGCGGACTATCCGATTTATGGAATGATTGCCAACATCAATGCGTTTGCCTTAGGTGCGACTTTTACGAATCCGCGGGCGAAAATTTATCTGGAGTGGTCTACCAAAAAAGATTATAACAGAGACAAATTTCTGCAGGAGAACGATATTCATATTGTTTCCGATCAGGACATGATCACACCAAGAGATGCCAGCCGTCAGTTTGGTTTATACCGTTTTGAAAATGGACAGACCGTAAATCTTCTGATGCCACTTTGGAATTGGGGCATTTTCTACCAGAAGATGATTCAGAGTATTATCGCTGGAGCTTACCAGTCAGAGGGCAGTTCCGAAGGGCGTGCGCTTAACTACTGGTGGGGAATGTCCGCTGGGGTGATTGACCTGATTTGTTCCAAAAATGTGCCGGTTGGAGTAAAACGTCTGGCAGATCATTTGAAGAGTGATATTAAAAAGGGAGACATTGTTCCATTTTACGGAGAAATCTATTCGCAGGATGGCACCTTGCAAAATGAGAAGGAAGCAACAATGAAACCGGAAGATATCATGGAAATGGATTGGCTGGTAGACAATGTAGTGGGAAGTATTCCTGTTATGGAGACACTGATTGATGCAGCAAAATCCGTTGTGCAATTAAAAGGGGTAGAGGAAACAAAGTAGCATGAAAATACTATTGATAGCAGATGAAGAGTCGAAAATATACTGGGATTTTTTTAAGAAGGAGCAATTTGAGGGGATTGACCTTATTATATCCTGTGGAGACTTAAAACCGGAGTATCTGTCGTTTTTGGCAACGATGGCGGCAGTCCCGGTACTTTACGTCAGAGGCAACCATGATGACAAGTATGAAAAATATCCGCCGGAAGGATGCACCTGTATCGAGGATCGTATTTACAAATTTAATGGAATCCGTATTCTGGGACTGGGCGGATCCCACCGGTACAAGCCGGGACTGAATCAATACACGGAGCTTCAGATGGTGCGCAGAGTCAGCAAATTATTCTGGAAGATTAAGTTTAACCGGGGCTTTGATATACTCGTAACACATTCCCCGGCCAAAGGGGTTCATGATGGGGAAGATATGTGTCATCTTGGATTTCAGGTGTTTAATCGACTGATTGAAAAATATCATCCGAAATATTTTGTGCACGGACATGTGCATATGAATTATGGACGGCAGTTTCCACGAGAGGATTATATCGGGGATACATGTGTGGTGAATGCCTTTGAGCGATATGTCATTGAAATATAAAACACCGGAAAATAAAAGGAGTGCCAGTAAGAAGGGGAATGTCTTACTGGCTTGATTATGAAAAATATATGAAAAAGGTTTTTGTATGAAAAGGTTTATTTCCTTTTGACAATTATTACTATACGGTAAGAATGTGAAAACCATATGTCGCATATATGAAGAAATTGTGAAAGAAATACATACGATTCATGACAAAGGAAAACCAGCCATCCAATAAAAGGATGGCTGGTTTTTATTTATCAGGGCATAAAAAAGAGCTGATGACGGGAATTGAACCCGTGACCCCTTCCTTACCAAGGAAGTGCTCTACCTCTGAGCCACATCAGCAATATCTTGACTTGCGTCAACTATTGCATTTTACAATGAATTGAATAAACTGTCAAGATATTTCAAAAAATAAAACCGATATTTTTCAATTGATATTAAGTTGCAAGATCTAATTGCTGCACCGTTCCAACATTTCCGTTCTCATATAAGAACACACCGCTTTTCCGAATTTGCGCATTGGTCTGGTTATCTGTCTGGTTGTTTAATGAAAAATCTGTATTTTCATATCCGAGATAGATCGCGCCCACGCCTGCTTCTGATAGAGTCAGAAGCTTATCGTTTCCGTTTTCATCTTTGGTCCAGATGCGCAACTTTTGAAAGATTTCGTCGGCTTCATCGATCCAGCCATTTTTATCTTTGTCATAGGCTGCAAGATCGGCAAAACCGTTACCACTTTGTGTTCCGAACAGCTCATTGCCATCGTTAATGATGCCATCCCCGTTTTTATCCAAAGCGAGGTAACCGTTGCCGGAATTGAGCATTGAGATGGATTCGTCGGAACCATCTGCATCAATGTCAAAATAAAATTTCTGATCCGATACGTCAGCAATATTATGGTCTAAGTTGATGACAAGCGGATCGCAGAGACGTGGTTTGCCAAAATCCACAATATTCTCGGACATCTGCGTGAAGGAACGGGACATCTCAAGGCTGAGGTTAAAAGAAATTTCCCGGCCATCGGCAGTGCGCACGATTCCCTGAGTATCAAAGCAGGTAGTTTCCTGCTCGGAATAGTAAAAGTACTGATAGGTCTGGCCACCTTCTCCGGTCAGCGAGTTTGCATCATTTGAAGCAGAAGCGAGAGCATCGGAAAAAGACGCTGTGTCAGAAGCAGCTGCGGTCGGATCCGATTCGCCGTACCGGCTTCCAAATAAAATATAAAGAAGATAGTCGATTGCCTGTTGGCGGATTTTTTGAATCGAAGAAATATTGGACTGCAGATTATGGCGATGCACATTTGGTGTAGATAGAAAACGCTGCATCAGATCATCCATGGTATCTCCATTTGAATCTTCGTTTGCGTTCATGGAAGCATTGCTGTTTCCGGCATCTTTCTGTCCATTGTGGCTTTCCGTATAGATGGATTCCTGACGTGACTGCGCGTCATGCAAGGAAAATATCGTTGCGCCGGAATTATCCCAACGTGTTGTGTTGGTAATGCTTGTCTCTGAAGAATGGTAAGTCCTTCGCGCATTCGTATGCATGGTATTAGACTGAATAATCAATAGGTTCACCCTTTCTATTTTAAAGTGAAGAATAAAAGGACGGTCTCTGCGAAAAATTCCCTTTTGTTCGCGGATACCGTCCCTGGTCTTTCCTTAGGTTATTAAGTTGTCTGTATATTCGGCCGAATTGCGCAACTTGCGCTTACAACATATATATCGACAAAACAAAAAAATAATAAAGCTTTTATGGAAAATATGTTATAATGCGGATAAAGACAGACTCGCCGTTGCACAGACGGATGAGCAAAGGAGGGAAAACAAGTGGCAGAAAATGCAACAGAATCAATGAAAGACTATGAAAAGGAACTGGAGCGTTCTTTTCGAACCATCAACGAAGGCGATATCGTAAGCGGAACGGTAATTGCAGTATCCGAGGAAGATGTGACATTAGATCTCAATTATTATACACAGGGAATCATCAAGACTGAGAATCTGAGCAACGATCCAGATTTTAATCCGAAGGAACAGCTGCAGATCGGTGATGTGATTGAAGCGACAGTAATCAAAGTGGACGATGGAAACGGCAACATTGAACTTTCAAAGAAAGAGGCAAATGATGTGCTGGCATGGGATAAGCTGGCAGAAATGATGGAGAACGAGACCGTGGTGAATGTTCGCATCAAAGAGAGTGTACCAAGTGGTGTTGTTGCTTTCTTAGAGGGAATTCGTGCATTTATTCCGGCATCACAGCTTTCTACAGATTATGTGGAAGATACCGATAAGTGGATTGGAAAAGAAGTAGAGGTAGCAGTCATCAATGTGGATAAAGAGAAAAATAAACTTGTTTTATCTGGAAAAGTCGTGGCAAGAAAGCAGCAGGAGGAAGAGCGCAATCACCGTATCGCAATGCTTGTTCCGGGAACTGTTGTAGAGGGAACTGTAGAGTCTATTATGCCATACGGAGCTTTTATCAATCTTGGAAACGGAATCAGTGGACTGGTACACATCTCACAGATTTGTCAGAAACGTATCGGTTCCGTGCATGAAGTGTTAAAAGAGGGACAGAAAGTAAAGGCAAAAATCATTAACACAAATGATAACCGTGTCAGCCTGAGCATGAAAGCTTTGGAAGAGATTATGCCGGATGAGGTGGAAGATGAGGAGAGCGCACAGGCAGAGGAATATATTTCCAATGAGAATGCATCCACAAGCCTTGGAGCTTTGTTGTCTGGCTTGAAATTATAAAAAATATGATAACAATTCAGAATCTCCTGAAATACAAAAACGCGTGGCAAGATGCTACGCGTTTTTATAATAGTTCATTACTTTTTTGACATAATTCTGGGTTTCTTTAAACGGCGGGATGCCGCCGTATTTGTCAACATTGCCGGAGCCTGCATTGTATGCGGCCAGAGCAAGGGAGACATCTCCGTTATATTTCTTTAAGTTTGCCGCAATCACCTGCGCACCACCCATGATATTTGCTTTTGCATTATATGCATTTGAAATACCAAGACTGCTTGCAGTAGAAGGCATCAGCTGCATGACACCAAGCGCGCCTGCCGAACTTACAGCGTTCGGATTGAAGTTGGATTCGGCTTTGGCAATTGCTTTAAGAAGATTGATGTCTACATTATATTTTTCCGCGGCTTCTTTAAAATAAGGTTCCAGTTCGGAAGGACAGCCGAGAGAATCTTTGTCAGAATCACTGGTGGTTGTCTTGGCCGTCTGCGTAGTTTCGGTTGTTGAGGATGTTGCAGATGCGGTATCGGTCTTTGGTGTATTCGTGGTCTCCTGCGTAGTTGCAACAGGTGTCTGTGTGGAGGAGACGGTGTATTGTGGATTAAAACCGAGAATCTTCTGCACAGTAGAGACCGATACAGAGCCGGAACCACTGGCCGCGATTAATGCGTCTACAGCCATCTTCTGCTGCGCGCTCGTGGCGGCGTCTAAAACATCTTTGAAATTAGTATTTGTTTCGCCCGTTGTCTGTTTGGTCGAAGCCGGTGCCGAAGATGCAGCGCTTACATCCGTCAGATAAGGCAATACAGTTACGCTCATATAAATTCATCCTTTGTATAAAAACGATATTCAACATCCATATTTTAACATATCTATTGATAAATTTGAAGTAAAAGCCGAAAATTGCTTGAATTTGTAAAATAGTTGTTGTAGCATAGATTGCAAAGTATAGATAGGTAAGCCACCAGCCGTGGCTCACAAATAAAGCAGACAGAGGAGACCGAATATGGAAAAGAAACCATTTGTAACCAAAAGTCAGGTAGAGGAGATTGTAAAGACATATCCGACACCATTTCATTTATATGATGAAAAAGGAATTCGCGACAATGCCAAAGCAGTAAAGGAAGCGTTCTCCTGGAACCCTGGATTCCGTGAGTATTTTGCAGTAAAAGCAACTCCAAATCCATATATTCTTAAAATTTTACAGGAATACGATATGGGATGCGATTGCTCTTCCTACACAGAGCTTATGCTTTCCAAATCCTGTGGATTTGATGGAAAACACATTATGTTTTCTTCCAATGATACACCGGCAGAAGAATTTGCATATGCAGACAAATTAGGTGCAATCATCAATCTGGATGATTTCACACACATTGATTTTCTGGAGGAAACCATTGGCCATATTCCGGAGACCATCAGCTGTCGTTACAATCCAGGCGGAGTGTTTGAGTTGAGCAATGGAATCATGGACAACCCTGGAGATTCCAAGTACGGAATGACAAAAGACCAGCTTATCGAGGCCTTCAAGATTTTAAAGAGCAAGGGTGCAAAGTATTTCGGTGTACATGCATTCCTTGCAAGCAATACCGTAACAAACGAATATTATCCAAAACTCGCCGGTGAATTATTCGAACTCATTGTTGAGTTGAAGGAAAAGACCGGTTGCGATATCAAGTTCGTAAATCTTTCCGGTGGTGTTGGAATCCCTTATACACCAGACAAAGAGCCAAACGACATCCGTGTGATCGGAGAGGGCGTACACAAGAAATTCGATGAAATCCTTGTACCGGCAGGTCTTGGCGATGTTTCTATCTATACTGAGATGGGACGTTTTATGTTAGGACCTTATGGATGTCTTGTGACAAAGGCAATCCATGAGAAACATATCTACAAAGAGTATATCGGTGTAGATGCATGTGCTGCAAACCTGATGCGTCCGGCAATCTACGGAGCATATCATCATATTACAGTCCTTGGAAAAGAGAATGCACCTTGCGACCAGACATATGATGTGACAGGAAGCCTGTGTGAGAACTGTGACAAGTTCGCAGTCGACCGCAAGCTGCCAAAGATTGATATGGGAGATTATCTGGTAATCCATGATACAGGTGCACACGGATTCTCTATGGGATACAATTACAACGGACGTCTTCGTTCCGCAGAATTATTGTTGAAAGAGGATGGAAGTGTACAGATGATTCGCCGTGCAGAGACACCGGCTGATTATTTTGCAACATTTGACTGCTTTGATGATCTTAAAATCACCGAATAGTTCTGAAAGATAAGATATAAAAATAGAAGGAATGCATATTCAGATGCAGTCCTTCTATTTTTTGTGAATTTATATGGGAAATGTTGAATGATGATTTCCAGAACACAAAAAAAGATTCCTGAAAACCAGGAATCTTTCAAATACTGCCGGCAGTGGGACTTGAACCCACACGATGTTGCCATCAACAGATTTTGAGTCTGCCTCGTCTGCCAATTCCGACATGCCGGCGCGAACAAATATTATACTAGCATAAGATACGATGGAATGCAAGCAGAAATTTGTGCATTCCTTTTCGTTTGACAAAAGTTATCATATATGATAACTTAGAAAAGGATATTTAGAAAATTTGGGGAGGGAAAATGAAAGAAACAAATGCAACGAGGGAAGAAGTTGCGCAGCAGCTTCGTGAAGTCCGCAAGTCACAGGGGATGACGCAGGAATCACTGGCGGACCGCGTGGGAACGAAGAAATCAAACATTTCCCGATTAGAGAGTGGAAGATATAATCCGAGTCTGGATTTCCTTGTGAAAGTAGCAGGCGGACTGGGAAAACAGATTCAGGTAAAAGTAAAATAAACGACGGAGGTAGAGACAGAAGATGACAAAGAAACTTGGAAACTATAAGGACAATGATGTGGAACTTTGCCGCACGACAAATGCCCGCGTTGGAAATCAGACGGCAGAGGTGCTTTTGGAGCAGCACATTCCATTTACGAAGAACAGCAAGCGTATTCCTTTTTTCAAGAGAGAGGCGTACAAAGGTGCAGATACCATGTGGGTGATCACCATCAATCCGCGGCGCTATGGACAGGCCCGCAGAGTGATTGATTCCATGGACCGTGTGTACAGGGAGCGTCTGGTTTTGTCGAATTATTAGAAGCTGTTTCGGATTCATGAAAAATATGTGAAATTCATTCAAAAAACAAACAAGGTGTGATAAAATTCAAACAGACTATGTCTGGAAGGAGTTTATCGCACCTTTTTTCTAAATCGTTACAAATTTAGAAAAGATATATCCTGCGATAGAAAGAAGTATTATGGAATTAGATCGTAAAAAAATACAGCCGGTTTTGTATTTTGTTGTGTACGCATTGTTGCCGATCGGCACATTTTATTTGATGGAAGCGTATGAACACAATGCACTGCTGGAAGTCCGAACGGAAGCACAGTTTTTTAATATTTTCTTATTTGAACTGCTGGCATGGATCATTTATCTGGCAATCGGACATATGCGCGCTGCAGCCCGCATATTGTTTGGAATTGCCATGGTATTTGGAATCACCAATCATTATGTGATGAAGTTTCGTTCAACGCCGTTTGTACCCTGGGACATTTTTTCCGTGCGTACAGCGACGAGTGTGGCGGAAAATTATGATTTTACACCCGATATGCGCATGGTGATCGTAACACTTATTTTTATCGCAGCCCTTATTCTGGTTCACTTTTTGAAAAAAGCGCCGAAAATCAAACTGCAGGTAAGACTTGGTGCTTTATTGGTCAGTGTTTTAGTGACCTGCCTTTTTGTAAATACACTACAGAAAGAGGATTTTCAGACAAAACATTATCTGTATCCGTTTTTGTTTACACCGGCATATATGACAGAGGTCAATGGTATGGCGGTGACATTTGCCATGAACCTGGCGTATGTCGTGGTGGACAAACCGCAGGGATACAGTGCAAAAGATGCAAAGAAGACATTGGAAAATTATGAAAAAACAGAAGATATAAAGAAGGATACGCAGGACCTTCCAAATATTATTGTAATCATGGATGAAGCTTTTTCGGATCTGGCAGTCGTTGGCGATTTACAGACAAACGAAGATTACATGCCATTTATGCACAAGATGCAGCAGGGACAGAAAAATACGATTACCGGATATGCACAGGTATCTGTGTGTGGTGGTAATACGGCAAATTCCGAATTTGAATTTTTGACTGGTGATACGATGGCATTTCTGCCGTCCGGAAGTATTGCATATCAGCAGTATGTAAAACAGGATACGCCATCTCTTGCAAGTTACCTGAAAAGTCTTGGATATGCGACCTATGCGCAGCATCCATACTATGCCAGCGGATGGGACAGAGAACGCGTATATCCGCTTTTGGGCTTTGAACATATGGACTTTATCGATGATTATACGAATGTGTCTTATGTCCGGAAATATATCAGTGATGCATCTGATATGCAGCATATCATCGAGACTTATGAGAATAAAGAAGCGGGCAAACCGGCATTTATATTTAATGTTACGATGCAGAATCACGGTGGTTATACGGATGTGTATCCGAACTTTGAAAATGATATACAGGCACAGTACAACAGTGATGCTTTGAATCAGTATCTGTCACTGATTCATAAGACAGATGTTGCTTTGGAAGATCTGGTTTCCTACTTTTCAAAGGTAGATGAAAAGACGGTAATCGTTTTCTTTGGCGATCATCAGCCGAGCGATGCAGTGGCAAACCAGATTGAGATGGCAAGCGGAGTAGATCCTTCCGATATGAATAGTGAGCAGCAGAAGAAAAGATATCAGGTGCCGTATCTTGTATGGGCAAATTATGACATTGGAGAAGCCAGTGACCAGAATACAAGTCTGAACTATCTTTCGGCACAGGTTTTGAAAGCGGCAGGCGTTCCGACGAGTGCTTACCAGAATTACCTTCTGGAACTGAGCAATACGTATCCGGTACTTTCCGCCGCAGGCAGTACAGAGAGTGTTGGTGCAGACAAGGATGCACTTTTAACGTATCGGAAGCTGCAATATTATAATTTGTTTGAGAGGGATAAAAAATGAATCAGATAAAGCGTTTTGCGCAAAGCAAAGCTTTTCCATATATTACGGCATTTGGATTGCCGTTTCTCATTTGCGTGATCATATGCATTGGAAATGGTGTGTATCCGTTTGGCGACAACTGTATTCTGCACATTGATATGTACCATCAGTACTGTCCGTTTTTTACAGAGTTTCTGAACAAACTTCAAACGGGCGGCAGCCTGCAGTATTCCTGGAATCTTGGACTGGGATCCGATTTTGTTTCGCTGTATGCCTATTATCTCGCAAGTCCGTTGAATTTTCTGATCCTGCTTTGCCCGAAAAGCCATGTGATCGAATTTATGACACTTTTGATCATACTGAAAATTTCGGCAAGCGGACTGACCTTTTTCTTGTATATCCGTCATCATTACAAACTGATCGGAAAAGACGGCCGGATGCATAAAAACCAGATGGTTCCGGCGTTGGTGTTCTCGACGGCATATGCGCTGTCAGGTTTTGTGGCTGCATACAGCTGGGACATTATGTGGATGGATTGCATCGCGCTGTTTCCACTGATCATGATTGGATTGGAAAGACTCGTGCAGGAGAAAAAAGCAGGCCTGTATTACATTACGCTCGCTTTGTGTATCTTCTGTAATTATTATATCTCCATTATGATCTGCATTTTTCTGGTATTTGCATTTGCGTTATTGTTCTTTTCTCAGAAGAAGGGGAAAGGCGGGGCAATACTTCGGTTCGGGTGGTACTCGCTTCTCGCCGGCGCAAGTTCTGCCATCCTGCTACTTCCAGAGATTGCCGTGTTAAGTGTTTCCGGATCGGCAGAGGGCGGTTTTCCAAAGACAGCCGAATTTTATTTCAACATTCTGGCAGAACTTGGAAGAGGTGCGGCAGTCACGAGTGTATACACAGGAAATGACCATTGGCCGAATCTGTATGCGGGGGCATTTTCGCTATTCCTTGTATGGATTTATGTATTGAACCGGAGGATTTCCTGGAAAGAAAAAGTTCCACGCATAGCGATGCTTGTGTTTTTCCTTGTCAGTTTTGCAGAAAACCAGTTAGATTATATCTGGCATGGCATGCATTTCCCGCAGGCTTTACCGGGAAGACAGTCGTTTTTATACAGCTTTGTTCTTTTGTCGATGGGATTTGCAGCGGTTCGAAAGAGAAAAGGCACAAGGATCTGGCACATTGCGGTGGCAGCTATCGTGTCTATGGCGCTGCTTCTTGTTGCAGGCTGGTATGGAGATGAAACGGTGACAGAGCCAATTTCGCTGGTAATTACCGCATTGTTTATCTGTGTGTATGCTGTGGCCTTTGTTCTTACAAAAATAACAGGAAAGAAAAAGCGGCAGGTATTTGCGGAGTTCGCAGTCTTTGTCGCAGTGGCAGAACTGGCAGTCAATATGGCGGCTACCGGATTTGGAACGACAAGCCGTGTGGCATATACCGAAAAGCAAGCCGATTACGAGAAACTTCTTGAAATGGCAAAAGAAGATAATGAAGAGACGGGTGGCGGATTTTACCGTGTGGAAGATACGGGGCGCAAGACAAAGAACGACGATTCATTATATGGATATGCATCCGCAACAATTTTTTCTTCCCTGATGAATCTGGATGTGAGCCATCTGTTCCAGAGCCTGTTTATGGAAGGCGGCAAAAACTTCTATTGTTATAATGGAGCGACCCCGCTCTCTTCTTCGCTTTTTTCCGTAAAATATATGTTGTCAGACAGTGCGCTGGAGGAAAGTCCGTATCGCACACTGGTCGGAGGCAGTGGAAAAAGCTTTCTGTATCGCAATAATTTCAGCCTTCCACTTGGCTTTGTCATGGATGAGCAGGCAATCGCAGACTGGAATTCATCTACCGCAGAACGCATGGCATCACTCAATTCCTTTGCATCTGCATTGGGGGCAGAGGGACAGATGCTTTATCCGGCAACTTATGTTACCGATACGAATGCGGGAGATACGACAATTGACATTGCGGAAGACGGGTATTATTATGCGGATTATGAAAGCTGTACTTCCGACACCCTGACAGTGAACCGCAGTGATGGATGGACGAAGCAATATTCAAAGACTTCACATCGCTACCTGATTGAATTGGGAGAGTGTAAAGCAGGGGATGAGATTCACATCCTTAATTCCAATATGGAAAGTATTGAGTTTGAGGTGTATCAGTTAAATGAAAAAGTGGTGCAGCAGGCGTTTGATACCTTGAATGCACAGACCATGCAGCTTACGGATATGACAGATCGTAAGATCGAAGGAAAGATTCAGGTGCAGAACGCAGGCAGACTGATTTTATCTGTTCCGGCAGATGAGGGATGGACACTGTATGTGGACGGAAAAGAGACAGAGATCGAACCACTTGCGGATGCGCTAGTTGGTGTACATCTGGAAAAAGGCAGTCATACGATAAAACTCTGTTACACAACGCCTGGAGTGAAAGTGGGAGCTGGCATCAGTCTTGGCGCGGTGGTTTTGTTTATGATCAGTGCATGTGTAAGCACAAGAATAAGGAGAAAGAGAGAATTGCATGAGTAAGGGGAAAGTAAGTATTGTTGTTCCAATGTATAACGAACAGGAATCTTTGGGGATTTTATATCAGGAGCTGAATCGGGTCACGGATACGATAAAGGATTACGAATTTGAGTATCTGTTTGTCAACGACGGTTCGAAGGACAATACGTTGCAGGAAATTCAAAAGCTGGCAGCGGCAGACGAGAGAGTGCATTATGTTTCGTTTTCCAGAAATTTTGGAAAAGAAGCAGCTTTATATGCAGGATTATCCAATGCCGATGGAGATTACATTGCAACGATGGATGCGGATTTGCAGGATCCGCCGTCTTTACTGCCACAGATGCTTGCCATGATAGAAAGGCAGGATTGTGATAATGTGGCGACGCGGCGTGTCAACCGCAAAGGAGAACCGCCGATTCGTTCATTTTTTGCCCGCTGTTTTTACAAGCTGATGCGCCGGCTGTCAAACATCGATATCGCAGATGGGGCAAGAGATTATCGACTGATGAGCAGAGCAATGGTGGATTCGATACTCTCTGTCAGCGAATACAATCGCTTTTCCAAAGGCATATTCGCATGGGTGGGTTATGAGACGAAATGGCTGGAGTTTGAGAATGTGGAGCGCTCGGCGGGAGAGACAAAATGGAGCTTTTGGAAACTGGTGCGGTATTCGATCGATGGCATTATAAATTTTTCCAATACGCCGCTTCAGATATCTTCCTATCTTGGAATGATACTTACGATTGTTTCGTTTATCGCGATTATTGTTGAGGTGATCCGTGCACTTGTGTTTGGTGATCCGGTGGCAGGCTGGCCGTCGCTGGTGTGTATCATTACATTTATTGGCGGAATTGAATTGTTCTGCATGGGCATCATGGGGCAGTATATTGCCAAGACTTATATGGAAGTAAAACGCAGACCGCATTATATTATAAAAGAAAGCAATTGCAAAAATACAAAGAAAAATAATTAAAACAAAGGAGATGGATCAATGGACAACAAAGCGAACAAATTTCTGATTATTGGAGCAGCGGTGGTGATTGTGGCAGTAATTATTGTAGCAATCGTAACATCGGGAAAGGATTACAGCAGTCCGAACGATGCGCAGATGTATAATACGGAAGATGGCATGACATTTACAGATGAAGACGGAAATGAATACGAAATCAGTGATTGGACAGAGGTCGGAGAAACGGAGTATGAGGATTAAAGAATAGTGTGAAGGACACCTACATGGGAGGTGTCCTTTTTATGTCTCACCATATTTGCGACAATTCTCTTAGAAAATGAAACAAATGAAGAGGAGAGACAAATTATGAATCATCACGTATGGAAAAACAGTCACTTAGACAAAGAAACATTACTGATTCTTGCGATAATTTCAGTGATGGCGGCAATCGGAACGCTTGCATTTATCGGTGGACTGGTAAATATTGAGATTATGGATGTGGGAATCCGGAATCTGATTGGCATGACAAGTGGTCTGTCCGGAGGAATTTTTGGTGTTCTTGTTTGGAAAAGCATGACACGCAAAAAGCGCTAAATACAGTATCTGCGCCGTTTGTGCCCCTATATTTTGATTGACTGGCTATGTAAAGTTTTATATAATGAAAATTAGCATATTATGTCTTGAAAGGGGTATGCACAAATATGACAAACAAAAGAAAGCGCTTGTTGAGCATTGTGCTGAGCTGTACGATACTGATTTCAGGCGGAGGCTTTTTTTCAAATATAGATGTTGCAAAGGCAGCAACCGATGCCGTATTTTCTACAGAAATGAAGGCGGCGGGATTTCCAGACAGTTATATATCCGGGCTTGCGCAGCTGCACAAGCAGTATCCGCAATGGCAGTTTGAAGCGGTAGATACCGGTCTTGACTGGGGAACAGTGATTACCAAAGAAAGTGTAAATGGTGTGAATCTGGTTCCAAAAAGCGGAGATGACGCAAGAAAATCTACTGCAGCAGGAGCTTATGACTGGAATACAAATACATGGACAATCTATGATGGATCGAACTGGGTTGCAGCGAATTCCGGATACATTGCTTATTATATGGACCCAAGAAATTTTTTGAATGAGACAGATATTTTTCAGTTTGAAAGTCTGAGCTTTAATAAGTTACAGACAAAATCCGGAGTGAATGCAATACTTTCCGGAACATTTATGGCAAAGACCGTGACAGATTCGGATAAAACGACACTCAATTATGCGAATGCATTTATGAAAATCGGTGAACTTACCGGTGTCAGTCCGTATCATCTGGCATCCCGTGTGCGGCAGGAACAGGGCTTGAATGGAACAAGCTCGCTCATTTCCGGAACGTACAAAGGTTATGAGGGGTATTTCAATTATTTCAATGTCGGAGCGGCCGGAGTAACCTCTACACTGGTTATCAAGAATGGACTTGCCTATGCGAAGAAAGCCGGATGGGACACGCGATATAAAGCATTGCTCGGCGGTTCGCAGCTTCTGGCAAAGAATTATATTGCGGTGGGACAGGATACATTGTATTTTCAGAAATTTAATGTAGTCAATGCCAAGAACCTTTATGGACATCAGTATATGAGCAATCTGACAGCCGCTTATACAGAGGGACGAAAGCTTGGACAGGGCTATACGGACAAGCAGCAGGCGTTTGTTTTCCGGATTCCAGTATACAAGTCCATGCCTGCGTCGGCGGTCACATTCACGGCAACCGGTAATCCGAACAATTATCTGAAGAATATTACAGTGGCAGGACAAAGTCTGACACCGGGATTTAAGAGTGATACAACAAAATATTCGCTGGTCGTTGAGAACAGTGTTTCTTCTATTTCGGTAAGTGCGACAGCAGTAGCTTCGACATCAACGATTACTGGAACCGGAACCAAAAGTCTGAGTGTGGGAACCAATACCATCAATGTAAAATGTAAATCTGGCAGTGGATCCACGCGTACATACAAACTTACCGTTGTGCGAAAGGAAGCGGAGAAAGTGAGCGGAACGCTTTCAACGAAAAAATATACGGTGGGTGACAAATATATTACAGGAATCACACCGGGAACCAAGGCAGCTGATTTTCTGGCAGGACTTTCCGTAGACGGGGGAACAGTAAAGCTTGTCGGAGCCGATGGCAAACAGAATCAGGGACTGGCAGCGACTGGAAATAAAGTCGAAGTATATGTGGATAACAAGAAGAAAACTTCCTACGAAGTTGTGATTTATGGAGATGTCAACGGAGACGGAGAAATCAATGTTTTAGATATGATAAAGGTCAATCGTCATATTCTTGGATTGGATAAACTGTCTGGAGTTTATCTGGCTGCAGCAGATGCCAACCGCAAGGAGGATGGTCTGAATGTATTGGACATGATTTACATCAATCGTCATGCATTGGGCTTAAGTACCATAAAACAGTAATACAACAGGTAGAAGAAAGGCATGTATAGCAATGAATTTGATAAAAGCGCAACAGGAAACAAACGGAGGCAATCAAAGAAAGCATAACAGGAAATTTACACGGAGATTTCTGGCTAACATGATGGCAATTGTTTTATTGTTCGGTTGTCTTTTGGTTCCGAATATAGAGGCAAAAGCAGATAACCTGTACATTGCACTGAGTGACACTACAGTCAAAATTGGCGATGCTATTACCGTATCGGTCACTGTACCGGCGGGCGTTTCGGCAACAGTTAATTTGACGTATCCGACGGATTTACTTACCTATTCGTCGGCATCCGATACCGCCAGTGCGAATGCAGGAACAGTTTCCATGACGATTGGAAGTTATGGAAGTTCCAATAAACGTTCGGTTGGAACGGTAACTTTTCAGGCAAAATCATCAGGTAAAGCAACCTTTTCAGCTTCTGCTCCAATTGCAGGAAATCAGGAAGGGGATCGTGTCAGTGTCACAGGTGCGAGTGCATCCGTGAACATAAAGAATGAAACAGGCGATGATGCGGAGAATGGGGATAATGCAAACAAATCTTCGGATAATTCTCTTTCCTCGCTTACTTTATCGGCAGGAAAACTTTCGCCGGCGTTTCAATACAATATTACCAGCTATACAGCAGAAGTAGAAAATGATGTGACATCTGTTGTGGTAAGCGCCAAGGCAAACAATGAGAAAGCCACCGTGGAATCTGTAAAAGGTGGGGAAAAACTTGCTGTTGGCTCTAATAAGATTCGGATTGTTGTCAAAGCGGAGAACGGAGTGACTGCTACTTATGTGGTAAATGTGACAAGAAAAGCGGCTGGAGATGATGAAAAGCAGCAGGATTCAGAAAAAGATGAGCAGCCGGATGGTGATTTAAGCCAGCAATATTACGAAATCAATGGACAAAAATTATATCCGGCAATTTCGATTCCGGAGGATGTCGTGCCACAGGATTTCGAACAGGGAACCATGAAACTCTGGGAAAAAGACTACCCGTATTTATACAATGACAAAATCGGCAGCCAGATCTGTCTGCTTTATCTTGTGGATGAAAACAAGGAAAATGGAGCATTGTATATGGTAATGGCCAGTGCACCGTACGAGGCGTACCCGTATGTAAGCTTTTCCTCCGAGTTCGGCTATATTGTTGTCGTTCCGGATGCAGATGAGACAACACTTCCGGTGGGCTATAAGGCTGGAACCCTCAATATTGAAGGAAAAGGAAGTGTCGGTGCATACTATTATGGGGAAGACCAAAATGTTTGTCTGGTCTATGCTGTAAACAATGAAGGAAATTATGGATGGTACCTCTATGATACAAATGAGCGTACCTACATGCGCTATCTTGGAAACAGTGAGGCGGACAGAGAAGAAATTCAGGTTCCGGACACGGAGGCACAGAGTGGTGATATTCAGAAATTAGAAAGCCAGAACCGCATGATCTTCTGGGCGTTTCTGATCGTTGTGCTGTTCCTTCTTGTTGTGATCGTTATACTTGTCCTTTCCCGCAGAAGCCATCTGGAACATCAGGAAGACGAAGAGGACTTTGATGATTTTGATGATGAAGAGTATGCGGAACTGGAAGCTGAAAACGAACAGCTTACACAGGAAGAGGAAGATACAGAAGAAGGATGGAGCACGGAAGACGAAAGCGAGGAGACATCGGAGACAGATCGGGAAGATGATGCTGATGCAATTGAAGAAGACGGGAAAGATATCGAGGAAGGAAACGATCCGGATGGCTGGGGCGATATCAGCAATGATTTTCCAGGAACCCGTGCCGAGGCAAGTAAACGTTACGACCGCAGCACATTTAAGACGGACACATTACCGCAGCTGGACATGGAGTCCGTACTTGCGGAGGAGATGACACGCGCTTTCGTAGAAGAGGCAGATGTGATGCCGGATGAGAAAGAAGAATCAGATTCAAATCCGGAAGAAACGATAGAAAAAAATGCAGATCCGGAAAACGATGCAAAATCGATTTCGAATGAAACTTTACTGGAAGAGACAGTGGTTGAAACACCTGTATCAGAGAAAAGTGCATCAAAAGAAATCGTTGAAACACCTGATTATGAGAAAACAGAATCAGATGAGGAGAAAGACTGGGAAGAAGAAATCCCTGAGAAGAAACCGAAAAAACATCATCTTTTTGTCAAAAAGAAAAAGTCTTCTGAGGAAGAAGAGAATGGAATAGAATTTATTGATTTATAGGAGGCTTAACGAGTGAGACCATATACAGATAAGGCGAAAAAAGCGATGAATTATGCGAATCGCCTGTCAAAATCAATGAACTGTAATTATGTGGGATCGGAACACATTCTTGCAGGATTATTAAAAGAAGGAACCGGTGTTGCAGCAGAAGTTCTTACAGCAAACAATATTGAACTGGATAATCTGCTGCAACTGATCCAAGATCTTGTATCAGCGGGAGAAGAAATTGATGTCCTTGACAGAGATGGATATACTCCGCGCACACAGGCAATCCTTGATCGGGCATCTGAGACGGCAGAACGTTTTGGGTGCGAGGAGATTGGAACAGAACATTTACTTCTTGCGATTATGAAAGAAGGAGACTGCGCTGCATGCAGACTTTTGAATACCATGGGGGCCAGCATACAGAAACTGTTTATTGATATTCTTGGAGCAATGGGCGAAGACCCGGCAAAATTCCGTGATGAGATTCAAAGAGGAAGAGGTAACGCATCTTCCTCTACGCCGACACTGGATCAGTACTCCAGAGATCTGACGGAACTGGCACAGGAAGGCTTGCTGGATCCGGTAATCGGAAGACAGCAGGAGACAGAGCGCGTTATTCAGATTCTGTGCCGCAGAGGCAAGAATAATCCGTGCCTGATTGGAGAGCCGGGTGTGGGAAAGACGGCAATTGTAGAAGGCATTGCACAGAGCCTTGCGAATGGGACAGTTCCGGAGATTGTTGCTGGAAAACGTCTTGTTTCTCTGGATATGTCAGGTATGGTCGCAAAGTCCAAGTATCGTGGCGAGTTCGAGGAACGCATCAAGAAAGTAATCAGCGAAGTGACAGAAGCTGGAAATGTGTTGCTTTTTATTGATGAGCTGCATACGATTATAGGTGCAGGAGGCGCAGAAGGCGCATTGGATGCATCCAATATTTTAAAACCTGCACTGGCCCGTGGCGAAGTGCAGGTCATTGGTGCTACGACCATAGAAGAATATCGCAAATATATTGAAAAAGATGCTGCCTTAGAGCGCCGTTTTCAGCCGGTTCAGGTAAATGAACCTACGGAGGAAGAATCTGTTGAGATATTGAAAGGCATTCGTCCGCTGTATGAAAGACACCACAATGTAGAGATTACAGATGAAGGATTAGAGGCAGCAGTGCATCTGTCAGCACGTTACGTCAATGACCGCTTTTTGCCGGATAAAGCAATTGATCTCATGGATGAAGCGGCAGCGAAGACGAGACTTGGCGTGCTAAAAGGCAGTGATGAACTAAACCGGTTAAAGCAGGAAATGCATCAGACCGAACTTTTGCTTGAAGATGCTTTACGTGAGGGTGACATTGAAAAAGCCCGCATGTTAAAAAACACCAAGGAGGAACTGGCCTCTGAATGGGAAAAACAGAACAAGAAGAATCAGCGCGCGAATAAGCGGAAGGTTCCGGTTGTCGGAGAAAATGAGATTGCGGATGTTGTTGCCGGATGGACAAAGATTCCAGTGAGCAGACTCACAGAAAGTGAAGCAGCGCGTTTGCAGAAATTAGAAGAGACATTGCACAAGCGTGTCATTGGACAGGAAGAGGCAGTGTCTGCAGTGGCAAAGGCTGTACGCCGTGGCAGGGTTGGATTAAAAGATCCAAAGAGACCGATTGGTTCCTTCTTATTCCTTGGACCGACCGGTGTTGGAAAAACAGAAGTATCCAAGGCGCTTGCAGAGGCTGTATTTGGCAATGAAGAGGCAATGATCCGCGTTGATATGTCGGAATATATGGAAAAACACAGTGTTTCCAAAATGATTGGATCACCGCCAGGATATGTAGGACATGAGGATGGAGGACAGCTTTCGGAAAAAGTCAGAAGAAATCCGTTTTCTGTTATTTTGTTTGATGAGATTGAGAAAGCACATCCGGATGTATTCAATGTGCTACTACAAGTTCTGGATGACGGCCGTATCACCGATTCCCAGGGACGTACTGTAGACTTCAAGAATACAATTCTGATCATGACCTCCAATATCGGATCTCCGTATCTGCTGGATGGCATTGATGGAAATGGCGAGATCAGGGAAGAGGCCCAGAAAGAGGTTATGGATGACCTGCGCGGACATTTCCGTCCAGAATTCCTGAACCGTCTGGATGAGATCATCATGTTCAAACCATTGACAAAAGACAACATCGGTAGTATCGTTGACCTGATGGTAAAAGAGCTGAACGACCGTCTTGCCGGCCAGGAGCTTTCCCTGGAGCTGACAGATGCAGCCAAGAAGGATGTTATTGAAAATGGTTACGATCCTGTCTATGGTGCAAGACCTCTGAAGCGTTATCTCCAGAAATATGTGGAGACACTGACTGCACGTAAGATTCTTTCCGGTGAGGTCCATACGGGAGATACACTGGTGTTGGATCTTGAGAATGGAGAGTATGTCGTGAAAGTGAAGTAAGATGACGAAAAAGTTGCTGTACATGTATGGACAGTAATAAATCGCAAAGGAGAACCAATCTTATGATACCAAAAGATCCTATGATTCTGCTTAGTTACGTAAATACCCAGCTTCGGGATTATTACGATTCTCTGGAAGCCCTGTGCACCTGCCGCGGCCTGAATAAAGAATCCCTGCTGGATAAGATGGATTCCATCGATTACCACTACGACGAAGAGACCAACCAGTTTATTTGAAATCACAATATTCAATACTTTAATACCGCTTGTCAAAGCTGTGAAAAACGCTTGGCAGGCGGTATTTTTTTGTAACAGGAAATTCCTGTTACGTATTACATAAAAAGCTTACCAGGCAGGATTCTTTTTACCATGAAAACTCCGGACAACAGATAATATGGTCTTATATATAATGATTAGCCGACAAAATAAATACATATTTTAAATCCAATAAAATGAAGATATAAATCTAAAAAAAATATAAACTGCACAAAAAACACTTGCGTTTCTTGTGAAAAAGTGTAAACTATAAAATTAGTCGGCTAACTAATGCGAGAAAGCTGAACAGGAACCTGAAACTGTGATACACACTCTAAAGCCTGTATTCCAGTTTCAGACAGCAAGTGAGGTGAGAATTTGGAAAACAACAATGAGAAAAGCATTCAACGTCTGATTATGGAAATCAACCACATGTATATGGAAAAATGCTTTGGTAAACTGAAAGGTCTGGGAATCCATCCAAGACAAATGCCGATTCTGGCTGTTCTGTGGAAAGAAGACGGATGCAGCCAGAAAGAACTGGCCAGCCGGTTAGGCGTGAAGCCCCCTACTGTTACCGTAAGTATCCAACGCCTGGAAAAAACCGGTATTATAGTTCGAAAACAGGATGAAAAAGATCAACGCATAAGCCGGATTTATCTTACAGAAGAAGGAAAAGCGATAATTAATGAAGGCATGCGCATGGCAAAGGAAGGAGAAAAACAGGTTCTGACCGGATTTTCTGAAAGTGAGTTATGTCTGATGAAACGATTTCAAATAGTGATTCTCACAATCATGCTGGCCAGTTTATCCGCCTGCGCAACAAATTCGCTACCGTCATCCTCCACCGAATCCTCTGTTTCCATATCGGTATCAAATCCACAAGATTTTTTATCAGAACTTGAGGATATGGAAACGAGTCAAATATTAGAAGAACTTAAAATTTCAGATGGCGGATATACCGAAGATTGTTTTTCGGTATTGTCTAAGCGGCTTGTTGAATTTCCAGAAGATACGCTTTGTATACTGAATCATAACAAACTGATGGCTGATACGGATTTTGAAGCGCTTGTCATAACTGGAATTGGAGCAGAACTTCCTTATATTGGGGCGGCAGAAGAAAAAAATACTCTTTACAAATATTTGAAATCTATTTCTACAGATGAAGAATATGCTGAAATAGCATCAAGAATCCTAGACGAATGGCTGTCGGAAAGTGATGGCTCCTAATTTTATCAAAAAAGAAGTCGTTAGCATGAACTGGTAAAGTTATTTATGAGGTAAAGTTATTTATTATGAGAAAAAAAGAAAAAGTAATCACAATGACTGTGACCTTGATTTTGGCGATTATACTGATTTGTATAAAAGTCACTCACTTTGTGATAATAGAACGTCCATTGAAACAATGCAGGATAGTATCAGCATACCATCTTACAGTAGACACTAATGGTGCTCAAATTGACCAGTCTTGGCTATTTGAAAAGGATGACCTGACATATATAGATATTGCCAAAACTTTTGAGCAGACATATTTTGTCACTGATTATGCTGGTGGTTCTGGTGATAGCGGTGCACTCAATGAACTCACGATAGCTTTTGGTGAAACAATGGACGAAATGCCAGATATTCGCATAACGGTTTCTGAAAATGGCTACATTCAAATCAATGGTAAAAGAGCATATCCGCTTTCTCTTAAATATGCAGGCAAGAGGCTTTACGTACATCTTTTGGGGTGCTTACAGGATGGAGCCGATCTGCAGCAATAAGAATGACTAAGCAGAAGTTCCTGTGGAAGGTAAATGCATAAAAATTTGCATGGAGGTGATTCCGATGCAGGATAAAAGTGAATCTTAAAAATAAATAGCTATTATGATGGACGGAGCGAAACCATTACTGGAAACACCAGCAGATAATGTAAGGAGATTCTTTTATGAAAAATATTACTAGAAAAACTTTTTTGAAATCGGAAATAATCCTACCATTACATTTGCTCTAAATAAATGAGGCCGTCAATGAAAGCAAGGATTGTTCGTTATGGTTTTATAGGTGTCGTTGCAGTGCTTATAATTCTATGTGGAATGAAATTTAGCAATATGTACAAAGATTACCAAAAGCTTCAATTCAACCAAGAACAGATCGATACACAAGTATCTGTTTTGATGTCCATGCTTTTTTCAGACTTGTACTATTCCGACCCTATTGATTTGGGCGAGACCAAAGAGCATGCAGATGAACTTAGCGTTTTGCTTCAAGTAACATCCTATGATGAAATTCCTCATTTTAACGATATTGCCAACAAATTGATTGAAATATCGAAGAATGTTGAGTCACGTCCGGCATTTAGTGAACAGACAATTGAACTGTTTCAAAGTTTTATTTACAATCTTGGAAAACCTCTTTCCGATGATATAGATACGTTGAGTACATCTCTATATGAATCGATAATGTCAGAGAGGGTTGAAGGATAGGACTATTTTTACATAGTTTGAATTTATTATGCGTGGAACTAAAAAATATAAGATTGTTAAATGTTTCAGACATTTCGGTGCTATTATAATATTGCTATGGCTAATTTCTATCGTAAGATTTCCGTATTCTTTTGATAAATTGCAAGTGTTATCAAATAAAAATTTTGAAATCTCATACGATGAGCTGTTGGAAAACGACTCACTATATACGCACTCAATTTTTCTGTAATTGCTGTAAAATTTGTTAGAATCCCCTTCGTAAATTTTATAATTATCGCACTGTATTATAACCGGCTCTGCATTTTCATCAATAATATACAACATACCGTCCTCATAAAAATGACTCCACTTATCGGGGATTTCTATGCTTCCGCAGCCACTGATTTCGATTTTATTCCAATCGTCATATGCAAAGTCACTTTTGCTGCAGGAAAATAATAAGGTCGAAACTAACAACAAAAGCAAAAAAGTTTTTTTCA
>OLSQ01000632.1_pt1 | contig 33244 bp, 28 predicted proteins | sample 1672561 | NCBI WGS metagenome assembly OLSQ01 (sample SAMEA3136699, study PRJEB25190) | human gut metagenome | biome: human gut; feature: human-associated habitat; material: faeces | place: Austria | collected 2013
TGTCGATATAGCAGAAAGGACCGATAATGTTGTTGTCACCGAGTTTTGCCTCTGGATGAACAAACGCTAATGGACTAATCTGATTCATATTTCTATCTTATTATTACTTGTTCTTAACAATCTGTGCTGTGAAAGTTGCCTCTGCCACCACCTGGTCGCCTACGAACATATAGCCCTTCATTGAGCTGATGCCATGGCGTACTGGTGCGAGCAACTCCACACGGAAGAGGAGGGTATCACCTGGAACCACCTTCTTGCGGAACTTCACGTCGTCGAGCTTCATGAAGTAAGTGCTCCAGCGCTCAGGCTCTTCCAGCTGGTTCAATACGAGCAGACCGCCACACTGTGCCATCGCCTCTACCTGGAGAACGCCTGGCATTACTGGCTCCTCAGGGAAGTGACCGGTAAAGAATGGCTCGTTGCTGGTTACGTTCTTGATGCCCACGATGCTGGTAGGACCCATAGCGATGACCTTATCAACCAACTGCATTGGGTAGCGATGAGGCAGGAGCTGGCGGATGCGGATGTTATCCATGATTGGCTCCTCGTTTGGATCGTAGATAGGAGCCTGGATTTCGTGCTTGCGGATCTCCTTGCGCATGAGACGGGCGAACTTGTTGTTTACGGTGTGGCCAGGACGGGTTGCAATGATGCGACCCTTGATAGGCTTACCGATGAGCGCCATATCGCCGATGATGTCGAGCAGCTTATGGCGAGTACACTCGTTCTCCCACTGCAATGGGCGGTGCTGGATGTAACCCAACTTGTTGGCATCCATGTGAGGCACCTTGAGATGGTCGGCGAGCTGATCGAGCTGAGCCTGCTCTACCTGACGCTCGTAGATAACGATGGCATTGTCCAAGTCGCCACCCTTGATAAGGTTAGCCTGGAGCAATGGCATGATATCGCGAACGAATACGAAGGTACGTGCAGAAGCAATCTCGTCAACGTAGGTCTCCATCTTGTCGAGGGTAGCAAACTGGCTGTTGATGAACTTGCTCTCGAAAGAACACATCGCCGTGATGCTGAATTCCTCGTCTGGAAGGATGGTGATGACAGAACCGTTGTCGTCCTTTACCTCAATCTTATGACGGATGATATAGTAGTCCTTCTCTGCATTCTGCTCCTGGATGCCCACGCTCTGAATCTTCTCTACATACATGGATGCAGAGCCGTCGAGGATAGGGAACTCAGGACCGTTTACCTGGATGAAACAGTTGTCGATGCCGAGAGCATAGAGTGCTGACATACCGTGCTCGATGGTAGAGATGCGGATATCGCCCTTACCGAGTACGGTGCCACGCTGGGTTTCAACGACATTCTCAGCTACAGCCTGGATGATAGGCTCGCCTTCGAGGTCGATGCGCTGTATCTTATAACCGGTGTTCTCTGGTGCAGGATTGAAAGTCACGGTGAGGCTCAAGCCTGTGTGCAATCCCTTGCCGCAAAGAGAGAAGCTACCTTTCAGTGTCTTCTGTTTTGACATAATTATATATAGTTTTATTTATTTTTCTTTAATTCTTCAATCTGCTTCTTCAGGTCGTTGAGTTCCTTGTACATGTCAGGCAGGCGACGGAAGATGGCCTGTGACTTGAAGTAAGCACGCTGCTCCATAGGAGGAGTACCGATGAGCTGCTGGCCGCTCTTGAGGCTGCCTGGTACACCGCTCTGTGCTCCGAGGAACACTTTGTCGCCGATGGTGATGTGACCGGCGATACCTACCTGTCCGCCAAACATACACCATTCGCCTACCTTGGTACTGCCGGCTACACCCACCTGTGCAGACATCACGGTGTTGGCACCGATGTCGGTGTTGTGGGCAATCTGAACCATATTGTCGAGCTTCACGCCCTTGCGAACATAGGTAGAACCCATGGTAGAGCGGTCAACGCAAGTGTTGGCACCAATCTCCACATCATCCTCGATGGTTACGATACCGATCTGAGGAATCTTGTCGTATCCATCAGGACCTGGAGCGAAGCCGAAGCCATCAGCACCGATGACGCAACCTGCATGAAGAGTCACGTTGTCGCCGAGTTTACAGCCGTGATAAATGGTTACGTGAGGGTAGATGAGGGCATTCTTGCCGATCTTCACACCCTCACCGATGTAAGCGTGAGGATAAATCTGGCTACCTTCGCCCACCTCTGCGCCATCGCTGATATAGGCGAAAGCACCGATATAGACGTTCTCAGCCACCTTAGCCTTTGGAGAAACGAAAGCCAATGGGTCGATGCCCGTCTTCTTAGGTTTCATTGATTCATACATCTGGAGCAACTTTGCCACGCACTCGTATGCATTCTTCACACGAATGAGGGTGGTAGAAACAGGATGATCCAATTCCACGTTCTCGTCGATGAGTACGATGCTCGACTTTGTGTCGTACACGAAGTGAGTATATTTAGGGTTTGAAAGGAACGAGATAGCGCCTTCCTTGCCTTCTTCGATTTTAGCGAAGGTGTTGACTGTTGCGTTCTCATCACCTTCCACACGGCCCTGAACGAACTGGGCTATTTGCGCTGCGGTAAATTCCATATTTATCAATCTTCTAGTTTGTTTTACTTAGGGTCTCCTTGCAAGATTCTCTTTTAGGAAACACATTTTGTTTGCAAAAATAACAAAATAAATTTAGAATCTTGTCATTCTTTCGTAATATTTTGCTTTTTTCGCCAACAAATAGGTATTTTTAAGGCGCAAAGCCTCTTTTTCAAGATACTTTGCGCCAAAATAAAGCTTTTGCCCTTTCAGGGCGTTTGTTCTTTCCCATATAACCCAGGGCGATGCCCTGGGCTAGGAGCTTTTGCCCTTTCAGGGCGTGCTGACAGCTTATAACTTGGCAAGCTCTGCTGCCATTTGCTCCTGCAGCTCCTTTGCCTTCTGGCCTGCAACCTCTGCGAAGTCATCGCCATTGCTAGCGTAGATGATGCCGCGAGATGAATTGACGAGCAGACCGCAATCCTTGATGATGCCATACTTGCAAACCTCCTGGAGGCTACCACCCTGGGCACCTACACCTGGTACGAGGAGGAAGTGGTTAGGAGCTACCTTGCGGATGTCCTCGAACATCTGACCCTGAGTAGCACCTACTACGTACATCATGTTCTCATCGTTGCCCCATTCCTGGCTCTTCTTCAGAACCTTCTCGAAAAGGCGCTCGCCTTCTTTATCTTCTGTGAGCTGGAAGTCGTGGCTACCCTTGTTGCTGGTCAAAGCCAGGAGGATAACCCACTTGCCTTCATACTCGAGGAATGGCTTGACAGAATCCTCGCCCATGTAAGGAGCTACGGTTACAGAATCGAGATTATACTCCTCGAAGAAAGTCTGGGCATACATCTTGGATGTGTTGCCGATATCGCCACGCTTTGCATCTGCGATGATGAAGTGGTTTGGATAGTGGCTCTTGAGATACTTGATGGTGTTCTCGAAGGCAATCATACCGTCGATACCGCGGCTCTCGTAGAAAGCCAGGTTTGGCTTGTAAGCCACACAGTAAGGAGCGGTTGCGTCGATGATAGCCTGGTTGAACTTAAACATCATCTCTGCTTCTGCGCCTTGGATGTCTTCACTCTCTGTGATGCACTTTGGCAACTTATTGATATCTGTATCAAGACCTACGCACAAGAAACTCTTCTTGGCGAAAATCTGCTCTACAAGTTCTTTTCTGTTCATTTCTTTTTAAGTTATTTGAATTTCATATGTTTGCTCCACACTTGAATTTCAGATGTTTGCTTCACACTTGAATTTCAGATGTTTGCTCCACACGCCCTGAAAGGGCAGAAGCCCCTAGCCCAGGGCAACACCCTGGGTAGTCATGGCATCAAGCCTGTCGCCCTGTAAGGGCAAAAGCTTTAAAACACCAAATTGAGAGGTGTGGAGCCACATACGAAACCTCGGTAAGGGTTTTACAATTCTGTTTCTTTCAGCTTCTCTGCGTTCTCAGCCACGGTCAGGGCATCAATCATATCCTGGATGTTACCAGCCAGGAAACCATTGAGATCGTGGGTGGTGTAACCGATACGGTGGTCGGTAACACGGCCCTGTGGGAAGTTGTAGGTACGAATCTTCGCACTACGGTCACCAGTAGAGACGAGGCTCTTACGGCGGCTGGCGATATCGTCAACATACTTCTGATGCTCACGGTCGTGGATGAAGGTATAGAGGCGGCTCAAGGCACGCTCCTTGTTCTTTGGCTGGTCACGGGTCTCGGTACACTCGATGAGGATTTCCTCTACCTCGCCTGTGTTAGGGTTCTTCCAAGGATAGCGGAGGCGAACTCCAGACTCCACCTTGTTCACGTTCTGACCACCGGCACCTGAGCTTCGGAAGGTATCCCACTTGATATCGCCTTCGTTGATGTTCACCTCGAACTTATCTGCCTCTGGCAATACTGCCACGGTAGCGGCTGAGGTATGCATACGGCCCTGAGTCTCAGTAGCAGGCACACGCTGAACACGGTGAACACCAGACTCGTACTTCAATGTACCGTAAACATCTGTTCCGCTTACGGCGAAGTCGATTTCCTTATATCCACCCACGGCGCCTTCAGAGACAGATGTCACGCTGATGGTCCATCCCTTAGACTCGCAATATTTCTTATACATAGAGAAGAGGTCACCGGCGAAGAGGGCAGCCTCGTCGCCACCGGCACCGCCACGGATCTCCATTTGTACATTCTTGGCATCCTCTGGGTCCTTAGGAACCAGGGCAATCTTGATTTCCTCTTCGAGCTTAGGCTGCAGAGCCTCGTTCTCGTTGAGTTCCTCGCGCGCCATCTCCTTCATTTCAGGGTCGCTTTCGTTGGCGAGGATATCCTTAGCCTCCTTGATGCTGTTCAGACAGTTGATGTATCGCTTGCGTGCGTCCATGATGTCGCCAAGGTCTTTCCACTCCTTGGTGAGCTTCACGTAGCGTGGCTGGTCGGCGATGACATCAGGGTCGGTAATGAGGGTGCTTACTTCCTCGTATCGGCTCTCTAAGCCTTCTAGCTTCTGTAATATGTTGTTATTATCCATTAATTTTAAATTCTTTTTTAGTATTCGAATGTTCCGAATTCGCTCTTGATGGTCAGGCTGCGCTTGCCTTCCTCGATGTGACCCACAATCTGGGCATCGATGTTGAAGCTCTTGCTGATGGCGATAACCTTCTCGGCTACCTCTGGGCGAACGTAGATTTCCATGCGGTGACCCATGTTGAATACCTGGTACATCTCCTTCCAGTCGGTCTCTGAGCAGTCGTGGATTGCCTTGAAGAGTGGAGGTACTGGGAACATGTTGTCCTTCACTACCTTGCAGTTTTCGCCTACGAAGTGCAGAACCTTGGTCTGGGCACCACCTGTGCAGTGAACCATACCGTGAACCTCTGGGCGAAGCTCATCCAGAATCTTCTTGATGACTGGGGCATAGGTACGGGTAGGAGAGAGTACCAGCTCTCCGGCGTTGATAGGAGAACCCTCAACCTCGTCGGTCAACTTATACTTACCGCTGTAAACCAACTCGTCTGGCACTGCGTGATCGTAGCTCTCTGGATAGTTTTCTGCGAGATACTTGGCGAATACATCGTGGCGGGCAGAAGTCAAACCGTTGCTACCCATACCACCGTTGTACTTTTTCTCGTATGTAGCCTGACCTGTAGAAGAAAGACCTACAATAACATCGCCTGGGCGGATGTTGGCATTGTCGATGACGTCGCTGCGCTTCATGCGGCAGGTTACGGTAGAGTCAACGATGATGGTACGTACCAGGTCGCCCACATCGGCAGTCTCACCGCCTGTAGGATAGATGCCGATACCCATCTCGCGCATCTCGTGGAGCAGGTCGTCGGTACCGTTGATGATAGCCGAGATTACCTCGCCAGGGATGAGCATCTTGTTGCGGCCGATGGTAGAGCTGACTAGGATGTTATCTACGGCACCCACGCAGAGCAGGTCGTCGGTATTCATCACGATAGCATCCTGAGCGATACCCTTCCATACAGAGAGGTCGCCAGTCTCCTTCCAGTACATATATGCCAAGCTAGACTTGGTACCTGCACCGTCGGCATGCATAATGTTGCAATACTCTGGGTCACCTCCCAGGATATCAGGGATAATCTTGCAGAAAGCCTGTGGGAAAATACCCTTGTCGATGTTCTTGATAGCGTTGTGAACATCTTCCTTTGCTGCGCTTACACCGCGCATCATGTATCTATTGTTACTCATATTCTTATTTTGAACTTTGATCTTTGAACATTGAACTTTATGATATGCTTATTTTTCTTCTTGCCAGAAATCCCATGATGCAAAAGCTTGCAGCAAGAGCATCTCCAAGCCATTCTTCACTGTGGCTCCGTGCTCTTTTCCCTTCTTCATGAAGAGGGTTTCATCGGGATTGTAGATGAGGTCGTAGAGTAGTGTATGGGTATCCATCGCCTCGTAAGGCAGTGGAGGGCACTCATCTACATGAGGATACATACCTACAGGAGTACAATTCACGATGACATTGTATTCCTTGATGACCTCAGGGGTGATTTTATCGTACTGGATAGTACCAGGACGTTCGTATCGACTCACGAAAACAGTCTCCAGTCCGAGCGATTTCAAGCCGTAGTTGATGGCTTTGGATGCACCGCCAGTACCGAGAATCAATGCCTTCTTGTGGAAAGACTCGATGAAAGGTTCGATGCTCTGGGTGAAACCGATGACATCACTGTTGTATCCCTTGAGGATAGTCTCGTCGCCTTTATGCTCCACTTTTACCACGTTGACAGCTCCGATGGCATTTGCCTCGGGGCTAACCTGATCAAGATAACTGATTACCTTCTCCTTGTAAGGGATGGTTACATTGAGGCCTTTTAACTCCGGATTAGAGTCGAGAATCTCGGTGAGATCCTCGATGGATGGAATCTCGAAGTTGATATATTGGGCATCGATGCCCTCGTTCTCAAACTTCTCGTTGAAGTAGCCTTTTGAGAACGAATGTCCTAGGGGATAACCTATGAGTCCATACTTGTCCATAATATCTTTGTTTTATTTTGTTGCGAAATAAAGGGTGCAGATGCCGAAGGTGAGTCTCTTGAACTCTGCCTTTTCGAATCCTGCCTTCTTGAATACCTCCATCATCGTTTCTCCCTGTGGGAATGCCTCGATGGTCTTGGTGAGATAGCTGTAGGCACTCTGGTCTTTCGATATCAGCTTGCCGTAGATAGGCAATACGGTATGCGAATAGATGTGGAACAGCTGCTTCATCGGGAAGCTGACCGGAGTGGTGAGTTCCACGATGCAGAGATGTCCTCCCTTCTTCAGTACTCGGCACATTTCGCGCAGTCCCTGGTCCAGGTTCTGGAAGTTGCGGATGCCGAAGGCGGCTGTTACCGCATCAAAGGTGTTGTCTTCGTATGAGAGGTTGAGGCAGTCTTCCTTGTCGAAGCGGATCACCTGGTCAAGTCCCAGTTGTTTCACCTTCTGTCTTCCTATCTCCATCATTCCCTGCGAGATATCTGCTCCCACGAGCTTGTCGGGATGCAGCATCTGTGCGGCAAGGATGGCGAAGTCGCCGGTGCCAGTGGCGATGTCGAGCATTTTCTTTGGAGAGAAGGGCGCAAGCCGCTTGATTGCCTTCTTGCGCCATCCCTTATCGATATCCCACGAGAGTCGGTGGTTCAGGGTATCGTAGGTAGGGGCGATGTTATCAAACATCTCCTCTACCAACTTTCCCTTTTCTCCTGTGCCCTCGTAGGGCTTAATCTGTTCTTGTTTATACATTATTTATATATTACTTACTTTTGTCGAGCAATATACCTTATTATATATTACTTGTGTGCAGCAAGCCACTCGCTTACGTTCTTCTCGATGCGGGCAGCGATGTCGCCTTCCTCTGCAGCCTTGTCGAACTTCTCGCCTGTGATGTGCTCGTACAGCTCGATGTAGCGGTCGGATACGCTCTCTGCATACTCGTCAGTAATCTCTGGCATTGTCTGACCAGGCTCGTTCATGAAATTGTGCTCGATGAGCCACTGGCGAACGAACTCCTTAGAAAGCTGGCGCTGAGGCTCACCCTTCTTAAACTTCTCCTCGTAACCATCAGCGTAGAAGTAGCGGCTAGAGTCTGGAGTATGGATCTCGTCGATGAGATAAACCTTGCCGTCGCGCTTGCCGAACTCATACTTGGTATCAACGAGAATCAATCCCTGCTTGGCAGCGATTTCCTGACCACGGGCGAAGATGCGGCGTGTATAGTCCTCCATTACAGCGTAATCCTCTGCACTAACAATACCCTGGGCGATGATCTCTTCCTTAGAGATGTTCATATCGTGACCCTCGTCAGCCTTTGTAGTAGGGGTGATGATAGGCTCTGGGAAACGCTCGTTCTCGCGCATTCCGTCAGGCAACTTCACACCGCAGATCTCGCGGCATCCCTTCTGATAGTCACGCCATGCACTACCGGTGAGGATAGAACGGATGATCATCTCCACGCGGAAACCTTCGCACTTCAAACCTACTGTAACCATTGGGTCTGGAGTAGCCAACTTCCAGTTTGGACAGATATCTGTAGTTGTGTCCAGGAACTTAGCTGCAATCTGGTTGAGCACCTGACCCTTGAATGGAATACCCTTTGGCAGAACAACATCGAATGCTGAGATTCTGTCGGTAGCGACCATCACGAGGATGTCGTCGTTAATGTCATACACATCACGTACTTTACCGTGGTAAACACTCTTCTGTCCATCGAAATGGAAATCTGTTTTTGTTAATGCTTTCATTTTATTTAATTTATAATTAATTTGTTTTTTGAGCTTCTCGTGCTTCCGCTCTCTCCTTGTCATACTTGTCGTATGCGTTGACGATGCGGGTTACGAGCTTGTGTCGCACAATATCCTTCTGTCCCAGTTTCACGACTCCGATTCCTTCTACTCCTTCCAGGATCTTGAGCGCCTCTTTCAGTCCGCTTCGCTGTTCGCGAGACAAGTCTATCTGTGTCAGGTCGCCTGTAATGATCATCTTGGTGTTCATACCCATACGGGTGAGGAACATTCTGATCTGCTGTGAGGTTGTATTCTGCGCCTCGTCGAGAATGACGACGGCGTCGCTGAGGGTGCGTCCACGCATGAAGGCGAGTGGCGCAATCTGGATAATGTGCTTTTCCATCATGTCTTGCAACTTGACGGCAGGAATCATATCTTCCAACGCATCATAGAGCGGTTGCAGGTAAGGGTCTATCTTATCTTTCATGTCGCCCGGCAGGAATCCGAGCTTTTCGCCTGCTTCTACGGCAGGTCTTGAGAGGATGATTTTCTTGATAGCTTTCTCCTTGAGGGCTTTCACGGCAAGGGCGATGCTGAGGTAGGTCTTACCGGTTCCGGCAGGACCCACTGCAAATATCATATCGTTCTTCTCGTAAGCCTCGATGAGCTGCTGCTGGTTCTCGCTGCGGCTCTTGATAGGTCGGCCGCTGATGCTATATACCAGCACGCCTTTCACGGAGTCTGCTTTGGTCTGTTTGCCTTTCACAATATCAAGAATATCCTCTTCATTGAGCATGTTGTATTTAGCTAAGTGCTTGCGCATCAGCTCAATGTCTTCTTCTGCTTTCGCCATCTCCTCCTCGTCGCCGAGCACACGAATCACGTTGTCGCGTGCAACGATACGCAACTTAGGATACAGTGACTTAATCATCTGTAGGTTACCATTTCCTACGCCATAGAACATCACTGGATCTATATCTTCGAGTATAATATGTTTCTCTATCAAAATATTTATATTTCTTATTGGTTTGCAACCTTAATGTTCTAAATAATGTTATATAACGCTGCAAAATTACTACTTTTCTGTGAATTGAGCAAATATTTCAATACTTTTTGTTACCTTTGCAGGAAATTTTTAGTTATGAAGATTAGTAAGAATAGATATTTGCAAGGTTTTTTGGTCGTCGTGCTGTTGCTGGCACTGGTCCGTGTTATTTTTCCGAGTGTGGCTGAGCCTAGGTTGACGGCTCATTCTGATGGGAAAGACAGTACGGCAATCGATTCATTAAGAGGAGATTCTGATGGTTCTGCACTGGTGGCTTCAGCTGGTGCTCAGGATGCCGTTTCCGGTGAGGCTTCTGATGCTTCTTCTTCAGAAGCTGTGGCTGAGGATTTGAAGAAGGATGAACTGTCGGTAACTCCTGATACAGCCTCTGATGGCAGTTTTTCGATATTTTTCGATAAGAATGGCAAGGAGGTGAAGCATCGCATTTTCTCGGTGCCTCACTTCGGAAATACCTTCCCTGATCAGCAGGATGTACAGATTGTAGCTGCCGGCAAGCATGGCGTGGCTCCGGTTCAGAACCGTGAGGAGGCTGAGCATAGCAAGGGTAAACTGGTGTATGTGGGCAGCAATCCTTTCTTTTATGTGGATAAGTTGAACAACAGTATTCCTTATCTGGTGCCTAGGGCTTCGGTATTGTTGCAGGATATCGGTCGGGCATATTTTGATTCGCTGCAGATTAAGGGCATTCCTTTGCATAAGATCATCGTTACCAGTATCTTGCGTACCAAGGATGATGTGTCGAAACTGAGAACCCGAAACGGCAATGCTACCGAGAATTCGTGCCATCTCTATGGTACTACCTTCGATGTCTGCTACAACCGGTATAAGCAGATTCAGACGGAGAAGCAGCCTCGCCGTCAGGTGCAGAATGATACCCTGAAGTGGGTTTTCAGCGAGGTGTTGAGGGATTTCCGTGAGAAGAACCGCTGTTATATCAAATACGAGGTAAAACAGGGTTGCTTCCATATCACCGTAAGATAAATTACTGAAGTTTCGCATGTGGTTCAAGTACGGGCTGAGGGCCAAAAGCTCCTAGCCCAGGGCATCGCCCTGGGTATAATGGCAATCAGCAAGGCGCCCTGTAAGGGCAAAAGCTTTGTATATTGCCAGGTATTTGAAAGCTTTTGCCCTTACAGGGCGACAGTTTTGCGTCTATAAACACCCAGGGCGTTGCCCTGGGCTAGGAGCTTCTGCCCTTTCAGGGCGTATGGGGCAACCTTTTCTGAGTTTAGACAGAATCTTCTGCAAGTTAATTTTAGCTCTTTTCCTGAATCTTCTGCAGGTTAATTTTAACTCTTTTCCTGAATCTTCTGCTGGTTATTATTAGCTCTTTTCCTGAATCTTCTGCAGGTCGGCTTCTTCGCCTACCAGCCAGATGATGTCGCCCTTTTCGAATACGCGGGAAGGGAGAATGTGGGTAAGGTTCTCCTGCCCCTCTTCCAATCCTACAACCATACAGTTGTACTTGTTGCGGATTCCGCTCTCTTCCAGCGTCTTTCCCAGAAATTCGCTGCCGCCGCTGATGATGAGCTGGCGGAGCTTCATCTCCCGTTTCTCTATCTCCAGATCTTCCGGGGCTAGTTCGGTGGTGAGCGCCTGGGCAAACTTATGCACCTGGTCGTCGTTGCCGATAATCTGAAGCTTGTCGCCAGGGAATATCATGGTGTCGCCATTCGGGATGTTCAGGCGCTGCGACCCCCTTCGGATGCTGCTCATATCGATGCCGAAACGCTGGCGGAGGTGCAGTTCCTTCAGTGATTTGCCACACCAGATGCTGTCTTCCGGTACCTCGATTTCACTGATATGGATATCTCTATCCAGCAGATGACCCTCGTAGAGCGGGCGCTTTTCGCCGTTCACCTGTGCGGCAATATCGCGCGAACGCAGGTTGTGCAGGAAGAGGCGCTCCATCACGATGCTTCGTTTCTTGATGCGGCGTGAACCCAACATCAGCAGTACGATCACGGCTCCGATGCATACCATCAGCGCATTGGTGAATCGGGACAGATAGTTGATGATATAGAAGATGAAGCCCAGGGCAATGACGTATCTCACGAATATCGTGAAGAGCAGCGGAATGCGGTTGATGCTGCTCTCCACCCACAGTCGCTTCCATTCCTGGCTGTGATTCTTCTTCATCACGATGGCTCGCAGGAAAGGCGAGATGAGTACGATGGTGAGCAGACCCGTGATGGCGTTGGCGTACCAGTGAAGATTCCAGCCTGGCAGCATATTGCGCATCAGAGGCAGGACGAAGGTGAACATCATCGCTATCGCCGCAGCCGAAAGAATGGAGTATGCCACGGTGTTGATGACCATCTGCCGGATCAGCGATTTCCACTTGCTCTGCTGTTGGGTAGAGGGGCGGCTCATCGCAAAATGGTTCAGGATATTGATGAATTTGCTAGGCAGATGCTTCTCCATCAGCTGATAGGAAGGCTGCGCCAGGCGAATCATATAAGGAGTGAGGAAGGTGGTGATGACCGAAACTGCCACCACTACCGGATAGAGGAAGTTGCTGATAACTCCCAGCGACAATCCCAGTGAGGCGATGATGAAGGAGAACTCGCCAATCTGCGCCATCGAGAATCCGCAGCGCATTGCCGACTTCAATGATTCGCCGCCCAGCATGAATCCGAAGGTTCCCAATGTAGCTTGTCCTATCAGTATGGCTGTCACGAGGGCGAGGATAGGAACGGCGTATTCTACCAGAATGTTGGGATCTACCAGCATACCTACCGATACGAAGAAGATGGCTCCGAAGAGATTCTTCACCGGTTCTACCAGCTTGATAATCTTCTCAGCCTCAATGGTTTCTGCCAGGATGCTACCCATGACGAAGGCTCCGAAAGCGCTTGAAAAACCTACCTTGGTAGATAATACCGCCATACCGCAGCACAGTCCCAGGGAAACGATGAGCAGGGTTTCGCCATTGATGAACTTCCTGACCGAACGCAGGAAGAGCGGGATGGCAAAGATGCCCACGATAAACCATAATACCAGGAAGAAGCCAATCCTCAGTACCGATGTAAACATCTGCTCGCCATCCGGATTGTTGCCTCCGGCGATGGCGGAAAGCATCACCATCATCACGATGGCAAGGATGTCTTCCAGGATGAGCACGCTCATCACCATGGAGGCAAACTTCTGTTGCCGCAGTCCCATATCGTCGAAAGCCTTATATATAATGGTGGTGGAACTCATGGCGAGCATACCACCCAGGAAGATGCAGTCCATCCTGCCCCAGCCGAAGCTGTGACCCACGCTGATGCCCAGCATCATCATGGAAAAAACGATGACGATGCAGGCGATGATGGGCGAGGCTCCCATCTTCACGATTTTCTTGAAGGAGAAATCGAGACCGAGCGAGAAGAGGGTGAAGATGACACCGATGTCTGCCCAGGTCTGGATATCCGTCTCGTCCATCACCGACATGGTATATGGCATGTGGGGCGACACGAGGAAGCCCGCCACGATGTAACCCAGCACCAGGGGCTGCTTGAGCCGCTTGAAGATGAGGGTAACAATGCCAGCCACCATCAGGATAAGGGCGAGGTCTTTTACTAAATAGGGAATTTCTGCCATATTTTTCTTTTTATGAAAATGATAATCTCTCTAGAAAAGAGACTTTTTATGAAAATGATAATCTCTCTAAAAAATAGTCAGTTTATGAAAATGGGGAATTTAGATTTCTCCTAAATTCCCCATATATATTAGTCGTTATACTCTTCTGTGATTTCCGCAATCTTCACGATGGTATCCACTACCTTCTGCATCACCTGTACGCTCACGAATTCGTGAGGACCGTGGAAGTTGACGCCACCGGCAAAGATGTTTGGACAAGGAAGACCCTTGAAGCTGAGCTGTGCACCATCTGTACCGCCACGGATAGGCTCTACGCGAGGTGGAACGCCACTCTCCTGCATGGCACGGAGCACGATGTCGATGACATGCATGTTTGGATCAATTTTCTCCTTCATGTTGTAGTACTGGTCGTAGATTTCTGCCGTAACAGTTCCCTCGCCGTACTTCTCGTTCATCTTCTTGACGCAGTCTTCGATGAAATCCTTGCGAGCCTCAAACTTCTGGCGGTCGTGGTCGCGGATGATGTAGCTAAGCTTGGCTTCCTCGCAGCGGCTTTCGATGCCGAGCAGGTGGTAGAAGCCCTGGTAACCTTCGGTCTGTTCAGGAGTTTCTGTCTCAGGAATCATATTCTGAAATTCCACAGCCAGACGGCTTGCGTTGATCATCTTGCCCTTGGCATAGCCTGTGTGCACGCTCACGCCCTTGATGTGAATCTTGGCTGCAGCAGCATTGAAGTTCTCGTATTCCAGGTCGCCCAGGTCGCCGCCGTCGATGGTGTAAGCCCAGTCGCAGCCAAACTTCTCTACATCGAAGTGATGGGCGCCCATACCGATTTCCTCGTCTGGATTGAAGCCCACGCGGATGTCTCCGTGCTTGATTTCCTTATGGTCGCGGAGGTAGCACATTGCCTGTACGATTTCAGCGATGCCCGCCTTGTCGTCTGCACCGAGCAGGGTAGTTCCATCAGTTACGATGATGTCCTCGCCCTTGTGCGCCTTGAGTTCTGGGAATTTTTCTACGCTGGAGATGATACCCGGACTGAGTTCGATATCCTCGCCATCATAATTCTCGATGACGCGGGCCTTGATGTCTTTTCCGCTGGCATCAGGACTGGTGTCCATGTGAGAGATGAAGCCGATGGTAGGAGTCTTTTTCTTGGTATTGCCCTTCAGGGTGGCGTAGATGTAGCCCATATCGTCCATCTCTACGTCGCTCAGACCTTCTTCCTCCAGTTCGTGCTTCAGGTACTTGGCAAAATCCAACTGTTTTGCCGTGCTTGGCACACTTTCAGAGTCTTCGCTCGACTGTGTGTCGAATTTTGTATAGTTAATGAAACGTTCTACTAAATCCATGTTCTTAAATTAAATTTTAATGTAGTAGTGATCTCGGTGGGACTCAAACCCACGACCTTCAGAACCGGAATCTGACGCTCTATTCAACTAAGCTACGAGACCAGAATTGGTGATTTATCGGCAAGCGCCGCCTACCCCTTAGGAGTAATTGACTGCAAAAGTACATCTTTTATTTTGAATAACCAAATATTTGGCCCGTTTTTTTTCTATATATATAATGTATAGGGCGAAAATGCGGTGAATTTCTCTACAAAATGATACTTAAAATCTAAAAAATGCTATCATTTTGCGAAATATTTTCGAAAAACGCTTGCAGATTAATAATAAATTTGTATCTTTGCAGCGTGAAAGTAAGATAAACAGTAAAATAAGAAACTATAAACGATATATAATAGATAAAATGAGTAATCTGATAAAACCCGAAGGGTATGAGGCGCTGCTGGATATGCGCCAGACCGAAATGGGTATCAAAATGATAAAAGAGTTCTTCCAGCAGAACCTGTCCACAGAGTTGCGCTTGCGCCGTGTCACCGCCCCTCTCTTCGTATTGAAGGGTTTGGGTATCAATGACGACCTGAATGGAGTGGAGCGCCCTGTAACTTTCCCTATCAAGGATTTGGGTGATGCAAAGGCTGAGGTGGTTCACTCTCTGGCTAAATGGAAGCGCTTGACCTTGGCAGAATATGAGATAGAGCCGGGCTATGGTGTCTATACCGATATGAACGCCATCCGTGCCGATGAGGAGCTTGATAATCTTCATTCGCTCTATGTGGACCAGTGGGACTGGGAGGCTGTGATTACGAAGGGTGATCGTACCATCTCATTCCTTGAAGATGTGGTTCGCCGCATCTATGCAGCCATCCTCCGCACCGAGTTCCTGGCTTGCGAGCACTATCCACAGCTGAAGCCTTTCCTGCCAAAGGAGATTCATTTTATCCATGCGCAGGATTTGCTCGATATGTATCCTGACAAGACTCCTAAGGAGCGCGAGGATGCTATCTGCAAGAAATATGGTGCCGTATTTGTAGAGGGTATCGGCGGAAAGTTGAGCGATGGAAAGAAGCATGATGGCCGTGCTCCTGACTATGACGACTGGAGCACCGTAGCCGAGAATGGCAAGGAGGGATTGAATGGTGATATCCTGATCTGGTATCCGGTGTTGGGCAGAAGCTTCGAGCTGAGTTCTATGGGTATCCGTGTTGACAAGGAGAGCCTGCTTCGCCAGTTGAAGCTGGAAGGCAAGGAAGATAGAGAGAAGCTCTATTTCCACCAGCAGCTCCTGAACGACAAGTTGCCATTGAGTATCGGTGGTGGTATCGGTCAGAGCCGTCTCTGCATGGTGCTGCTCCACAAGGCGCACATCGGTGAGATTCAGGCTAGTATCTGGCCGGAAGATATGAGAACAGAATGTGAGAAGGCAGGAATGCCGCTCATCTAGAGATAAAAAGATTGTTAAGTTGGTATCCTGGTCATATCAACATATTTTTTTAATGAATATTAGAGAGATTATCAACATACGATTATAAGTTCATAGATATTATATAAAAGAGAATCCCGACCCTCCTTCTTCTTGGAGAGTCGGGATTATCATTTTTATGATTGTTCTTTCCGAATCCTTTCCGAATCCTTTCCGAATTGTTTCCGGAAGAACTAGAAGTAATAGGTGAAACCCATGGTAGCTGCACGGTTGCCGAAATGCTGACCGGCAATATCGTGGAATCTGCCTTCCAGGGTAAGATGCTTGCCAATGTTCTTATATACGCCCACCTCGGCATAGAGATTGGCTGGCGTATAGGCTGGCGTAAGCGTGTGGCGACGGGTGCACCAGATCATATTGGATGTCAGGCGCCAGCCAGCAGGCAACGAAAGCTGCGGAGCCAGCTTGAATATCGCAAAATTGCTGTATTTGCTGGTTTTAGAGTTCTTTCCTTCTTCGCCTCCGAAAATCTCAGCCTTTTCCCAGAAGTAATTCACTCCGGCGGTAATCCTCAGCATTCCCTTATGCCAGAAGGCTGTAGTTCCGATGCCCAGTGTATTGTCGCGATCTATACCCGGAAGATCCTGATGGATATTCTTGATAGAACTGCTTACCACGAGATTCGGCTTGCTGTAGGTATGCTTCAGCTCTGCCACGTAAGCAAGGCGCTCGCTGATGTCCTTGGTGTAGTATGGACGCCAAGCCCCCTCCATATCGCCTGCTGTAATGAAATCGCCAAAATCGGCATTGAAGATTCGGCGGCAGAATGTGCCCTGCAGGGTATGGCCCGGTGCAAAGTTGTGATATATGCTCACCGTGTAGCTATGGTTGTGGGTACTATGCTCCCAGTTCTTTTCTGTAGCAATCTGCTTCGGACGGAAATTGATGGTGCGGAATCGGTCGCCTATCATGAAGCCCCATTTGCCGATGGTATAATCCAGCTGCGCATACAGATCCTGATAGTTGGAGTGGTTGGTGTAATCAGCCACACAGTTCTTCTCGATAGACAGTCCGCCTTCGAAACCGGCTGTAAGCCAGAGATTCTCTGAAATCACCGGAGTGGCATATTCCACCACCATAAACGGATAGGTGGCGTGGTTGCGATAAGGTGCCGCACTGGCATCTGCCGCATTTCCGCCGTTGTCGCTGATGTTCTCAGCACCCAGGGTAAAGAGGATGCTCGCTCCCTTCTCGCCCAGCTGGCGGGTATAGTCTGCCTGGAGATGGTAGGCGCGTACATAGTCGGCTGGTGTACTGGTAATATGGTTTCGGGTGTAGGTCTGCATCGCATCCACTTCCAGCATATCCTTCTCGGTAGGAGTCCAGAGGATGTTCATCTTGGCTCCCTCGTGCGAATAGTGATTGATGAAGCTTGAGCCATCACCGGCATAGGAACCCAGGTTGTTGTTGGAGGTGCGCTGTATGTTGCCCTCTACGTGGCTCAGGATGCGCAGCTTGTCCTGCTGGCTCAATACGCTCACGATGCCCTTTCCGCCGCCATAGGTGTCGCCGAAGAGACCTACTCTTCCGCTCACTCCGTTCTCACCCTTGCGCAGGGTGATGTCAATCACCTTTTTCAGACTGCTGCATCCCTTCATCACCTCAGAGTTCTGGCAAACCTTGATGCTCTCTATCTCCCTCGCCTTGAAATGATGGAGCAGGGTAGCGTAATCGAGACCATATTCCTGGTTGTCGATGCGGATGACAAACTTGCCGTAGAGATTGGCGAAAGGATCACCGCCGATGATGTTATTGCCGTCCATCGTAAGGACTTCTGGGCACATCATCAGCACATCGAGGAGCGATTCCTCGCCCGTGAGATCCATTTCAGATACGTGCATGATGTAGCGGTCGCCGATGTGTTCTATCGGTGCCGCCATTGTAGGATTAGTAAAGCCTCCGAGCGCCATAGCGAGCAGCAGGAGGCGGCTGGTTTTTATCATTTTATTTTTTCTCATACTTTCTTTTTAATGTTAAGTTGTAGCATTTAGGTCTTGTCCCATCGCCTGTCCCTACCCGAAAAGCAGGGTGATGAGCGGGATGGTGATGATGCTGCCCAGCGTAGTGATGAATGTCATCTCTGTGATGAGCGCCGGGTTTCTGCCGTATTTCAGGCAGAACATGGTGCCGAAGCTAGCTACAGGCATCGCAATCACCACGGTGTTGATATTGTTCACCACATCGCTCACGCCGCATACCTTGAAGCAGAAGTAGAGGCTCAGCGGAACCACTACCAGGCGGAGCAGCGAGGCTACGTAAACCTTCGGGCTGCCGATAATCTCCTTGAGGGGCAGCTTGGCCATGCTGCTTCCGATAATCATCAGGGCGGCAGGAACCGTTACGTTGCCCACCATCGTTACCGGACGGGCGATGACATCAGGCGTATGAACCCCCAGTGCCACCAGCAGGGCTGCCACGGCAGCCGCAATCAGAGCCGGACTCAGCAATACCTTCGGGTTAAACTGCTTCACGCTGTATTCGCCCTTGATGAGCATCACGCCAGCCGTGAAGATGAAAAACGTGTTCGGCATGTTGAGCAGGGCAGCGTAGAAGATTGCCTGAGGTCCGAAGATGCTCGAAACGATAGGATATCCGATGAATCCCACGTTGGCAAACATCAGGGCGAAACCGATCATTCCCTGGTCGTCATGGTTCTTGCTGATGAGCCGAGGCACCCCGAATCCGAACACCAGCAATAAGATGTACGTGAGGAAGCCTACACCCAGAAGCGGGAGAATGAGCGTGCGGTCGGGCAGTTCATCTCCCATCACAGACGAGAGCACCAGCAGCGGGCAGGTGATATCTACCACGATGCTGGACAGCTTCTTGTCAAACTTGTCGCCCATATAGCCAAGCTTGCAGGCGACGTAACCTAAAACTACGATGATGAACAGAACCACCATCACTTCCAAATTCTCCATTATCCCGAAAATCTAATCTCTTTTACCTTAATCGATAAACTTCTTTTACCTTAATCTATGAATCTTCTGGTGATATCGCCGTAGTTCTCGATGCGGCGGTCGCGCAGGAATGGCCACCAGCGGCGTACATCCTCGCTGTGCTTCAGGTCGATATCCACCACCAGGCTCTCTTCCTCATCATCGCTCGCACGATAGTGAAGCTCGCCCTGAGGGCCTGCCACGAAACTGCTGCCCCAGAACTGGATTCCGTCGGTCTGACCGCTTGGGTCAGCTTCGAATCCCACTCGGTTTACAGCCACTACCGGCAAACCGTTTGCCACGGCATGACCTCTCATCACGGTGGTCCACGCCTCACGCTGGCGCTGCTGCTCCTCCTCTGTATCGTAGGTGGCATAGCCGATGGCAGTAGGGTAGATCAGGATGTCTGCGCCCTGCAGTGCCATCAGGCGGGCTGCTTCCGGATACCACTGGTCCCAGCACACCAATACGCCAAGCTTGCCCACAGAAGTCTGTATCGGCTTGAATCCGAGGTCGCCAGGGGTGAAGTAGAACTTCTCGTAGTAGGCAGGATCATCCGGAATATGCATCTTGCGGTACTTTCCGGCTATGCTTCCGTCCTTCTCTATCACCACAGCCGTATTGTGATACAGCCCCGGAGCACGGCGCTCGAAGAGCGAAGTAACGATCACCACGCCCAGATCCTTCGCCAGCTTGCCGTAGAATTCGGTAGATGGACCGGGAATCGGTTCGGCAAGGTCGAAATTCTCTACATCTTCTACCTGGCAGAAGTAGAGCGTGTTGTGAAGTTCCTGCAATACAATGAGTTCTGCGCCACGCTTCGCCAGGTCGATGATGCCCTCAGCGAGTCGGGTCTTGTTATCGGCGATGTCCGCCGTAATGTGAAGTTGTAATAATCCGAGTTTCATTTATGTCTGTGCTTTTTTCTAATGCTTTATTTGATAGCCCCCTCCGGCAGCTGCATGGTGAGGCAGTGGATGCTTCCGTGCTGGCGGATGATGGTGAGCGAATCTACTCCTATCACGTCTCTGTCTGGGAAGGCAAGCTGAATCTGTCGCTTCGCCTCCTCGTCCTTCTCCGGCTGGTTGTACGTAGGATAAATCACGGCACCGTTCAGAATCAGGAAGTTGGCATAGGTGGCAGGCAGTCTGTCGCCCTTGCTGTTCCTGTCTGTGGTCAGTCTGTCGCCCTCGTCATAGATGGCATCCGGCATCGGGAGCTTCAGCAGTCGGTAAGGGTATCCCTCGTAGGTGAAGAGCTTCTGCAGCTGCTTCTCCAGCGCCTGGAAGTCCTCATACTGCTCATCCTCCGCATCATCACACCCTACATATAATAAGGTGTCGTGCGGAGCTACTCTCACGATGGTGTCGATATGTCCGTCGGTATCATCACCCACCAGATTACCGTGGTCGAGCCATACCACATTTCTTACATGGAAGAAATTCCTGAGCAGGCTGTCGATGTTCTCGCGTGTTAAAGGCTGGTTGCGGTGAGGCGCCAGCAGGCACTGCGATGTGGTGAAGAGCGTACCCCTGCCGTCGCTCTCTATGCTTCCGCCTTCGAGCACGAAGCCCTGGTGGTTCTCCAGTGCCGCATTGAAGGCTCCCTGATAGTAGAGCTGCAGATTGATGGCATTGTCCTTTTTCCAGTCGAATTTCTCGCCCCATCCGTTGAACTTGAAGTCGAGCAGATGGATAGGGATGACGTGCGAATTGTGTCTGCCGCGCGAAACCATGCTGATAGGTCCGTGGTCGCGCGCCCAGGTATCGTTGGTATCCATCTCGTAGAGGTGAACGCGGTTCATCTGCCCCTCCGACAGCTTTTCGGCGAGCATTCTCTGGGTGCTTTCCAGGATAGGTGTCACCACCAGCAGGTCTTCGTAGCGGGTGATGATGTCTGCGAGCTGCAGATACGTATTGGTTATCTGTCTCAGATACGGCTTCCAGTCCGTTCCGCCGTGTGGCCACGTGAGCATGATGGCGCTCTGTGGTTCCCATTCTGCGGGAAGTGCGAAATCGCAAGGTAATATTGAGTGATGCATAAGCTTTTGTATTTTTAATGTTTTATGCGTGCAAATATACTAAAAAAATCGGCAACTTACATAATTTTTTGAAAATTTTTAGTGAAACGCTTGCTAATTTCGTGAGAAATGCGTAACTTTGCAGCCTAAAATATAAAATAAGACATATTAGGAGCGTGAAAATAAGAGAAGTAGTTGATGCCCTTGAACATTACGCGCCTCTGCCCTTGCAGGAAGGATATGATAATGCCGGCCTGCAAGTTGGATTGACAGAGGCGGTAGAAATGTCAGGGGCATTGTTGTGTCTTGACGTCACTGAGGCGGTGGTGGATGAGGCAGTCCGGAAGGGCTGCAACCTCATCGTAAGCCATCATCCGCTCATCTTCAGAAAACTTTCCAGGATTTCGGATGAGAACTATGTGCAGCGCACCGTCCGCAAGGCGATCAAGAATGATGTTACCATCGTCTCCATGCATACCAACATGGATGCAGCGGCAGGCGGAGTGAACTTCAAGATTGCCGAGAAGCTGGGTCTGAAGAACGTGCAGTTTTTCGGTGGCGAGAAGGAAGTGGATGGCGTGAAAGGCGGCAGCGGCGTAATAGGAGAGATCTCTGACGAGGATATCCTGAAGGCTGCCCAGGCTGGCAGGCTTTCGGATGAGGTGAAGGAGCATTTCGCCGAGGGTATCGCTGCCGATGACCTGGTATTGCTGCTCAGAGAGCGTTTTGGTGTAGAGTGCGTGCAGTGCAACCAGCTCTTGCGTCGCCCTATCCGCAAGGTGGCGCTCTGCGGCGGTTCGGGTTCGTTCCTGCTGTGCGATGCCATTGCGGCGGGAGCCGATGCCTTCATCACGGGCGAAATGAGCTATCACGAGTATTTCGGTCATGAGCAGGAGATTCAGATCTGCGTCATCGGCCACTATCAGAGTGAGCAGTTTACCAGCGAAATCTTCCGCAGCATCATCCTCTCTCATTTCCCTGATGCCAAATGCTGCATCTCGGAGATCAACACCAATCCCATCATCTATTTGTAGGGTGGGTTGTTTTCCCCATACGCCCTGAAAGGGCAGAAGCTCCTAGCCCAGGGCATCGCCCTGGGTAACAGAGATATAAGCAATGCGCCCTGTAAGGGCAAAAGCTTTAAAAAGAACAATAAAGCTTTAAAAAGAACAATAAAGCTTTAAAAAGAACAATAAAGGTTTAAAGATAAAATAAAGAAATTATGGCAAAGAAAGATCCTACAGATTTGACAGTTGAAGAGAAGTTGAAGGCTCTTTACCAGCTTCAGGTAACCTTGTCGGGCATCGACGAGAACCGTGAGTTGCGTGGTGAGCTTCCTCTCGAAGTTCAGGACTTGGAAGATGATATCGCCGGTCTCACCACTCGTATTGAGAACATCCAGCGCGAAATCGAGCAGTTCGACCATGCTGTTTACCAGAAGCAGAACGAGATTGCTGATGCACAGGCTAGCCTGGAGCGCTATCATGCGCAGCTCGATACCGTGAGCAACAACCGCGAGTATGATACCTTGAGCAAGGAGATCGAGTTCCAGGAGTTGGAAATCGAGCTTTGCAACAAGAAGATCCGCGAGGGTATGGCTAAGATGCGCGAGCGCGAGTTCGACCTCCACAAGGCTGAGGAGAAGAAGGCTGACCTGGAGCACGGATTGGTAGAGAAGCGTGCTGAGCTGGAAGACATCCTGGAGGAGACTCACGAGGAGGAGGAGCGCCTGAAGGAGAAGGCCCTGGAGCTTGAGAAGAAGATTGAGCCACGTCTGCTCGCCAGCTTCAAGCGTATCCGCAAGGGTGCCCGCAATGGTCTGGGTATCGTTTACGTGCAGCGTGATGCATGTGGTGGTTGCTTCAACAAGATTCCACCTCAGCGCCAGTTGGATATCAAGATGCACAAGAAGATCATCCCTTGTGAGTACTGCGGCCGTATCCTCATCGACCCAGAGTTGGCAGGTGTGAAGATCGAGACTCCGAATACTGATGAGAAGCCAAAGCGCAAGCGCATTTCCCGCCGCAAGAAGGCTGAGGATGCTGAATAAGGATAGGAAAAGAGACAAAAGCTTGTAAAAGCGTATAAATGTAAAGGAAGCGGCAACCGGAAGATACGGCTGCCGCTTTTTTTTCATACGGTTATGCGATATCAGATGATGATAATCCGAAATCAGATGATGATAACCGAAAATCAGATGATGATAATCTGAAATCAGATGATGGTAATCCAGATGCCTTCTCCCTGATTCTCAGCCGCCTGGATGCGCTTCTTCAGTCGGGTGAGCCAGATGCGGGAGTTCACCACCATGCCCTTCACCTTGTTCTCGCCCACCAGGATGCAGCCCTGGGTATCGTCGGGATAGTTGCCGGCATGGATGCGGATGCCCTCGAAACCGGGAACTCCCTGCACATACGGCAGCCACTCCTTGAAACGGGGCGACTTGGTGATGAGTACACGATACGAGCCTTCGGGGATGGCAGTATGCCCCGGAATCTTTCTTGCCACCTTGCCGCTCTGACGGCTGTACTTGGCATTCACTTCCTCGGGCTTCAGCGCTATTCCGTTCAGGTTGCGCCACGTAGGCTCCAGGGTGTCACAGAAGTAGCTGTCCTTAGACAACTTCTTCAAGTCGAAAGCATGTTCGAAACTGCGCTTGTCGCCGGCAGACTTGCCGGAAAGCACCTTGCGCTTCACATCACCATCAGCCAACAGATACAGTCGGCCGATGGTATAAGTATTCTTCTTCGCTATACGCTCTAAAACTATTTCCATATACAATAAAAATTTTTCGTTCATAACTCTAAGAGTGAGGCTTCATCATTCTAATAATGGGTCTTGAAATAAACTGAGTCACTGAGTTTCTGAGTCACTGAGTCACTTTCTTCTTTCTCGATATACCCGCGATGCAGCCAGTTTCTCAACATTTTGGCAGTACCCTTGGCGTTCATGTCGTTTTTCAGACGCAGAGTCTCTACCTGCTGATAACTGAACTTGTCGGGCAGGAATGCCAGGATGCTCGCAGGTCCCTTCTTGCTTTCCTGATCACCGTCACGCTCCGCCTTCTTGATGGCATCACCGAAGAAACGCATCTTGCAGTAGAGGTCGTAACGCTCGCTCCAGCGGATGAAATCCTCAATCTCCGGCTCCCACTGGTAACCGTTCGCCACATAGAGCACACAAGCCTTCAGATAGCCGATTACGTTGGCTCGGAAACTCAGATTCTCATAGACTCTGTCCTGCGACAGACGGGAGAACTCCGCATTCTCATCCTTCAGCACCTCAGCAAGCTGAAAAGCCTCCTTGCACTCCACCAGACCCGAAGCCATGCAGAGATTATCGATGTAAGGTTTCAGAGAATTTCTGAATTCATCGTCGTAGGTTCCATAGACGGGAATGTCCTCGCCGATATCTCTTTCGGGGATGGTGCAGAAGTTGATTCGGGAAACCGGACCATCGGTCAGCACTCGCTTGAAATACCTGATGCCTTTATGGATGGTGGTAGAAGCATTCCAGTTGAAACGGATGGTGACACGCTCGGTGACACTTTGGGTTCCGACTCGTGTCTGTCCATATAAGTTACCTGGGTCGAAGGCGAGGCACATAATACGGAACTGCTGATTGCCGATACCCTTGAGTGCATCAAACTGGTCGATTTCGTTCAGCGAAGTATAAAGGAAATGTTCCTTGGCTTCAGCGGTACGCATCACGAAGGCAGGATTGGTCATATCGGCATCAATCTCCTGAATAATCAGATTCTCAGGGCGTTTGCGCTTATCCTTGTTGGCACCCTTACGCATCATTTCATCCTTCCATTCCTTCTCACGCTTCAGGTTTTCGGCATCTCTTTTACGGATATCCTCCATGATGAAATCGATAGGTTTCTGTACGCAACTTTTACCTGCGCCAGTGCCTGCAAGCAGACAGGTCATCAGGGTAGCTTCGTGCTCCACGTTGTCGATATATCTGAATCTGGTTCTCCAGAGATGGGTAGCGAGCGAAGGAAAAATGGCGTGCGCCACAGCAGGCTGATAGATCTCCGGAGTCTTCGAAATCAGCAACTCCACCAGTTTCGGCAGCTTCTTCGGCATCGGAGGCGGAGCAGGATATTCCTCGTCTTCACTTTGAACTTCTTTACTTTGAACTTTGAACGTTGAACTTTGAACTGTATGATTAGCATTGCCTGTCATTTGCCCCATAAAGTCCCCCGCCAGGCGTTCCGGGGATTTGCAATCCCCGGCAAGCAAGCTATAACCATTTTGTCCAGCAAGAAAGTCCCCCGCCAGGTGTCCCGGGGATTTGCAATCCCCGGCAAGCAAGCTCTTAGCAGCCTGTTCCGCCAAAGCATTCACCCGAATCACATCCCTCGAAAACGGCTTCGAACTGTCTCCATATTTCGCATAGAAATCATGGATTAATTGATGGCAGTCATTCTCCTGATAATAGCTCGGCATTCTTTTCGCCACCACCTTCATCAGTTCCTCCTCACTCATCACACGAGAAGCGCCAGCGCTCATAATAGCGAGCAGAGAGGAATGTCTTGACCCGATGGCATCGATATTCATCCCCTTCAGTCCTGCGGAATCCTGGAAGAGGTCGAAGGCTATGAGATTCTTCTCACTGGCACTTTCTGCAGCTTGCCCTGCTGCATCAGCTTGGGATTCAGCTTCTTGGGCTGCCAGTCCGCCAGCTTTCTGAGCATTTCCAGTATGGCTGATATTATCATCAGCAGCACGATGGCTATTACCAGGTTGGGCAGGCTGAATAGCAGCGCCAGAAGAAACAGCAGAATGGCTGTCAGTGCCCTGAAATCGATTGTCTTCACTTTGAACATTGAACTTTGAATTTTGAACTTTATGATTACTATTCTGATTATAAGCAGGTGCATCCACCTCTCCATATCGACCTTGTGTCGATGTTCCGTTTAAATTCCGTGCGTAATCCGAGGAAGAGTCAGGAGCCGGAATGTTTCCGTTTTTTCCGCGTAATTCCGATGAAGAAAAAGATGGCGTCCCCTTTCCGTCAATCGTTAAGCCACGCTTGAGAAAAGCGTCTCTGCGAACCTTAATCTCCTCATCCGGCAGAACCCCATACCACTCCTTCGAGCGGTAAATCTCCGAGTCCTTATCCGTGATAAAGATAATTCGCTCCGGCGTGATGCAGCTCTTGTCGTAGGGAATCCCAGCTGCCTCGCAATACGCCTTCTGCGTCTCCTCGATGGTCATACCCATCGGCATACGGATATCGATATGCAGCTTCTTTCTAGCCGAATACTCCAGATGCAGCAGTTTCCCCTTCCATATCGTGTTGCTGCAGTTCAGCTCACGAGCCTTCTCCAATGCAGCATCCACATAATCCACATCATCTACATCGATAGTCGTCTGGAAGAGGAAACTTTCAGGATCCGCATCCTCACTGGAGCGGTGATTATTCCTGAATCTGTAATAATGAATCGCACGGATAGGCAGCTGTCTTTTCAGCCCCTCCTTCGCCTTCTTCACCGCCTTTTCATCACCAGCATCTACGCCGGGGATTGCCTTCTCCCCACGTATCTGCGCAATCACACCCTTCAGCCACGGCTGGGCTATCAGGGTGTCATAGACATACAGGGGCTGGGAAGAATTCAGTCTTCCCATATTGCCCTTGCGTGCCGGATTCAGAGCCATTACTTGTACTGTTCCCATGCTATATTCTCCTTGAAATGTTTAGCTTTGCCCTTCATCTCCATCACCTCTTTGTAGAGATATTTCAGAATATCCGACTTGCTCATCTCCTTCGGAAAAGAGAAGGAAGCGAACACACGCTGCGGCGAAGTACGGAGGGCGCCATGCGAGGTATGGATAATCTCGGTATAAAGCTTCCCGCCCGACTGAGCGTAAGGCTTGAAGTCGAGCTGGTCGCCATGCTCGCCACCGCTGCAGATCATTCTGCCCGGAATCACCTTAGGCACCTCGCAGATCGTCTCCGCATCGTTCCATGGAGCCTTACGGATGGCTACGTTACCACACTCGTCAGTAATGACACTGGCATCTACCTTCTGGGCGTTCAAAAGCGCCTGTACAGCAGCCTCTGCGGCTGCAGAAAAACTTTGCTTGCTCATATATATTGAAGTTTTAGAAAGATATGTTGTTAATCAAAAATCTGGTCATTGATGGTCAGGATTCTGCCATTGAAGCGGACGTCGATGGGGGTGACCTCAGAGTTATCCGACAGCAGGAAGACTCCAGAAGCACAGTAACAATGAACAAACATTTTGTTGTTCAAACTGTCCTTGATAAATCCCAGCAACCATTTGGCAATCAACTTATCACCACGTTTCTGCGGGTTCACCATATCGGTCACCATCACCTCATCGCAGAAGTTATAATCTACGGCAGCGTTTTTCTTTCTTCGGTTGGAGGTCATCATTTCCAAATCAAGGAAGAAGGTTCTGAATTCTACTTCCTTCTTTGGCTCCATCACGATATGGAAGTTTCTCACTTCGCCCTCCGAATCAGCAACAAGCTGATAAAGCTCTTCGGGTGTCTTGTCAAAAACTCGCTGCAAGTCGCTCATGCAGAAGAAGGTCTTGCCTCCCGCTGTCAGCACTCTCATCTTTCCATATTGAGGATGCTCGAAATAATATGGTTTTATCACGTTCATTATTTAATATATTATAATCGTTGGGGCTGCGACCATCCGCTAAATTCCGTACCAGGAAATGGTACCGGTTTTCCATATACAGAAAAGCCCCGCAACCAGACTTTATCATCTGATTGCGAGGCAAAGGTATGGCAAAATGCGATACTGACCAAGAAAATAACCCTGCGGTTATTTCGAGGGTTATAAAGTTATAACGAGGGTTATTTCTGAGCCGTTTTCAAGCAATTTTTTCGTCGATTCCCAACAGATTTCTGAAGCAAACCACCACATGGGTCATCGCAACATAAGGTTCTTTCTTCACGTTTCCCATCGGAGCATATCCCCATTTATCGAATGGTTTCATATAACAATCTGAGTTGCTGATCTGCTTCAGGTCACCTTGCGTCAGTTTCACTCTGAATGCTCCCGGGTGAATCGTATCTATCCATTTGCAGAAGCCTTTATAGTCATTCTCTCCTATTAAATGCAAATCTACGGCTACTCTGAACACGGCAATCCAGTGGCGCTGAATCTTGAATATGTACTTGCCAGATTCATCTACAGACTCCATCAGCTGGTCGATGGCATAAGCAAACTCCTGCTCAGATATACGCTTGGGGTTCAATTCGCCTTTCTTGGCTTTCATATACTTACCAAACTCATCTATGTCCTGAGCATGTGCCACCACACGTTCTATCTGCTCTTCTAAATCAAGATGATGCTTGCGGCTGCATTCCATCAGTAAATGTTTGCAGAACATCGCCTCTTTGTATTCATGGGTATCATTCATTACATCAACGATCAGGTTAACCATACCCATGGCACCTTTTTGATAGCCCGGCTGGTTGACAAAGTTCTTTGCACTCTCTTCTTCAGGAGCAGACTGGCTGCTGTTTGATTGTTGGTCTTCTTCATTCATATTATTATGGTTTTTAAGTATATGCAAAAGCCCCGCCTAGCGAGAGCGTTTTACTCTGCTAGGCGGGGCTTGCGTTCCTTATTGTTATGTTGTTACTCTTTCGGGAAAGACTATTTATATTATCATTCTACTATTTTAACTCCAGCTGCTCAGCCGACAGCCCTGTTATTTCCATCACAGTAGCTACATCCATACCTTTTGCCAGCATCTTTTTGGCAATTTCGAAGCTTCTCTGATTCATGCCCTTTTCCATTCCTTCAGCCAGTCCTTCTTCTTTTCCTTCTCTCTTAGCGGTATCAATCGAATTCTTGATATCACGATACGCCATCTTGCTGGCTTCGTACTCTCGCTGCTCCTGCGGAGTAAAACTTGCAATCTCGGCTTCTTCGAAGAGGCGATCGAAGACCTTGTCGCATAAGGCCTTAGGACGCTGGGTGAGCTTGTAGAGATTCTTCAGGGCATAGAGCCACTTGTCGTAGAGCGTTTCCAATTCGTCAAGCGACTTGTTGAACTTGGCGATTTCCACGTAGATAAACTCCAGCTTATCGTAGAAAATCTTGTGCGTAGCTGTATCGCATAGCTGTACGTGATGTCGGATTTCCTCCTTATTGAAGGCATCCTCATTCATGTTGAAGTTGAGCAGAGCAATTGTGTAAACATGGTTGAGCTTGAAGTCCCATTCACTACCCTTAGGAGCCTGCTCACGGATAGGGAAGGTGGAATAGAACAGGGCACGGTCCTTGAAGTAGGTCTGGTATGCATTCTGCATTTCCACGATAAACTTCTCGCCGTTTTCTCCTTCACAATATACGTCGAAGATGGCCTTGCGGTCGGTATAGATATCGCCCACGTTCTCCGGATTCAGATACTTCACGTCCTTAACAACCTGTCTGCCATTAAACAAGCTGTTGAGGAAACAGATCAGCAAATCCTTGTTGGGAGCCGATCCGAAAATTCGCTTGAAACCGAAATCGGTCAACAAACTGATATATCTTTCTTCTACCTGCTTCATAATCCCTATGTTATTAATGTTTCTTTTGATGAAGCAAAGGTATAACAAAATTCTTAAATCTCCAAATATTTTTAAGCAAAATATCAAAAAACAGCATTTCTTCTTTCTTGTTTTTAAATGAATCCCAGCCACTCTCCGTATTTTCTTCCACCAACACGTTTCAGCAAGCCTTTCTTCTGCAATTTTGCTATAATGAATTTTACTCCATCCTCCGTAATATTACCTAGTGCATTTGCAGTATCTACTCTGGTTGCCTTAGGATTGTCTTTAAAGTACTCCAATACTTTCTTTTGGGTAGTATCCAAATTCTTTTGGGTAGCGATTTCTTTCTTTTGGAGTAGTATCGATATCCTCAAATTGCCCCTTTTGGGTAGCAGTTTCTCTCTTTTGGGTAGCAGCTTCTCTCTTTTGGATAATTCTCTAAATAATCACCTTAAACTCTTTAGCACTGGCATCATTTTCTAGCTGTATCTCCGGATATTCGGCAAGAATACGCAAAATACCAGGCCTCATACCTTTATGATTAAGATCTGTCATATTGATTTTTTAGACAAAGGTAAAAACATTTATGCAATAGGGTTGGGAATCACAATGATTCCCAAGTTTTAAGGACTTTTAGCAATGGCTATACTCGGTTTAACGTTAAATAAAGTGTTTTACAAAAAAGAGAGAACGTGAGCATTTTTAGTGCTACACTTCCTCTCGCCCTGAAAGGATGGAAGCTCCTGGTCCCACACGCCCTGAAAGGGCAGAAGCTCCTAGCCCAGGGCATTGCCCTGGGTATGTTGTATGCAAGCCTGTCGCCCTGAAAGGGCAAAAGCTTTCAATTACTAGGCAAAAGCTTATAATATCAACCAGCCCACCTAATCCCGGAATACGAAATTTTCATCATATTCCACATTATATAATTTCAAGAACGCTCTATATTCCTCTGCAAACGAATGCTTTGTGTGATGCTCTTTCTGATTGGCAATGTATTGTAATGTTTTATCCACAACTGATTGGCTGATGGAATATGCGGCATAACCACCCTGCCATGCGAAAAAATGATAATACGCAGGGTCGAGATTTTTAATCCATCTGCTGCTGTTTCGCTTAATCTCCTCCACAATCTGGGAAATCGTGACGTCTTTGGATAAAATGAACAAGACATGAACATGATCTCCTACACCACCTGCCTTTATCTCGGTACATCCCGTAGTTTTAACAAGTTTGCCGATATAATTATGAAGTCGCTCCAAATCATTTTCACGTATTTTGGGGCTCGTGGTTTTGATGTGGAAAATCAAATGGATGTAAATTTTTGATAATGATTGTGCCATAATTGTAAAGCTTTTGCCCTTTCAGGGCGTTGGTTTATATGTCATTAATACCCAGGGTGTTGCCCTGGGCTAGGAGCTTCTGCCCTTTCAGGGCGTGTGGAGCTTGCAGGCGAAACTTGAGTATATTTATTGATAAACAGACAAGCCAGTCCTGGTGTCAGAGAACTAGCGAGCTCTTCTGCTGCGTCATCAAACCCTCGTAATATCTATCAAGCTTATCATAACTTACAAATTTCACCCTATCCGAGATAGGCTTGAAATAATCATGGCTCAACCTGGCTATAAACTCATGATGACGCCTGGCATCTGCCACGATATACATACGGGCATTAAAACTCTGAAGGTCAGAAAACTTACAGAGAGAATTCTGAATATCCGTAGAATGCTCCACCTCAAAGAAGCTATTGGGCATCATCACCTCGCTGCCCAGAGAATTAGGCTGAAACCACATAACGTCTATCGTGCTACTCCTATTCACGAATTCCTGATAGGAGAATGGCGGAACTTCCGTCAATGTAGAGATTTCGCCCAGCTTCACATTGATACATCTCCTGTTCTTATCCTGTGCAGGAACATAGGTTTCAAGTTTCTTCATTTTACCGATATACAGCAGAAGTCCCTGATAATAGGAATGATTGAATTCCTGCACCTGCTCAGAATCCGAATTCGTCACATCTTGTGCCACAATCCCCCTATCCGCCAAGAGGCTTCTATATTCCTCCAAAGCCCATAATCCCGGACGAATGCGAAAGATTTCCTTACGGTCTTGTACAATACGACGTATGGATGCAAATGGAGTCTTGGTATTCCATGTGCAATCCTCAATCTTGAACACCTCCTGATTCAGTTGGCCGAATGTAGCACACCCACCCAACCTCTTCAAGGTCTCTATTACAGCTTCGTATTGTTTCATATCTCGCTAAGTTTTATTTCTTTCAAAACCAAAAATTAAAATCACCTTGCAAATTTACATCAATATTCAGAAAGGACAAAATAATATGTGAAAAACTTTCTGTTCTTATTCATTTTAATCCATTTTTCATTTCATCCAACCTAATTGATCTTTTTTGATCACGAAAGTTAAAGAATGATCTAATCGTTTATTTATCAGATATTTGCATTATCTTTGCACCCGAAATGATGAACAAAAAGGCGATATATCATAGGACTGATGATTTCACCCTCCTCCAAGGTGACTGTATCAGGCTGATGGGCGAATTTGATTTCAAGTTCGACATGATCTTCGCCGATCCTCCTTACTTCCTATCCAACGGCGGCATCAGCGTGCAGAGCGGAAAGGTGGTGTGCGTGGACAAAGGAGAATGGGACAAGGGCGGTTCGCCGGAACATATCGACCAATTCAACGAGGAGTGGATTTCGGCTTGCCGGGAACATCTGAAGGAGGATGGTACCATCTGGGTATCGGGAACCTATCACAATATCTTCTCCGTGGCAAACAAGCTGACGCAACTGGGATTCAAAATCCTGAATGTCATTACGTGGGCTAAGACAAATCCGCCGCCCAATATCTCGTGCCGATACTTCACCTACTCAACCGAGTTCGTTATCTGGGCAAGGAAGGAGAAGAAGGTGCCGCATTATTACAACTACCAGCTGATGAAAAGGCTGAACGACGACAAGCAGATGACGGATGTCTGGCGACTGCCTGCCATCGCAAGATGGGAGAAATCGCAGGGCAAGCATCCTACCCAGAAGCCGCTCGCTCTCCTTGCTCGCATCATCCTGGCTTCCACCAAACCGGGAGCCTGGATTCTTGACCCATTCGCCGGCAGTAGTACCACCGGCATCGCTGCCAATCTGCTGGGCCGCCGCTTCCTGGGCATAGACCAGGAAAAGCAGTATCTGGAACTGAGCAGGGCAAGAAGAGAGGAACTGGAATCGCAGACGATTCTCCACGATTACCATCATCGCATCAAGGATATCGAGGTAATGGAGAAAATGGAGCTGCAGGAAGGTATGCTTCCTGGATTCATGCTCGGGGAAGAAATGCCGGGCTACGACTTGCCTTTCTGAGGAAGCGCATTTTCTTGACACAAGCATGTGCTTCCTCAAAAGTGGTGATAAATGAAGAATGGGCTTTATACCCCAAAAAGTGACTCAGTGACTCAGTGACTCAGTGACTCAGTTTATTTCCGACCCCCTATAGTGGTTGTTTTCTGCTTACAGATTGTAAGTATATAGATTATATATTA